>Ga0102940_1001495_pt1 | contig 14933 bp, 7 predicted proteins | sample SalPonR2_C_D1_MG_FD_78215 | JGI IMG/M metagenome (GOLD analysis project Ga0102940, IMG submission 78215) | Salt pond soil microbial communities from South San Francisco under conditions of wetland restoration - Salt Pond MetaG R2_C_D1_MG | ecosystem: Environmental > Aquatic > Marine > Intertidal...
TGATAGCTTTCATGCCGCCCTTATTCTTGTATCGGCTAAAAGTGCTTTCTATAATATCGGAGCAGCATAGCAATTGGCTTTGGCCCTGGTACAATGTGGCATGGCTTTCGAAGTAGTCATCTAATCTATTTGCTTAATTCGCAAAAAACTTTTATTTTATATCTGATTATGTACCTCTGGCCCTTAGGGCTTACTTAACAAACCCTTTGACCTATGTCTTTTACAACCCCCACGACAAAAGCCTGTACCCGGCAGGAAATGGCTGCCCGGTATGGCGTACACCGCAACACGTTTCTCCGCTGGCTACGCCAACATGATATCATCTTACGCCCTGGGCTGATTCTCCCCCGGGATCAACGGCGCATTATCGCAGCCCTGGGCCAGCCACTTCATCCACCAAAAATTTCGGCTACGGAAAACCAGGGTCTAGCATCTAGAGTTTAGACTTTAATTGTCAACACACATGCGCTACACCTTTTCTTCCATATGTGTTGTCTTTACCATCCTGGCCCTGACCGAATAGCTACAGCGAATCGAGCTGCGCAGAGGGAAATCGCCGCGAATGGCCGCTCCACGCGCAGGAAGATCAAATGACCGCCTTGTCCCTCAGCCGAAACGAGGTGGCTTGTGTCCTGCGCCAACACTTTAGGGAAGGCGTGGGTAGCGCCCGCTTTGACACCCGCCACCTGGAGTCAGTGACCGAATCAACCATTCCCAGCTTACCCTTGGGCTACAGCATGGAAAAAAGCTGGCTACAGTTTTGTGCAAAATGCAAGAGAAGCGTTCGTGTCGGTTGGTGTTACCCATAATCCTGCTCATATTTTTGATCTGCGCCACCATTTTTGAATTCTTGTGACACGCTCTGGCCATTGCGTTGCTAATCCAACATTGTTAATCGGCATTTTCCTCGTATTTTACTGGATGGATGACAGCTTCGATCAGGGGACCCTACTTCATTTTTGCTGGTAACCGGACTGGTGGTCAACAACGTAATCCCGATCATCAATGATTACTTTTTCTTTCCTATTTTTGTGCTTAAAATACGAAAGCATGGCAAACTCTACGCGACTAATCAATACCGAATTCAAGGTAGGCATGCTTGGCGGCGGTCAATTAGGCAAGATGATGGCAATCGCCGGTGCCAACTGGCATCTGCCCCTTTATGCCCTTGACAAGTCCAGCCAATTCCCCGCCGCTCCCGTACTACACCATCTTTTTGAGGGCGACTTTAAAGACTACGACGATGTGTACCGCTTTGGCAAAAAAATGGATGTGCTGACCATTGAAATTGAGCACGTTAATACAGAAGCACTGGCCCGGCTCGAAAAAGAAGGTGTGGTTGTACATCCCGCGTCTGAGAAGCTGAATATCATCAAAGACAAAGGACTACAAAAGCAGTTTTATGCCGCACACGACCTGCCTTCATCCGACTTCCGCTTGTGGGAATCGAAGCATGAGCTATTGACCGCGATCGAAGAGGGAAATCGCCCCTACCCTTTCGTACAGAAATCGCGCACGGCAGGCTACGACGGAAAAGGCGTAGCGGTCATTCAATCAGAAAACGATATCGGAAAAATCCTCGACGGCCCCTGCCTGAGTGAAGAGCTGGTCGACATTGAAAAAGAACTGGCCGTGATCGTAGCGCGCAACCCTTCCGGAGCAATCGCTGCTTTCCCGGCCGTAGAAATGGAGTTCAATCCTGTAGCCAATCTGGTAGAGTTTCTGCTTTGCCCCGCCCAGATAGAACCACAGGTAGCCCAAAAAGCCGAAGAATTAGCGCGACAAGTCATTGATCGGTTCGACTTATGCGGACTGTTAGCCGTAGAGCTTTTCCTCACTAAAAGCGGAGATATCCTGATCAATGAAGTAGCACCGCGTCCGCACAATAGCGGCCATCACACCATTGACTCCTGTTATACGTCTCAGTTTGAGCAGCACCTGCGGGCTATCCTTGATTTACCCCTGGGCAGCACCCGCATGAAAACACCGGTGGGCATTATGGTTAACTTGCTGGGCGCCCCAGGGCATACTGGCCCGGCTCGCTACGAGGGATTAGATCAATGTCTGGCGATGGAGGGCGTCTATCTACACCTCTATGGGAAAACAGAGACGCGTCCTTTCCGCAAAATGGGACACGCAACCATCGTTGGGGACGAGATAGCCGCCACCCGAAAAAAAGCCCGAAAAGTAATGGAAACCCTGCGGATTACAGCAGGCTAAGGGCTAGCCAGCTCACAACTTAAAGTATAAACCGGCAGGATAAAGAAAAAAAAGGAATGGCCACGAGGACCATTCCTTCGCGCCGCAGGTCATGCGACGCCAATTCTAACCAACTAAACCAATCATGAAAGCAATTAAATATCTTCAGATAGCAGGTACTTTGAAAGTGCCTGCTATCTGACCTCTACGACGACTGCATCAGCTGCCGGGGATCGATGATAGCGTTCGCATAATGCCCATTTAGATTATATGCTTTGCGCTCCTGATCAGGCAGGGCAGCCGGGTTATGAACTTTATCCGCCGGCAATGATCGCAATTCGGGCAACCAATGTTTTACATATTCGCCATGGGGATCATAGCGTTTGGCCTGCGCCATGATGTTAAGCGCACGATCTTCTCTTACTTCACTACCTACTCCTGCCTGGTAATTCCAATTGCCCCAATTGCTCGTAACATCATAATCGATTAAAATGGATTCAAAATACTCTGCGCCCATCTGCCAGTTTACCTGCAAGTCGTTAATCAGGAAAGAAGCCACGTTTTGCCGGCCGCGATTTGACATATAGCCGGTCAGGGCAATCTCTTTCATGTGCGCGTCGATAAAAGGAATGCCCGTTTCTCCATCGACCCACCGTTGTAACAGGCGAAAATCATTACTGCCCTCGACCGGTGCCTTTCCCTGAATCCCCCCTTTTTCAAAAATAACATCACCATGCTTTTTGGCCATAAAGCGGTAAAAATCACGCCAGAGCAAATCCTGGAAAATAGCGTAGGTCGATTTATTCTCGCCCCGCTCTGCTTCGTAGCGTTTAAGCTCATGATAGACGCGCTTGGGGGACAAGCATCCCTGTGCCAGCCACGGTGACAACTTAGTAGAGTAATCACCGCCGAGCATCTCGTCCTGAGTCTTGCGATACGTTTGGACCAGATCAGTCTCCCACAAGTAGTAGTGTAATCGCTTCAGACCTTCCGATTCCCCTCCCTGGAAATGGAGAACGGAACGAGCCTCATCTTTGCAATCTTCGAAGCCAAAATCAGCCATACCCGGTATTTCCCCCGGGTCGATGTCAACCGTTAGCTGAGCCAGATTTTTTTGTGGTACTTCCAAAGGCTCCCGTACGGGTACATAGCGCTCAGTTTCTTTGCGAAATTGAGCAAACGAATCCGGGACATGCTGAATCGGAAAGGGCAAATCTGCCGTATGGTAAAGCATCTTACCCCGTGAAAACCGAATTTCCTGTCCAATACTCCACAGTTTTTGTTCTAATGCATCTTGTACAGCCACTTCGTCGGCCGTACGCTCTCGATTGCAAAAAATCCAACTGCTTTTCGCTTTTTTTGCCAGCTCAAAAAGAATATCCTCTGTTTTACCGACACGTACAATCAGTTCGCCATCAATACGCTTAAGGTTAGCGCGCAGATTTTTAATACTTTCAATGATAAATTTAGTGCGGTGGGGCCCAATTTTAGCAAACCCAAAATTAGTCTCACCATTAAACCACCGTTCGTCAAATATATATACTGGAATAACCTCGATGGCACTATTGATAGCCTCGTTAAGTGCTACATTATCATGCAGCCTCAAATCTTGCCGAAACCAGACAATTGCTCTTCTTTTTGTTTGCATACGGATTGGTCAATTGATGTTAGAAACACGGTACTCGCATTTCTTTATTGGGGAATTTTTTGATAGCAATTTAAAACTTTCAATATTTTTTGAAAATGTAACGCGGAATCGCCTTCTTGGTTTGCCAAAAAGTGCGAAAAGAACAAATTATGATGATGCGGTGACGCTAAAAAACTGACCTGTCTCATGCTGCAGTGAAGGATCTGTTTAATAAACATTTTTCTCTTTCCTACCAATGAAATCAGGGAACTATACTGCTCGCGAAATGGTTTGGGCTTTGTCCAACTACTTCTAGTTAGTAGATACCTGACTCCATGAGTTTGGGAATCGCAAAAATCATCGCCGCTGGTCTACTTCAAGTTGCTTACTGCTATGCAGCCTAAACAATACGCACTGTAAACCGTACGATAACAAAGGAATCTATGAATACTGAAATCATAAAGCACGAGCTTCATTTCCAAACGGCTCGCTCCTCCGGCAGTGGCGGGCAGCACGTCAATAAGGTAGAGACCAAGGTATCGCTGCGTTTTTACGTAGAAGGTAGTCGCGGACTATCTACTACTGAGAAGCGCCGGGTTTTGCGTAAGCTGGATAATCGCATAAATAACGATGGCTTTCTCATCGTCGAGGAGCAAGGTAGCCGCTCGCAGAATCGCAACAAACGTACAGCGACCCATCGCTTTTTTGACATTTTGCGAGAAGCAGTAAAAAAACCAAAGCGCCGTAAAGGTCACCAACCGCGCCGGGCCAACCCTAAAAAACGTCTGGAAAGTAAAAGACGTCGGGGAGAAAAGAAAGCACTACGAAAAAAGATACGCCCTCAGGATTTATAGCGACCCATCGTATTCGAACCAATTAGCTAACTTTGGGGTGTGAGCTAAACTTAAAATGACTAGCATATGCGTTTATATTCCCTACTCCTCTTTAGTCTCTTAACCTTATCCGCTATGGCCCAGGAAAAAAGAGCGTACCGGATTTTTGATAAGGCTGGCCAGGAAATCGGCTATGCCGACATGGTAGCGGCTTGCGCCAAAAATGACATGGTTTTCTTTGGTGAACTACACAACAATCCCATCGCGCACTGGCTACAACTGGAATTGACAAAAGATCTTTACGCCGCTCGCGATAGCCAGATTATACTGGGGGCGGAGATGTTTGAGGCCGATAATCAGTTGCTCCTCAATGAGTACTTACTGCAACAAATTTCGGAAAAGAATTTCGAGGATGAGGCCCGACTCTGGACCAATTATGCGACCGATTACAAGCCCCTAGTGGAATTTGCGAAAGCTAACCAACTCTACTTCGTTGCTACCAATATTCCACGGCGCTACGCCAATCTGGTATACCGCGAAGGCCTGAAAAGCCTCGACGGGCTGTCAAATAAAGCTAAACAATACATCGCTCCTCTACCCATTACCGTCGACATGGCGATCCCTTCTTACAAAGATATGATGGATATGATGGGTGGCCACGGTGGTGAAACACTGGTACAGGCGCAAGCCGTTAAAGATGCTACCATGGCCTATTTCATCGATAAGTACTGGCGCGATGGCTATACCTTTATCCATTACAACGGCTCGTATCATTCCAATCGCTGGGAGGGCATTGTCTGGTATTTAAAGAACGAATTTGCTCCCGAGCGCAGTGTGCTGACGATTAATACTGTGGAGCAGGAAGATATTTCCGCTCTCACGGAAGATAATGCCGGGTTGGCTGACTTTACCGTCTGCATACCCGGAACAATGACCAAAACCTACTAAAAGGAGTTCTTTAAGAAATGACCCACGAAGCCCGGATGGACTTCGTGGGTTTCGTTTTATTGCACAACCAAACGCCGGAACACTCTGCGATCACCCTGTTGCAATCCAAGCATGTATATACCCGGAGCTAAATCAGCAACGCGAATTTGCTCCGTAGTATGTACGCCCGGTACACCTGAAATTACGCGCTGATAGACCGGTTGCCCAAGTGCATTCAAGATGCGTAGCGTTATAGGTCCGGCAAACTTGTTGCGGAAGCGCACTGTCACTACTTCTTTAGCAGGATTCGGCTCCATGCTTAGGAAAGATACCGGACTTTCCTTTCGTTGAGTATTAACCAGGACATTCACCGAAGCATCCGGATTAGCAGGTGCGGTCTCGTAATTGCCCACGGCATCAACCCCAATCGAATAGAAGTGGTACTCCGTTCCCGGTGCGGCGGCAAAGCTGAACGTATCCTGACTGGTTTCGCCCAGGAGGCTGAAGGTATCCATTGCCTCGGCATACCAAATTTGGTAGTATTCCACGCCCGAGCGGGCATCGACACCGTTCATCTGCAATTGCAGAAGGGTGTCCGTCGTTTCGGCTTCCGCCAAACTAACGAACGTAGCCGGAGGCTGTAAATCAAACGTATTGGCAAAGATATTGGTCTTAATCGGCTCATTGGCATCAAAGAAAATATCGGCCTTGTTTCGCACCACCTGCCCATCTTCCGGCGCCTCTTTCAGGCGGATGGAAAACTGTACATACCCCTCCCCTTCCGGCGAGGTTTGATTTGGTGGCAGGAAGCCCACGAAGGGATCGAGTACTTCTTCCAGAGTAACCGGATCGAGGGAGATGAACTCCCAAATAAGCACCCCATTGCTGTCTACTTCTCCGGTAATGCGTACCACGACGTTCAGGTGGCGAAGCTCTATCTGCTGCGCGTAGGTATTGGACCGGGTGAACGCCGTAAATACACTGTCGGCAATGACGACTTCTTCCAGTTCAATGCTGCTCAGATCAAACCGATCGGCATCCAGGGTATCCCGTATCACCACGCGGTGGGCCGGAGCCGTGGCGCTATCTTTATTTTCAAAATAAATGGTATAGCGCATCTCTTCCTGATACGGCAGGTAATTTTCGGCCGCGATACCTATCGGACCAACTTTCTCATTAGGATCGTAGGATTGTACAATATTGATATCCTGGTGCTTGGGATCTTTGCGCTCGTAATTGCGCACACAGGCATCAATATCGGCTTTGTACTGTCGGATATTCAGGGCCATGCCGATCATATCTTTAGCAAAGCCGAGCGCCCCGGTAAATTCCATCCCGCAATCGACGCCGATGCTGACCAGATCCCACATGCCGGGCATGGCAAGTACTTTCATCGATCCCGGTCGGTAAGCATTCTGCGGTTTATAGACTGATTTGATGACGGTCTTGGCACAATCCACCCCTGGAACGGCATCAAATATAGCTTCTCCAATCACCGAAGATACACAGGCCGCCAATTCTCCGTTGAACGGTGAATTGAAATAGGGGGCATTGAGCCAGGCATCGAAAGCGTAATCAGCCTGGGCGCGTACCCGTATTTTAATCGTAAACTCTTCTCCGGCCGGAATCAATGGTATATAGAGCGGTAAGGCCCGAACCGGATCGTTTCCTCCATCCAGCGTGGTAGACCGCAACCACGGATCTACATCAGTAATAAAACCATACCCCTGATCCCGGGCATAATCGTTTAGCGTCAAATCTACATTAACTAACTCCGCTTCCAGCCCAGGTAAGTCAGATAGTGCCAGCCAGAGATTGACCCCATACATATCGACATTCCCCCGGTTACCGTAGGTGACCTGGAAAGTCTGCCAGGTATTAAACAAAAATGTTTCCCGCCCGGAGACTTGCAGCCAGGGGTCAGCTTTGAGAGTCGGTTCCATGACGAACACCTCTTCCGAAACAACCGTGCTGCCTCCGGGGTATGTAACTTGAATATTCCATTCTCCCAGCGGCTGCTGTTCGGTATTAAAGGTGGCCAGGAGGGTTTCTCCATCGAGGGCAATCACCTCTGCGGCCGGCAACTGTTGGCCACCAGCTTTCACCAGGGCCACTTCGGTATTTTGGTTGAAGCCCCCACCGGCAATTTCCATGGTTACGGTACCGCCGTTTCCTCCCTTCTGCGGAGAAAAGCTGTTAATGCCCTTTACGCCGTAGATGGTGTGTTGCGATATCACCACGTGGCACTGTGACGTACCGGTAAGCCGCAGTTCGTAGTTACCCGGCTGTGCATATTCGTGGTAGGGATTCTGTAACGTACTGGTCGTACTGTCGCCAAAATCCCAGGTAAAATTCTTCCCAACTACGCTATTATTTTCCAGGGCCACGGCATTGCCATACGGAACTAGCCCAAATACGGGAGGCGGTATCAAATCCTGCCCGCTGTTAGTTTCCAGCCAGGGTTGAAAGATCACGTTGTCTCCCACCTGATCAGCTTGTTCTGCCGATGCATTAGAGGTGTGGTTGGGGCCCATCACACTTCCCCACCAATTATTGACGGCAAAGACCTGACTGGAGGCATCAGCATTAAAGAGCCCCCACTCCGTATTTTCCAGGAACTCACAGCGCTCAATGGCCGGATCGGCTCCGTTGGCGACATGCACACCGCGTTTATTTTGATGAAAAATCGTCTGATAAATGGTCGGCGATCCGCCATCAATAAAAAGGCCGCGCTCGTTGGTGTTGCCAATAGCACAATTATTCAGGTACACGCTATCGGTATTGGTCAGGATCACATTGGCGCTTTCGTAACCGGCTCCGAAGTTGACGCAGCTGTATTCCATTCCTCCGGTACTACCGGGTTGGTAATGAATGCCCCCCCAGTTGCCCGGCGCGGGGCTGGTGGCATCCCCATCATCATTGGTATCGCCGCCCAGCGCATCGTCGAGGTAAGAAGTGTAAAACACCGGATGATTTCTTTCTCCCATACTTTGGAAACGGCCCTGCACATTGATGCGCGCATAATAGCTCGTAAATTTGACGGTGCTGCCCGCTGCGATCCTCAGGTCTCCGCCGGTCTTTACGTTCAGGATGTTTTCGGTAATCAGAAACGGGAAGTTGCGTTGCCCGGTATAGGTCACCTGTCCGGCTATCGATCCTTGCAAACCAAACCCGCCTCGCTGCCCACTGCTTACCGTGTTATCCATCAAGACAATATCATTGACCTCATCTGTCAACACAGCAAGTACGGCCCACTGCCCATTCTGTTGAAAATCGTTTCCGGTCAGCACGAAAGGTTCCATGCCAAAACCCGCAATGGAAATCCCCTGATCCGTATTAAATCCGATCAGGTTGTACTGTACTTCCGGACTGGCATCTTCAATGCGAATACCTTGTAATCTACTGTACAAAATATTGGCATTCCGAATAGCAACATCACTGCTTTGCACCACCACATTACCGCCGAGGGTACCCCCTCCGTAAGACACTGTACAGTTATCCAACACACCGGATGATCCTGGGTGAAAACGTATGCCGCCCCAATTACCCGGTGCTGGGCTGGTGGCATCAGCATCAGCGTTGGTATCACCGCCCAATGCATCATTACGCAGCGACGTAAAAACCACCGGAGCCAACGGAGCGCCCTGCGCCTGCAGAGTACCCAACACCTCAATCGTGCTATAGTAATCGAAAGCCTTAATGTAGGTACCCAGAGGAAACGTCAGGCTTGCTTCGGTATTTACGGTAAGGCTAGACCAAAGAATGAACGGGAAATTATCCTGTCCGGTATAGGTCACCTGCCCGGCAATGGAGCCTTGCAGCCCAAAGCCACCGCGATTAGTTCCTTCGCAAGTATTTCCGGTAAGGGTAATATTGACCTGCTCGTCATCTAGCAGGGCATGTACGGCTCCAATGCCGGTGCTATTGAAATGGTTATTAGAGAAAATGAAATCTTTATTTTCACTCAGGCCGTCAATTCGGATTCCTTCCTCTCCCATATCTTCAAAGATGGTATGAGAAATTTCCGGAGAAGCCTCGTAAATACGTATTCCGCGAATCCGGGCCGAGCTGAGGTAAGAATGCTCCAAAGTGACCTCATCGGTGCGAATCACCAAAGGGGCGATTGTGCCACCGCCATAGTCGAGTCGGCAATAGCTCAGCTGTCCGCTACTACCGGCTTTAAATTCAATGCCACCCCAGTTGGCCGGAGCAGGCTGCGAATTGGTGCCATCATTATTGGAATCCCCGGCGTACCGGTCGTCAAAAACGGAGGTAAAGACGATAGAATCCGTAGCGGTGCCCTGCGCCATCAGTTCGGCCGTTTCCTGTACCCGAATCGTTGCGTAATAGGTACGCCCTTTGAACACAGTACCCGGAGTAATCTGCAGGCTGGCTCCAGGCTCCACCGACAGGCTACTATCATCCAGAAAGAACGGAAAATCTTTTTGGCCCTGATAGGTCACCTGTCCGGCGATACTACCTGATACCTGAAATCCATCGGAGGGGCCACCCGAGTAGGTATTTCCCGTCAATAGAATATCATTCGTAGCGTCGGTTACCGTCGCTTTAATAGCTATGTTGCCGTTCGACTGGAAATCGTTTCCCGTAAGGGCAAATGGCTGATCGGAAAACTCTGTAATGGAAATCCCGTGCTGCTGGTTAAATCCGATCAGGTTATTTTCTATAGAGGGGCTTGTTCCCTCAATGCGAATACCATTCACCCGACCGGAAAAGATGTTGGAGTTCATGACCGATACCGCATCACTTTGTATTACTACGTTGCTGCCCAGCACCCCCCCGCCGTAGGAGACCGTACAATTGTCCAGTGTCCCCACAGAGCCCGGCTGGAAGCGGATGCCCCCCCAATTACCTGGTCCAGGAGTAGAAGCATCGGCATCGGCGTTCGTATCGCTGCCGACATCGTCGAGGTAAGAAGTAAAAATGACCGGAGCCTGGGGAGAGCCCTGAGCACGCAGGGTACCGTATACATCCAGTAGATAGTTATAATTCCCCGTTTTAAACGTGGTTCCGAACGGAATATCCAAACGGGCGCCGGCATTGACGGTGAGGGTATTCCAGAGGATAAATGGAAAATCATCCTGCCCGGTGTACGTCACCTGCCCGGCAATGGTACCGGTCAGACGAAAACCGCCGTAGGGACTGCCCATGGACGTATTTCCACTCAGAGAAATATCAACGGTCTCGTTGTCGAGCACCGCAAATACGGCACCCCCCTCATTGTTTTCAAAGGTATTATTTACTAAGGAAAGTGGCTTAGTGGCACTGAGGCCATCGATCCGTATCCCATGCTCGCCCGTGCCGGAGAATGTGGTACCGGATATATCCGGTGACGACTCGTGCACCCGTATGCCGCGGATACGAGATTCGCCCAGATAACAATTACTGATCGTCAGGTTATTCACATATGTTCGTATGGGAGCCACATTTCCGCCACCGTAGGTAATCCGGCAATAGGTGAGCTGACCATTACTTCCGGGCTGAAAATCCAGGCCGGCCCAATTGCCTCGTGCCGGTTGGGTGGCTGCTCCGTCGCCGTTGGTATCGCCTCCATAACTGTCGTCGGCATAGGAGGTGAATACTACCGGACTGGCAGCAGTACCAACTGCGTTTAGGGTACCCTCTATGGTTAGGCCATGATAGTAGTTGCCGATTTTTACCACCGTACCTGGCTGTATCGTCAGCGTCGCTCCCGAGGTTACGGTAATATTGTCTCTGACCCAATAGACATTGCTGCTCGTCCATACGGTGTTTTGGGTAATATCTTGTGTGACTTCGACCTGGGAGAACCCCAGCAAAGGCCACAAAACAGCAATAAGTAAGCTCCAAAAAAGATTTTTAACATTCATAACCACCTGTTTTTAAGTACGATAGGCACCTGCAAGCAGAAGAAAAAAGAAAGGCCCGTCACGCAGAAAATGCCTGAAAAAAAGAATTAGCATCTCATGCCGAGGGGGTGTATACTATCGAATGCTATTTATGGAGAGGAGTTGCCTATGCCGACCCGAAGTCCGCACGTGGATTCCGCTTAACTGCGCAAACGGCATGGAACTATCCGGAGGAAAGATGACAGAACCGGTAGAAAATAAAAATGACTTTTGTCAAACGAAAAAGTGATTTAAGCTACCGCACAACCGCAGTTATGGTATCGTGCATGTTTCCCTTATTCTATTTCCTCAACTCGGGTAGAACAAGTATGCGCTGTCAAATGTCTGTATACACAGCACATCAATACTTTGCCCGGACCGGCAGGTCTTTATCGAAATGTAAATTATGCTTTATGCGCTACGCAAAACTATCCTTTCTTGTTCTTCTACTCTTTGGTATACTCACGAGCCTGACCCAATGCGGCGAGCGCAAGCCTTTCCGACAGGGTGAAATTCTCTACAATAACTACTGCGCCAACTGCCATATGGAAGACGGCTCAGGGCTACGGGGTTTGATCCCACCCCTCGCCGGAGCCGATTACGTGGCAAAAGATCCTCTTGGTATGGCCTGCATTATCCGCTATGGCCTTGCGGATACCATCGTAGTCAATGATACAGTCTATGCGCAACCGATGGCGGGTATCCGGGAATTAACCGACTTTGAAGTTACCAATGTCATCAATTTTATCAATCAGGCGTGGGGCAATGACTACGGATATGCTTCCTTTCATGAGGTGAAGGCCCGCCTTGATTCATGTGCCCAATTGCAGTGAAGAAGGCCTTCCAAACGACAATTATCCGCCTGAGGTGTTAATTTTAAAATGCGTATTCCTATTTGTGGACGGGAATTGCTACCTTTCGGAATGGAGGTCTTCCCTCTTTTTTATCGGCCTTAATACCTGTAAAAGCCAATCAATCGGACTGTATGAAGAACGTTTGCACGCTATTTATTTTCCCTGTGTTTATTTTATGCTTACTGGGTACGCCCCTAAATGGGCAAAACCCGGGGCTACAGATTATTCCTGATATCGACACCCTGTACGTATGTACAGGTGAAGAAGTCCAACTGGAAGCAACCAACGCCAACACCTTCCGTTGGACGCCAGCTAATATATTTGACAACCCCACCCTGCCCAATCCCCGGGTGGTCAACCTCACGGAAGACACCTGGGTTGTTGTGGAATCTGTCGTGAATGGTACTGTAGAATTTGATTCTATTCTTTTGCGCGTCGTTAATCCTACCGTGCAGATCACCTCCTCTACCGGGGATCCGATCTGCCGGGGCGATATTGTAGAATTAACAGCCGTGAATAATGTAGAAAACCAAGGTCTATCCTGGTCGCCCGAGGGTTCCATCATCGGCGATACGAATAGTGGTACCATCTCCGTACAACCCGTGGAAACAACCACTTTTGTGGCTAGCCTCGATATACAGGGCTGTACGGAACAGGCTACCTTCACGGTAGATGTACGCTCTGATGCCGTTACAATTTCTAATCCTGACACCGTATTTCTTTGCCGGGGCGATGAGGTAGAGTTGAGTGCTACGACCAGCACCGGTAATACAAATGGGTTCCGTTGGTATTCTGATTTTGGTCCTATAGCCACCGATAATCTGTCCTTCACTGCCTCTCCTACGCGCAACGTGACGATTTTCACCGAACTAATCACTGAAGAGTGTACCATTCTCGATTCTACCTACATTCAGATCGATTCCCTGCCCGATGATCTGACGATCACAGCCGACCCCGATAAAGAAGCCTACTGCCTGGGCGACCTGGTAACCCTTACCTCTCCGACCTATGAGCCCTTCCGCTACCCCGACATTGAACACCAATGGGTGGCTGTTCCTCCGGAAAATAGCGGATTTGAAACCCCCGATACGCTGTACAATATGGTCTTCACCGCGCAGGATACGGTAGTCTTCCAACGCACGACCATCAATAACGGGTGCCGCGATTCCAGCCAGATTTTCATTCCGGTCATACCGCCCAAAATGATTACCATTACCCCAGACAATCCGGTGCTCTGCCCCGGTGAATCTGTGCAGCTAGTGGCCGATTTTGAAGGCGAGGGGGAAATTGAATGGATGCCCATGGAAGGGGTCAGCTGCATGGATTGTCCCGATCCCGTCGTTACTCCTACACAACTCATGACGACCTATACTATTACGGTCACCGAAGATGATTGCCCATCCTCTCAGAGTACCACCGTGGAAGTGCTTCCCCCACCAGTTACCCTAAATGGTAATTTGCAAATTTGCGTGGGCGATGATATTCAACTCGCCGCCACGGCCAACCAAAATAATGGGACAACCTTCGAATGGCGTGAAGCCGGTAGTACAGCAGTGCTTTCTACCGATCCGTTCTTTACACCGGCTCCTACTCAAAGTACGACCTACGTACTGACTGCCCAGTACCCAAATTGTGATCCGATTACTGTCACCGCTCCCGTCGAGGTAGTTCAGGTTCCCCAACTTACCGTTGATGATGACTTTTCCGCCTGTCCCGATGATGATTTGACCATCAGTGCCCAAAGCACTTTACCAGCAGGCATTCAGGAACTCTACCAATGGACGGTAAACGGAGAGACGCTCAACGGGGCATCCATCAATCCTGTCCTTGATGAAACAACCACCATTGACCTCTTATATGTGTATGGCCCTGGCTGTGCACCGTTGCGCGATCAGGTGGACATCACCATCTTTGAAACGCCAACCATCGAGGATATCACGACCAACCCAGAATCCGCCGCCACCGAAGGCCTTGCCCTGGGTGAAGACCTGGGCTTACAAGTTATTACCGAGCCCGCTGAACTCACCGATGTGACCTATAGCTGGACGGCGAACGGAATGGCTATTGGCGATAACGCCCCCTCCGTGGAAGATACCCCTCTGGGAAATCCTACGGTTTACGAAATAACGCTCACCACACCTGATGGCTGCACCGTAAGCCAGGAGATTTCCATTACCGTTACCGAACCGCGCTATGACATCCCCAATGCTTTCTCGCCAAATGATGACGACGTAAATGACTTTTTTAATATTGTATTTGTCGGGGCAATTGAGGTAACAGAGTTCCGTATCTACAACCGCTGGGGCAACCTCGTCTACGATAACGATACCCCGGAAACCGGATGGGATGGTACCGTCGATGGTAACCCGGCGCCTTCAGACCTCTACATTTACCGTATCGTTCTCGAGTTCCCCGACGGTCGTGAATTTACCGAACAGGGCGAAGTTACCCTTATCCGGTAGGCTTTCGCCAAAAACAATCGCTATGCCTCCTGTATACCTGGAAACATTTACCCCCGGGCCTACCCTTGATTGGCAGCCAGTCAACGATGTAGTGATGGGTGGCCGATCATCGAGTTCCTTCACCGTGCCGGAAACTGGAACAGGCA
>Ga0102940_1001496_pt1 | contig 14929 bp, 15 predicted proteins | sample SalPonR2_C_D1_MG_FD_78215 | JGI IMG/M metagenome (GOLD analysis project Ga0102940, IMG submission 78215) | Salt pond soil microbial communities from South San Francisco under conditions of wetland restoration - Salt Pond MetaG R2_C_D1_MG | ecosystem: Environmental > Aquatic > Marine > Intertidal...
CCACCTCTCGCCGCGCTCGGATCACCTCGCGCTTGCCGCCGCGCGTGACCTCGACGCCCACGGCGCGGCCCTCTTCGATCACCACGCGCCGCACCAGCGCGCGCACCAGGTCGCAATTGTCGCGCCGCAGCGCCGGCTTGAGATAGGCGTTGGCCGCCGACCACCGCCGCCCGCGCCAGATCGTGGCCTCCATCGCGCCGAAGCCTTCCTGCCGCGCGCCGTTGTAATCGTCCGTCGCTCCGTATCCCGCCTCGAGCCCCGCCGCGATGAAGGTCCGCACCAGCGGGTTCCCGCGCTTGCCCCGGATCACGTGGAGCGGTCCGTCGCTCCCCCGCCAGGCCGAGTCGCCCTCGCCCCCGCCGTGCCAGTGCTCCATCCGCCGGTAGTAGGGCAGCACGTCGGCATAGCCCCAGCCATCGGCGCCCCTCTCGGCCCATGTGTCGAAATCCCGTGCGTGCCCGCGCACGTAGACCATCCCGTTGACCGAGGAAGATCCGCCCACGACCTTGCCCCGCGGCACGGCCATGCGGCGACCGTTGAGATGCGGCTCGGGCTCCGACCGGAACCCCCAGTCGTAGAGACCCATGTTCATCGGGTAGGACAGCGCCCCCGGCATCTGGATGAACGGGCCCGCGTCCGACCCGCCATGCTCCACGACGACGACCTCGTGCCCGGCCTCCGACAGCCGGTAGGCCAGCGCGCATCCCGCCGACCCGGCGCCCACGATGACGTAATCCGCCTCCATCATGCGCCCTCGGGCCGGAGTTCCCGGCTACGGCCCCGGCCGAACGGGTCTCCGGAGCGCCTCGCCTCAGTAGGGTGCATCGACGCGCCCCATGCCCACGTAGACCGACTTCAGCTGCGTGAAATGCTCCACGGCCGCCGCCGCGTTCTCGCGCCCGATGCCGGAGGCCTTGACGCCGCCGAACGGCAGCCCCGCAGGGGTCAGGTTGTAGCTGTTGATCCAGCACGACCCCGCCTCGATCCGCGCGATCACCCGGTGCGCACGGGCGAGATCGCACGTGAAGACACCCGCCGACAGCCCGTATTCGGTGGCGTTGGCCCGCGCGATCACCTCCTCCTCCCCCTCGAAGTCGAGCACGCACATGACCGGCCCGAAGATCTCCTCCCGCGCGATCGTCATCCCGTCGGTGACGCCCGCGAAAACCGTGGGCTCCACGAACCATCCGGGCCGGTTCGACCGCCGCCCGCCGGTCACCAGATCCGCCCCCTCGGCCACGCCCTGCTCGATGTAGCCCAGCACGATCTCCATCTGCCGCTCGGTCGCCATCGGTCCGAAGTTCACCGCCTCGTCGAGCGGATCGCCCATCGCGACGCCCGTGAGCCGCGCCCGCAACCTGTCCAGAAAGGCGTCCCGCAGCCCCTGCTCCACGAAGACCCGCGTCCCGTTCGAGCAGACCTGCCCCGACGAGTAGAAGTTTCCGAGGATCGCCCCCGAGACCGCGTCATCGAGATCGGCGTCGCCGAAGACGATGAGCGGCGACTTGCCGCCGAGTTCCATCGTCACGTGCCGCATCCCTTCGGCGGCCGTCGCATAGACCTTGCGCCCCGTTGGCACCGATCCGGTCAGCGACACCTTGGCCACGCGCGGGTCGGTGATCAGCGCCTGGCCCACGGCCCCGCCGCCCTGCACCACGTTGAAGACGCCCGGCGGCGCCCCCGCCTCGGTCAGGATCTCGGCCACCTTGAGCGCGGCAAGCGGCGTCTCCTCGGAGGGCTTGAAGACCATCACGTTGCCACAGGCGAGCGCCGGCGCGCCCTTCCAGCAGGCGATCTGCGTGGGGTAGTTCCACGCCCCGATGCCCACGCAGACCCCCAGCGGCGCGCGGATCGTGTAGGCCCAGTCGTCGCCGAACTGCATCCTCTCGCCGGCGATCGACCCCGCGAGCATCCCGAAGTATTCCAGCGCGTCGGCCCCGCTCGCGGCATCCGCGACCAGCGTCTCCTGAAGCGGCTTGCCGGTGTCGAGCGTCTCGATCTCGGAAAGCTCCCGGTTCCTGTCCCGAATGATCTGGGCCGCCCGGATCAGGATGCGCCCCCGCTCCACCGCCGGCATCGCCGCCCAGTTTTGCCGCGCGGCCTCGGCGGCGGCGAGCGCCTGTTGCACGACGGCGGGTGTCGCCTCGTGGACGGTCGCGACCGGGCTTTCGTCGTAGGCGTAGAGGCAGGCGATCTCGGCGCCCGCATCGTCTTCGAGGTAGCGGCCGTTCACGAAGTGGCTGGCGGTGGGTTGCGCGTCTCGTCTCATGTCATTCTCCCCGCGGAAACCGCTGGCTTTCCTCGGCCGCGTTCAGGTCGGTGTGTCCGTATCCGGTCGCCCGTGCGGATCGTCTTCGCGCGGGTCATGCGCGCCCCTCCAGCAACCGGTCGAGATAGTCGAGCACCAGCGCCGACGCGGCCTCGGGGTCCGCCGTTCCGAGCCCGTGCCGGATGTAGAGCCCGTCGATCAGCGCCCCGATTCCGCCCGCCGCGGCCTCCGCCCGGTCGCCCACCAGCGGCCGGAGGTCGTGGACGAGATTGGACCGGAGCCGGCCCTTGTAGACCGCCAGAAGCCGCAGCGCCTGCGGGCTCGTCTGGGCGGTCACGTAGAAGGTGAGCCAGGCGGCGATCACCTCGGGGCGGAAGTTCACCGGCGCGAAGCTCGCCCGCACGATCCCCTCGAGCCGCGCGCGCGGCGTCGCCGCAGCGTCGAGCGCCACCCGCACCTCCTCGCCGTAGAGCCGCAGGATGTGACGCATCGCCGAGATCAGCAGCGCCTCCTTGGTGCCGAAGTAATGGTGCGCAAGCGCGCTCGACACGCCCGCGGCCTTCGCGATCTGGCTCATCGTGACGTCGGCCGACCCGCGCAGCCCCACCTCGCGGATCGTCGCTTTGACAAGCGCCTCGCGTCGGATAGGCTCCATTCCAAGTTTCGGCATGATCGTTCTTTCGGGGTCGACGGCCGGACTGCGATCTCTTAATTGACTCGTCAATCAACATAATGACAGGGAGCGACCACATGCTCAAGACCACGATTTCCGCCCTCGCGATTTCGGCCGCCGCGACCTCGGCCTTCGCCGACTGCGAGACCATCGTCTTCTCCGACGTCGGCTGGACCGACATCACCGCCACGACCGCGGTCGCAACGACCGTCCTCGAGGCGCTGGGCTACGAGACCGACATCAAGGTGATTTCGGTGCCGGTGACCTACACCTCGCTTGCGGCGGGCGACATCGACGTCTTCCTCGGCAACTGGATGCCGACGATGGAGGCCGACATCGCGCCCTACCGCGAGGCCGGAACGGTCGACACGGTCCGAGCCAACCTGACCGGCGCCAAGTACACGCTCGCGACGAACAGCATCGGCGCCGAACTCGGAATCGAGGACTTCTCGGACATCGCCGAGCATCGGGACGCGCTCGGCGGCGACATCTACGGCATCGAGCCCGGCAACGACGGCAACCGGCTGATCATGGACATGATCGCCGCGGACGCCTTCGGCCTCGAAGGATTCGATGTCGTCGAAAGCTCCGAACAGGGGATGCTCGCACAGGTCGAGCGTGCGACGCGCCGGGACGAGCCGGTCGTCTTCCTCGGCTGGGAACCGCATCCGATGAACGCCAACTTCGACCTCACCTACCTCGAAGGCGGGGACGACTACTTCGGTCCCGACTTCGGCGGCGCGACCGTCTACACCAACACCTCGGCGGGCTTCGTCGAGCAGTGCCCCAACGTGGGCCAGCTTCTGCAGAATCTCGAGTTCACGCTTCAGATGGAGAACGAGATCATGGGCGCGATCCTGAACGACGGCCAACGCGCCGAGGTCGCGGCCGAAGCCTGGCTCCAGGAGAACCCGGACGTGCTCGACGCATGGCTCGACGGCGTGACCACGAAGGACGGCGGCGACGCGATGGCCGCAGTCAAGGGCGCGCTCGAGGGCTGAGCGCCCGGGATGGACGAGCACTCCATGGCCCCGCCGCTCACGCCGGCGGGGCCATGTGTCTCAAGGCATGGGTATTTCGGTGGTGAACTTCGGCACCTGATATCCCGTCTGCACCGCAGGACGCTCGGCGATCCTGACATACCAGTCGGTCACGTTGGGATAGTCACGAAGCGGCACCTGGTGCCACTCGAAGCGCGAGATCCAGGGCCAGATCGCCATGTCGGCGATGGTGTATTCGCCCTGTCCGTCGCCCGCGACGAAGTCCCTTGCGGAAAGCCGCTCGTCGAGCACCTTGTAGAGCCTGTGCGCCTCGGTGTGATAGCGCGTCTCGGCATAGGGCGCGGCGCCGGGGTTCTGTTTCAGGAAGTGATGCGCCTGCCCGATCATCGGGCCGACGCCGCCCATCTGCCACATCAGCCATTCGATGGTGCGCCAGCGCTCGTCGCCCTCCGGCAGGAACCGCCCCGTCTTCTCGGCGAGCCACATCAGGATCGCGCCCGACTCCATCAGCATGAACCCCGTGTCGCGCTCGCGGATCGCGGGGATCTTGTTGTTGGGCGATATGGCGAGGAAGTCGGGCGTGAACTGGTCGCCGGCGCCGATGTCGACGGCGTGGACCTCGTAGTCGAGGCCCAGTTCCTCCAGCATGATGGAGACCTTGCGGCCGTTGGGCGTGGTCCAGGTGTAGAGATCGATCATTCGCGTCCTCCGGGGGTTCCCCGAAGCGATAGCCGGAGCGGCCGAAAAGGTCACGCCACATCGGCGCCTTTTCATCCGGGAGCCATGGGGGCATGGTAGGGCGGCAAGCGGGGAACGGGCAATGGACTGGCTGACAGACAACAAGATTCCGGTGGGCCAGATCGCCGCCACGGTCTTCGAGTGGCTCCAGGACAACGGCAGGGTCTTCTTCGACGCGGTCTCCGACGGAATGGAGGCCTTCATCGAATGGGTGCTCTGGGCCCTTCAGACGCCCCATCCGCTGATCATCGTCGGGCTCTTCGTCGCGCTGACGTGGCTCGTGCAGCGGTCCTGGAAAACCTGCCTTCTGATCGCGGCGGGCTTTCTCTTCATCCTGAACCAGGGATATTGGGAGGAAACGACCGAAAGTCTCACGCTCGTGCTCGCCTCCTGCGTCGTCTGCATGGCCGTGGGCGTGCCGATCGGCATCGCGGCGGCGCACCGGCCGAAGCTCTACGCCTGGATGCGCCCCGTGCTCGACCTGATGCAGACGCTGCCGACCTTCGTCTACCTCATCCCGGCGATCGTGTTCTTCGGCATCGGCATGGTGCCGGGCCTGATCGCGACCGTGATCTTCGTCCTGCCCGCTCCGATCCGCCTCACGCATCTGGGGGTCACCTCGACGCCCAAGGAACTCCTCGAAGCCGCCGTCGCCTTCGGCGCGACCCCGCGCCAGACGCTCTACAAGGTCGAACTGCCCTACGCCTTCCCGCAGATCATGGCGGGGCTCAACCAGACGATCATGCTGTCGCTGTCGATGGTCGTGATCGCCGCGCTCGTCGGCGCCGACGGGCTCGGCGTGCCGGTCGTGCGCGCGCTCAATCAGGTGAACACCTCTCTCGGCTTCGAGAGCGGCTTCATCATCGTCGTCGTCGCGATCATGCTCGACCGGATGCTCAGGGTGGACCGCAAATGAGTACTTCGGTCATCTTCGACAACGTTTCCATCGTCTTCGGAGAAAAGCCTCAGGTCGCCCTCCCGCTCATGGACGAGGGCCAGGACCGCCCCGACATCCAGAAGGAGACGGGACAGGTTCTCGGCGTCCACGACTGCTCGCTCGAGGTCGAGACCGGGGAGATCGTGGTGCTCATGGGCCTGTCCGGCTCCGGCAAGTCGACGTTGCTGCGCGCGGTCAACGGACTGAATCCGGTCGCGCGAGGAGAGGTGCGGGTCAACGACGGCGACGAGATGATCTCGGTCACCAACGCGGACAAGGCGACGCTGCGCCGCCTCCGGCTCAGCCTGATCGCGATGGTCTTCCAGCAGTTCGGCCTGCTGCCATGGCGGACCGTGCGCGAGAACGTGGGCCTCGGCCTCGAACTGGGCGGCATGAGCCGCGCCGAGCGCACGAGACAGGTGGACGAACAGCTCGGCCTCGTCGGCCTGTCAGACTGGGCGGACCGCAAGGTGGGCGAGCTTTCGGGCGGCATGCAGCAGCGCGTTGGTCTGGCGCGGGCCTTCGCCACCGATGCATCGATCCTGCTCATGGACGAGCCGTTCTCTGCACTCGACCCGCTGATCCGCAACCGCCTCCAGGACGAGCTTCTCGACCTCCAGTCGCGCCTCAAGCGCACGATTATCTTCGTCTCCCACGATCTCGACGAGGCCTTCAAGATCGGCAACCGGATCGCGATCATGGAGGGCGGCCGGATCGTCCAGTGCGGCACCCCGCGCGAGATTTTCTCCAACCCCGCAAGCGAGTACGTGGCGGACTTCGTGGCCGAGATGAACCCGCTCGGCGTTCTTCAGGCTCAGGACGTGATGGAGCCCGCCTCGGACGCGCCGCCGCACACGGTCGCGCCGGACGCCAAGATCCGGGACGTCATGGAGATGGTCCGGCAGAACGGCCGCGCGGTCGGCGTCGTCGAGAACGGCAAGCTCGTCGGCCAGATCACCAAGGACACGGTCCTGGCCAAGCTTCTCGATCCGCGCGGCTGACGGGAACGCTCTCCCCCCTTCGCGGTTCATACCGGGAGGAGACCCGGCCCATGCGCAAGCACGAAGGCGCGCTGAGCGACGTCGTCGAGGAACTGAAGCGCGCCACCCCCGATGGCGACGCGGACAAGGTATCTGTGGGCGATCTCATCGACGCGCTAGACGAGCGCGGGTACGGCCCCGCGCTCACCGTCCTGCCGCTTCTGGAACTGACGCCGATCGGCGGGATACCCGGCTTTCCCAGCCTCCTCGCGCTCACCATCGCGATCATCACCGTCCGCCTGTTCATCGGCTACGAGCATTTCTGGGCGCCCGGCTGGATCCGTCGCCGGCAACTGAAAGGCCGCAAAGTCCTGAAGTCCCTCGACTGGCTGAGACCGGTCACGCTGCGCATCGACGCGCAGCTTCACGAACGTCTCGGACCGCTCGCCGGCCGCACCGGGCAACGCGCCGCCTGTATGGTGATCCTGTGCACCTGCGCCACGGTTCCGCCGCTCGAATTGGTGCCATTCGCCACCTCCGGTCCGATGATCGTCATTTCGATCTTCGGCCTCGGTATCCTGTTCCGGGACGGGCTGGTGATGCTCGTGGGCCTTGCCGCGGCTGCCGTCGCCGCGACCGCGATCCTCTGGTACGTGTTCGGCGCTTCGGGGTCCGGCGGCTCCGGCTAGACCTTCGTCTCGAAGACGCCGGGCGTCGTCTGCCGCCGCCTCAGCCTCGCCTCGCGCCAGGTGATGAAGGTCACCGACCCGAGGATCACCGCGCCCCCGATCACGACCCAGAAATCCACCGGTTCGGCGAAGAACAGCGCGCCGAGCACCACCGACCAGAGAAGCTGGAGGAACGTGACCGGCTGCGTCACCGTCACAGGCGCCGCCGCGAAGGCGAGCGTCATCGTGTAGTGCCCCGCCGTGGCGAGGCAGGCGACGACGAACATCCAGCCGATCTGCGCGAGCGTCGGCGTCACCCAGACCGCGATCGCGAAGGGCGCGAGCCCGATCGTCACCGTGATCGACAGCATCCCCACGACGACGAGCGCGCTCACCTCGCCCGAAAGCAGCTTCGCCAGAAGATAGGAGACGCCGAAGAATACCGCCGCCGCCAGCATCGCTATATGTCCCGGCGACAGTTCCCGGAATCCCGGCCTCAGGATGATCATCGCGCCCACGAGTGCCGCCGCGACGGCGAACACCCGGCGAAGCGCCAGCCTCTCGCCCAGAAACAGCGCCGCCCCGATGGTGACGTAGACCGGGTTGAGATAGTTCATCGCCGTCACCTCGGCGATCGTGATCTGCGTCATCGCAAAGAACCAGAGCATCACCGCGAAGGTATGCGCCACCCCGCGGCCGCCGAACAGCCAGACCTGCCTCCGGCTGAGCCGCGCGGCGAGGATCGGGCGTATCATCGGGATCAAGAAACCGAGGCCGAGGAAATATCTCAGGAACGCCGACTGCGCCGCGGGCAGGTCGTCGCCCACGTACTTGACCACGGCCGTCACGCCGACGAACAAAAGGCCCGTCACGATCATCCACATGATGCCCGCGACCGGGCGGCTCGCCGCTGTCTCCATGCTTCCCGATTGACAGGATGACGGACGCTCTGCAAGCCTCGGCCCCACGGGAGACCCGATCACGATGCGCCCGATCCTCGTCTGCCTCTGGCTCTGCGCCGCCTCCCCGGCCCTCGCGCTCGAACCGGAGACCGCCTGCCCGGTCCCGCCGCCCGCACCGCTGTCCGACCTGCCCGTCGTCACCGAACGTCTCCTCGACGACCTGACGGGCTGGATCGCGCTCCACACCGGCTACGATGTTTCCGTCACCTATCGCGACCCGCCGTTGATCACCTTCTGCGACATCGGCGACACCGTGAAATACGAAGGGCGCGAAATTCTCGTCGACGAGGCGCTTCGCGCCGCCTACGACGCGCGGGACCGGCACATCCACATCGTGCTGCCTTGGACGGCGGACGACGCCTTCGACCGCTCGGTGCTGCTGCACGAGCTGATCCACGACGTGCAGCTCCGGAACCGGGACTGGGAGTGTATCGGCGCGCCGGAATGGGAGGCCTACAAGCTTCAGGACATGTGGCTACGCGAGCACGGGGTCGTGCACGACTTCAACTGGCTCGTGATCTACATGCTGTCGCGCTGCCCGCGCGACATCCACCCCTGAGCGGTCAGCCCAGCAGAAGCTTCGCCGCGATCGCCCACATGACGACGCCCACGCCCACGTCGAGCACCCGCCACGCCATCGGTCGCGCGAAGACCGGGGCAAGAAGCCGCGCGCCGTAGCCGAGCGAGAAGAAGAACACGAAACTGGCCGTCACCGCGCCGCCCCCGAAGGCAAGCCCCTGCCCGCGATACTGCGCCGAGACCGAGCCGAGCAGCACGACCGTGTCGAGATAGACGTGCGGATTGAGCCATGTCAGCGCGAGGCAGGTGAGCACCGCCCCTCTGAGCGTCCCGCCGCCCTCTCCGGCGGCGCGCAAGGCGCCGGGCATCAAGGCCGCCCGAAAGCTGAGCGCCCCGTAGACGACGAGGAACGCGGCCCCGCCCCATGTCATGACCGGACGCAGCCATGGCACTTCCGTCGCCAGCCAGCCGAACCCCGCGACGCCCGTCGCGATCAGCACGGCGTCCGACACCGCGCAGGTCATGACGACGGCCAGCACATGCTCCCGCCGCAATCCCTGCCGCAGGACGAAGGCATTCTGCGCACCGATCGCGAGGATCAGGCCAAGCCCGAGGGCGAAGCCCGTGGTCGCGGCGGTCATGGCATCGGGAATGCTGCTCATCGCGCCCCGATAGCCGCGCCACCGGCGGATGGAAAGAGCTCAGCGTCACTCCGGGGCCGTGCCCTGCTCCCGCGCCGCGGCGCGCCCCCGCGCGAGAAACAGCCATCCGAGCGGTATCGTCCAGAGCAGCGTCGTGGCCCCCGCGATCCGCTCGAGCAGGCCGTCGACCGGATCGGGACCGAAGTAGTAGAAGAGCGCCGCGGCAGGCCAGAGACCGGCGGAGACGACGAAGAGCCACCAATACGCCCGCCCCGCCCGCGCGGCGCCCGGCGCCATCGAAAGCGGCCCGATAAGGTAGAGCGGCAACAACAGGATCGCGAGCTGTGAATGGACCGAGTACTCCTCGCCCTCGCCTCGACCGAAGCTGTCCCAGATCCCGAGCATCACCAGATCAAGCGCGAGAAGCGTCAGGACGACGCTGCCCGCCGACCATGCCCAACGCCCCAGATGCGCGTGCGCCGCGCCGAGACCGAGCGCGATGTGACCCGCCGCGTTCACGTAGAACAACGTGTCCATCCAGACCGCGTGCGGCCCGCGGCCGAGATCGCTGATCGTGTCGGTGACGGGGTCGTGGTTCGGGATGACGACCTGGAGCGCGAGAACGCCCAGCGTGAACAGGACGGGAAACGCGATCCCCAGCGTGCCGCAGAGGATCAGGAGTTCCGGCCGTTCGCCGGCGACGGGCTGGCCACCCGGCGCCCCGGGATCGCGACGGGGACGTGACATGCACCGGCGCAACCTGCGGAACGGGGCAACGGTTCCCCGCCTGCCGCCGCGACGAGGATGATTGCGCTGAAATCGGCCTTATCCATGTGGAGAAACATGGTGACGCGACGAGCGGTGCGCACGAATGCGCACCCCACGCTTGCTATATCAAAATCCAGGCCGACAATAGTCCAAACATTGCGCTGTACAAAATCGCCTCCAGCTGAATGGTCCAAAATACCCTTTTCTCCACGAATTCTTTTTTCATGTAAACCACGCCTTCGATAGTATTTGAAAATGGAACTGCGCTGGCAAAGTCCGCATACACAAACATCAAGGTTGCCATGAAGATGAACTGCATTTCATTTGTAAGCTCTTGTAAATATGGCAGTACTGGGAAAAGAACCAATGACATCAATACTGCCCTAATGAATTGCGATGGTATTAATAATTTTGCAATACGCATGCTTTCCTTTGGATCTTCTGCATCTCTCAAGAATGATCCATATAGCCGACTCCGTCCCGAATAGAATTTTCGAGACAGTTGAAGGTCAACGACCCCTGCAATTACGTAGCAGAAAATGTGGATTACAAAAAACAGTGAGCTGAAGAAGACATAATCGGTCATGTTTGACCCATATTATCCAAGTGAAGCCGTTGTGACGGTTGCCTTGACCGGATTTGCCCGCTGTTTCAACCGACATTCCCCATGTGGCCTGCCGCCTGACAGAAACTTCGCCTGATCGGGCGAGGCTGGTCAAGTGTTTGGGGTCGCCTGCTTTCTGTGGCGCGCTCAAGTGAAAGCAGATCGGGCCGCAAGACTGCCTCGTCCCAGGCCAGACAACCCAAGCGCATCATCAAGCTCGCGCATCACCAGGAGACCGCCGTCGGAACTGAGCTGCGTGCCGCGAGATGCCAACCGCACGCAAGGGTCCATTTCAGGGAGTTGCACCCCCGTCCGAACCCGGTCGCTCAGGCCGAGAGCTTCTCCATCACCTCGTCGGAGATCTCGAAATTGGCCGTGACCCGCTGCACGTCGTCATCGTCCTCGAGCGCCTCCATCAGCTTCATAAGCTGTTGCGCGCTGTCGAGATCGAGCTCGGTCGTCGTGCCGGGCTTCCAGATCAGCTTGGTCGAGTCCGACTCGCCGAGCGCCTCCTCGAGCGCCGTGGAGACCTCGTTGAGGTCGGTATCGGCGCAGTAGATCGCATGGCCGTCCCCGGAGCTTTCCACGTCCTCCGCCCCGGCCTCGATCGCGGCCATCATGACGGTGTCCTCGTCGCCCGCCGAAGCGGGATAGAGGATCTCTCCCTTGCGCTCGAACATGAAGCTCACCGATCCTGTCTCGCCGAGGTTCCCGCCATGCTTGCCGAAGGTCGAGCGCACGTTGGAGGCGGTCCGGTTGCGGTTGTCGGTCATCGCCTCGACGATGATCGCGACACCGGCGGGCCCGTAGCCCTCGTAGCGGATCTCCTCGTAGGTGTCGGCATCGCCGCCCTGGCTCTTCTTGATCGCCCGTTCGATCACGTCCTTGGGCACCGAGCTGGCCTTGGCCTCCTTCACGGCGAGGCGCAGGCGCGGGTTCTTCTCGGGATCGGGATCGCCCATCTTCGCGGCGACGGTGATCTCCTTGGAGAGCTTCGAGAAGAGCTTCGAGCGCGCCGCGTCCTGCCGCCCCTTCCGATGCTGAATGTTGGCCCATTTCGAATGGCCTGCCATGGCCCGAACTCCCGCATGTCTGGCTGTCGCGCTTCTATATTGCACCACTCCGCCTTGCCGCAACCCTCGGCGGTTGCATCCACCCAACCGATGCGGGAGGCTCCGCGGGGACATGGGGACAGGGCCGTGACGACCGATCAGATCATCCTCTTCACGCTCTTCGCGGCCGTCTTCGCGCTGATGCTCTGGGGGCGCTGGCGTTACGATCTCGTGGCCTTCTCGGCGCTGCTCGGGGGTGTGGTTCTCGGCGTCGTGCCGGTGGACGAGGCCTTCGCGGGCTTCGGCCATCCCGCCACCTTCATCGTGGCGATCGTGCTGGTCGTCTCCGCCGGTCTGGTCCGGTCCGGCGCCGTCTTCCTGATCACGCGCACCCTTGTCGACAGCACCCGACCGCTCGGGGCGCACATAGCGATCATGGGCGGGATCGGGGGCATCCTCTCGGCCTTCATGAACAACGTGGCCGCGCTCGCGCTCCTGATGCCGGTCGACATCCAGACGGCGCGGAAAGCCGGCCGCGCCGCGCGGCTGTCTCTGATGCCGCTGTCCTTCGCCACGATCCTCGGCGGCATGGCGACGCTCATCGGCACCCCGCCCAACATCATCATCTCCGGGATCCGCGAGGACAAGCTGGGCGAGCCGTTCCGGATGTTCGACTTCGCCCCCGTGGGCGGCATCACGGCGATCGCCGGCCTGATCTTCGTCGCCCTGCTCGGCTGGCGGTTCATCCCCTCCCGTGAGGGAGAGGAGGGATCCCACGAAGCGATGTCCGAGATCACCGACTACATCGCGGAACTCACCATCCCCAAGGAGTCTAAGCACGCGGGCAAGCGGCTGCACGAGTTCTACGACACCGCCGAGGCGAATGACGTGGCGATCCTCGGCCTCATCCGGGACGGCAAGCGGCGCTACGGCACCCAGCGCAACACCGTGCTCCAGTCGGGCGACGCGCTCGTGCTCGAAGCCGCGCCGGAGGCGCTCGACGAATTTCGCGCGGCGCTTTCGCTCGACTTCGCCGACGAGAAGCGGACCGAGACGCTCGAGGCCGACAGCGCGGGCCTCACCGTCGTCGAAGCGGTCGTCCAGCAGGACGCCCGCATCGCCGGGAAGACAGCGGCGAGCGTCGGCCTGAACTGGCGCCGACGCACCGTTCTTCTCGGCATTTCCCGGCGGGGACGAAAGATCACCAAGGAGGTCCGCAAGACCGTGATCCGTCCCGGCGACATCCTTCTTCTCCTCGCGCCCGAGGACCACGCCACCGACGTCGCCGACTGGCTGGGCGCCCTCCCGCTCGCCGATCGCGGGCTGGCGGTCACGAGCCACCGCAAGGTCTGGCTGGCGATCGGGCTTTTCGCCGCCGCCGTCGCCGCCGCCTCGCTCGGCCTCATCTACCTGCCCGTGGCGCTGGGACTCGTGGTCGTCGGCTACGCCGTCAGCGGCATCCTCCCGCTCCGCGAGATCTACGATCATATCGAATGGCCGGTGGTCGTTCTCCTGGGATCGATGATCCCTCTCGGCGCGGCCCTGGACGCCGCAGGCGGCACCGAGCTCATCGCGAACGGGCTCGTCGGCCTGACGGAGGGTCTCCCGGCCTGGGCGGTGCTCACCGTTCTGATGATCGTGACGATGACGCTGTCGGACGTGCTCAACAACACGGCCACCGCGATCGTGGCGGCGCCCGTCGGCATCCAGATGGCGGACGCCCTCGGCGCCTCGCCCGACCCGTTCCTGATGGCCGTCGCCGTCGCCGCCTCCTGCGCCTTTCTCACGCCGATCGGTCACAAGAACAACACCCTGATCCTGGGGCCCGGCGGCTACGGTTTCAGCGACTACTGGCGCATGGGTGCACCGCTGGAGGTAATTGTTGTAGCGGTTTCAGTGCCTTCAATACTCTTCTGGTGGCCGCTATATTCCTGATGTGGGTCAGACGGTCGCACCTTAGGGGCTTACCTTGGGTTCCTTCAGCCTCTCCGCATTCACCTGAAGAACCCTTCGCGCTGCTCCGCTCTGGTGCCGGAACCGAGAACTCCACCCTGCCCCAAGAGGCACGTCATTCGCATAGTGAACCGGACTCATCGATGAGTGGCTGGCCGCTGCATTTGGAGCAAGGCTGACGCGATGACCATGGGATATCCCCGGGGTGCCCTTTGGGCTTTTCCGGGCGATCAGGCACCCCCACGGGGGACGGGGAGGAAGGCAGCGTATTGTAGGGTGCTCAGATTTTTGTGGCATTTCTGGAGGGGGAACTAGCCCCCGGGTGGAAGCCGTCGCGTCGATCCCGGGGTTCTCCACGATGCCCCCAAAGGCGCTCCGCATCTCATCGAGCACAACGTCGTGATCGTATGGCCTCGCCAAGTTCGGGCCTTCCTCGCAGAACTCCCCCGCGCGTCTCACGGCCTTCTCAAGCGACCCCGTGAGAAGCACAGGGACGCTCGGGTCGCGCATTCGCATCCAGTGCAGGAAACCGTAGGCATCCTCCGAGCCGACTGCGGCAGTGTCACCTCCCGTTAGTCGTCGTCGCACTCCTTTTGCGGCTGCGGTCGGCCAAAGGCGTCGTAGCACCCCGGGCCGAACGTTTTCGCTATCTCGGACGACTGATCTCGAGCCGATCCGCATGCAGCGAGCCCCAGCGCGACGATCATGATCAGGATCATTATCCTCATGGTCTTATCTCCTTCTTTAAATCCTCTCCCGGCCACCTGCCCTGAGGGAACCTTGCGACAACCCGAAAAGAGCCCCCGAGTTCACCTCGGAGGCTCGCTGGGGCGGCGGCAGTGGCTCTACACCCTTCCAAGCGGAGATCAGTGCATCCGGTGCGGGACCTAGCGTCTTCTAAAAGGAGATTAGCCTCTTCTTGTCGGTTCGCGATTTGGTCCCCGCGATTTCCCGCAGCCTTCAATAGCACCCTTAACAGGCTTCGCAGCGCCTTTCCTTTAGCCCCTGCCCCTTTGGTTTATGGCTCTTCCGGTGGGCCTCCGGCGTCCCATTCGGGAGCTATGCTGGGAAATGGGTGACGGAGTTTGAGAAGGCGGCGTATCGTGGCGGGTGATCAAGCCTGCCAGAACTTCCAGAAGGAACGATACGCCATGAAGAACGATA
>Ga0102940_1001506_pt1 | contig 14885 bp, 11 predicted proteins | sample SalPonR2_C_D1_MG_FD_78215 | JGI IMG/M metagenome (GOLD analysis project Ga0102940, IMG submission 78215) | Salt pond soil microbial communities from South San Francisco under conditions of wetland restoration - Salt Pond MetaG R2_C_D1_MG | ecosystem: Environmental > Aquatic > Marine > Intertidal...
ATCATCTTGGAGATCGGTTGGGGCCCATCCTCTTTCAGCTTCCGCCCAATTGGCGATACAATGGAGAGCGGTTGAGGGAGTTTTTGTCTTCATTGCCGAAAGGCTTGCGCTACGTTATGGAATTCAGGGATGAATCGTGGATCAACGACGAGTCCATTTCTTTTTTGGAAGAATTCGATGTGGCGTTTTGCATATACAACATGGGGAATTATACCACGCCGCTTCATGCCACGGCTGATTTTGTCTACGTAAGGCTTCACGGTCCCGACCCGCGCCAAAAGTATCAAGGGGAATACTCTCCCCAAGAGTTGTCGGCATGGGCAGACAGAATTACGCGTTGGAACAAAGGCAGACGCGATGTCTACCTTTATTTCAACAACGACTTGGGTGGGCATGCCCATCAAAATGCACTCAAATTGAAAGACTACTTGGTCTAGGCTATGAGCTCTTTGACCTCTTTCGGCATTTGATCACGAATGTGTTCCATTTGTCCTTCAGTCAGATACTCCTTGAGCCGGTTCATTACGGCTGAAATGATTTCTTCCGTGGGCTGATCCCATTCGAATTGGGTTTCGCCGCGTTTGGCTTGTTCGTCCTTAACCGCTTGTTTCATCTCTTCGATGGAGTCGTAGCGGCGGGGCGGTTTCTCGGAGTATTTCCATTGGTCCACGTAAATCGCTTTGAGGAAGAAGGGGAGCTGAGCCATTACGTCAAAAGATTCGGAGATGGTGATTCTGTCGCGAATGGTGTGCATCACTGCTTTCAGGATGGTGTATGCCCTCGGCTGTTCGTCGGGGTGGCCCAAATCCTTTGAAAGTTCATTGATAAAAGCATTTGCTTCGTTTCGGTGCTTGTCGAAATCTATATTGTTCATGGTGTTTGGTTTTTGAAATTAAATGGTACAAAATGAATGCCTGAATTTTGGCAGTGGTGGAAATAGATGGGCATGGTTCAGAGCGATTGCATTCTTCAGATGCTTTTGCTATTCGGAAGTACTTCGTCCTGTCAGGGCCGGAAGATTAAGGAATCACTTAGCCGATGGGCTTGCCGCTACCACTGACGCATGGAGCTTTTATGTTTAGAAAACAATAAAGTCCAATAAAAAAGGAATTTGATCTTTGAACATTGTTTTCGAAGGAAAACAGGTCCGACGAATCTGCCACTGCGGGACCTTATCTGTTAGCTTAGCGTTAAAGGCTCATTCTTTTTGCAAATCCGCTTGAATAATTCTTGTTCTCCCACTTTTAATTCTTCCACTTTTGCGCGGCAATCCAAATTTCCTTTTCGCGTTTTTTTTACGTCCTCTTGAATTCACCATGCTATGAAGAAACCTGACCGGGTTTTCGGAGATTTACCGATTGACGTGATCAGGCCACACGCTTCATTCGTGAATTTTGTAGTCTCATATCCCTCATTCGCTCATTCAGTCCTTTTCAATCTGCTGCACATCCGCTTATCCGTAATTTTGCCCACAGATAACATTAAGGTTCTTAAAATCAGATGAAATTAAAGAGATTTGCACTGCTTTTTAAAAGCGGGTTATACCTAAACAAACTTCTATCATGAGATTTATTACCCTGCTGTCGTTGCTTATTGCAACTACGGCTATGGCGCAACCAAAGTATACCCTCAGCGGTTACCTGCGCGATTCCGAAAATGGCGAAGGCCTGATCGGTGCGACGGTTTATGTCGATGAGATTGCTTCGGGAACCACGACAAATGTCTACGGCTTCTACTCCATCTCATTGCCGGAAGGCACGTACAATATCACATTTAACTATTTGGGGTACATGGCTACTACCAAGACGGTTGAGCTGAATGCAGATCAGACTTTTGATCTCGATATGGAACCGGATCGAGAGCTATTGCAAACAGTGGAAGTGACTGCTGAAAGAGCCAATGAAAATGTCCGAAGTCTCGATATCGGTGTCGAGAAAATGGACGCTCAAATGATCAAGGACATTCCGCAATTTATGGGAGAGGTCGACATTATCCGAAGTATTCAACTCTTGCCCGGTGTCTCAACCGTTGGTGAGGGAGCCACTGGTTTCAATGTGCGTGGAGGAAACATAGATCAGAACCTGATTCTACTCGACGAGGCTACGGTTTTCAATTCATCTCACCTCTTTGGGTTTTTCTCCGTTTTCAATGCGGATGCGGTCAAGGATCTTACGCTTTACAAAGGAGGCATTCCGGCTAAATACGGTGGTCGACTTTCGAGTGTTTTGGACGTTCGTCAAAAAGAGGGAAATACCAAAAAGTTTGCAGGGAATGCCGGAATCGGCTTGGTGTCCAGCCGACTGATGCTTGAAGGTCCCATCATCAAGGATAAAATGTCGTTTATGGTGGCGGGCCGCCGTTCGTACGGTGACCTATTTCTTCCGATTTTCAACGAGGACTTTCGGGGCGATCAACTTTTCTTTTACGATGTTAACGCCAAGCTGAATTATACCATCAATGATAAAAACCGAATATTCCTCTCGGGGTACTTCGGTGCTGATCGTTTCCGATTTGGGAATGCTTTTGAAAGCTATTGGGGAAACAATACAGCGACATTGCGCTGGAATCACCTCTTCAACCCACGTTTATTCTCTAACTTCTCTGCCGTTTACAGCGACTACGAGTATTCCCTCGGAGTACCTGAAGGCGTGAATGCCTTTGAGTGGGAAGCAGGAATCCAGAACACGGCCCTAAAAGCCGATTTCTCCTTTTTCCCCAACGTAAAGAACACCGTTGAGTTTGGAGCACATGCAACCTTCTACAGTTTTTCGCCGGGACGAGCTGAAGGGATTGGCGAGCAGTCGATTTTTAATGTAATCGAAGTACAAGGCGAAAACGCCTTGGAAGCTGCCGCTTACATCAGTAATAAGCAAACCATCACAGAGAATCTCTCGATTGAGTATGGCGTTCGCTACAGCCATTTTTTGAATTATGGTTCTCGCGACGTATTTATGTATGAAGACGACATTCCTAGTTCGGATTTAGCAATTGTAGATACGGTGAATTTTGGAAACAGAGAGGTCATCGCTGACTTTGGCGGATTTGAACCACGAATTGCGATCAACTATACTTTCTCCGAAAGGTCTTCGATCAAGGCGGGCTACAACCGAATGCGACAGTACATTCATCTGGTGTCTAACACAACAGCAGCTACACCAATTGATATTTGGACGCCAGCTGGCAAATATGTCGATCCGGCCATTGCCGATCAGGTTTCGGTGGGCTATTTCCGCAATTTTGACGACAATGTGTATCAAGCGTCCGTAGAGGTCTACTACAAGGATTACCAGAATCTACTTGACTACGAGGACAATGCGGAACTTTTGCTCAATGACAATGTGGAGACGGAACTTCTACAAGGCATCGGAAGAGCCTACGGTCTGGAGTTTCAAGTTGAGAAGGTAAAAGGTCGATTTACAGGTTGGGTCAGTTACACCTTAAGCCGAAGCGAGCTGCAGGTAGATGGAATCAATCGAAACGATTGGTACGCTTCCAATTACGACAAGACTCATGACATTTCGGTGGTGGCTCAGTACAAGCTCAGCGAGAAGTGGAAATTCGGTGGAAATTTTGCCTTTATGACGGGGCGCCCCATCACGTATCCCGATTCGAGATACGTTTACGAAGGAATCGTAGTGCCGAACTACACCAATCGCAATGGGGCAAGAACACCGGCGTACCACCGTCTGGATTTTTCTGCCACCTTGACTCCCGACAAAAAGGATAAAGTCTTGTTCTTTTTCAATCGACCCGATTCGTGGGAAAGCTCTTGGACTTTTTCAGTTTACAATGCCTACGCAAGAAGAAATCCTTACAGTATTTTCTTTCGACAAAACGAAGACAATCCCGCTCAAACCGAGGCCGTGCGTTTGAGCATCTTCGGAAGCATCATCCCCGGTGTTACTTACAACCTCAAATTTTAATCGCCATGAAACGAACTTTTTACAAATACCTCTTTCTGTTTTTGGCCGTAACTGCTCTGCTCAGCTCTTGTCAAGATGTTGTGGAACTCGATTTACCTGAGGGCGATGAGTTTCTCGTTGTGGAAGGATGGATTACCAACGAAGACAGACCACACGATGTGATTCTTACCACCACGGCCGCCTACTTTGACGATGCCGATCCTGCTCCTGCCACTGATGCGGTGGTTTTCATTCGCGATGATGAAGGCATGGAAGCGCTTCTTACGGAGACCAGTCCGGGTGTGTACACTTACCCCGACTCAGGAACCGTCGGACGATCGTACCAACTCGAGATTGTCTTGGAAAATGGCAAGCGCTACCTGTCCACATTCGAAGAGCTTTTCGAGCCTGTTCCGATTTTAGCAATCGACTGGCAATTGTCGGAAGACGAGCCCGATGTGGATAATGGCGAGAATCTCGACGATATTTACGATGTCTTGATCTTCACGATAGAACCTGCCGGAATAGGAGACAACTACCGATGGCGATCCACATTAAACGGTGTTGAAGCGCGTGAACCATTCGACATTTTCGTAACTGACGATCAATTTGTAGACGGCAATCCGATCCCTGATTTTAACGTAACGGATGAATTGTATTCTCAATTTGACACGGTAACGATCATCCAAGAGCGCATCTCTCGCGACGCCCGTGAGTTCTTGCAGCTCCTGCAAACGCAAACCGCATTCGTCGGCGGGCCATTCGACCCGCCGCCATCGCCGATTCGCGGAAATATCTCCAATGTGAATGATCCCGATGATTTGGCGCTTGGTTTCTTCGGAGCCGCCGCCCGCGATCGCGCTACTGTAGTGGTGGGGGTGGAATAGATATGGTATAGAGTATTGAGATTACATAAAGGTGATTTAGGTTTGAGAATTTTCTATTTCAAACGTCTCAATACCCAATACTCATTACTCAATACCAGTTAAAACATACGCCACCAAAATTGCTAGTGGAAAGATGATAACAGGAGCCACGACGGCATAATACCCACCGCTTATTCGAAAATCTTTTTGTTGCATGAGGTTCGTGCTGTAGGCAATGGCGTTGGGAGGAGTGGATACCGGTAAGAAAAGCGCACAGGACGCGCAGAGTGCAACGATTATGGGAACAGAAATTTGAAAAGCTCCCGATAAGCCCAGAGCGATAGGCACTAAGATAGAAGTAGCAGCCGTATTGGACATGACATTGCTCAATGCCAAGGTGAGGTAACCGAAGAGGACAGCCACAATAAAAAGGGGCATATTTAAGCTCTCCAAACCTACGACGAAGGTATCGGCAAGGCCTACATCCACAATGGCTCGTCCTAGCGCCAAACCTCCGGCAACCAGCATCAATGTGTCCCAAGGCAGTGCCCTCACTTCATCGGCACGGATAATTCGGGTAAGCGTGAGAATGACGATGGGAACAGCCGAAGTGGCAGCTAATGGAATGCCGTGAAGGGACTCTGTACTCCAGAGCAGTACAGTGAGAAATAAAGTGAAAATAACCAGGTAGCGATCTTTCTTACCGACCTGATGATCGTGATTGTCCCGATTCATAAAACTGAGATCAAGTTCTTTTACCTTGGGAACGTATCGTTTGCTCAAATAAAGCCAGAAACTCCAGACAAGAAGAAGGGCCAAAGGAAAGCCGAAGGCCATCCAAGTGAGAAATTCGATTTTGATGCCCGCTGCTTCCAAAGCACCCACGGCTATAGCATTGGGCGTACTTCCGATAATGGTTCCCAATCCACCGACAGAGGCCGCTGCGGGAATTCCAATTAAAAGACTTTTGGTCATCGGAGCCTCTTTTCCTAAGCTGCGCGCCAGAGGCAAAATGCTCGTGATCATCATGGCGGTGGTCGCGGTGTTTGACATCACCATGCTCGCCAGGGCCGTCATCATCATCAGGCCGAAAAGCAATCGGGTGGGGTCGGAGCCAAAGCGCTTCACGGTGAATCTGAACAAAGCCTTGTCGAGTTCGACACGCTGCATGCCCTCAGCCAAAAAAAATCCTCCGAGGAGAAGCCAAATTACATTGCTGGTCCAAGTGCTCACATAGCGCTCGGCATCCATCGGTACTTCCAGAAAGTAGTCGGAGCCTAAGACGAAGACCAAATAGGCAATGATGAATATGCCTACGGCAAAAGGCGGGATGGCCTCGGTGAGCCAGAGTCCTACGGCTAAAATGAGCAGAAAGAGCACATAATTCACCTCAGGTGCCGCATCCGGTATTTCAATGAAATAGGTTAAGGCGAAAGCGATGAGTACGTTACCAATGAAGGTAGACGTATTAAAAACGTAGTGAAACGCTCTTTTACGGTAGTGACGAAATGCGGCCCTTCTCGAGTCGTACGTTGCCATTTCTTAGGGAGTTACTTCAGTTTTTTCGCCTACCAAAGCGTATTGAACCAAGTTGGCCCCCATTTGCAAGGCTTCCTGCCGAATGGCTTCCGGATCGTTGTGAACGGCGGGGTCTTCCCAGCCATCGCCAAGGTCGGACTCAACGCTGTAAAAGAGAATCAATCGGCCTTCGTGAAAAATTCCGTACCCGCGAGGGGCCGCGCCATCGTGCTCGTGTACTTTTGGTAAGCCATTGTCAAAGCTGTATTTCTGATGGTAAACGGGATGGTCAAAGGGAATCTCCACCAGTTCCTTTTCAGGAAAAACTTGTTCAAGTTGATTGCGAACGAAGGCATCCATCCCGTAATTATCATCGATGTGCAAAAAGCCTCCTCCAAGCAAATACAGCCGCAAATTTTCTCGGTCGTTGCTATTGAAAACCACATTTCCGTGCCCCGTCATGTGCACAAAAGGGTAGTTGAACAGATCGGGACTTCCCACTTCGACGTATTTGGTTTCACCGATGCTCATGTTCAGTTGCTCGCGGCAAAATTCGGCTAAGTTCGGCACGGAAGTCGGATTGGAATACCAATCACCGCCACCACGGTACTGCAAAACAGCCAGTGAAAAAGAGCCGTCTTGAGCGACAACGGAACTTGAAATCAATACGAATAGGAAGAGAAGTTTTTTCATGCTTTTCAAATATAAACTTAACGCAAAGACATTTGAAGCATTGCCACGGCTAAAATTCCGGCTGTTTCGGTTCGCAATCGATTTTCGTTGAGAATTACGCCTTTGAAGCCCTTCTTTTCGGCGAGTTCAACCTCCTCCAAAGTGAAGTCACCTTCGGGGCCGATCAAGATAAGTGATTCAGAACCTTCGGGGTTTACCCCAACGGTGGCGCGCATCTTATCATCGATGCAATGGGCAATCAAACCATTTTTGTGTTCTGAAATGAGAAGCTCCTCAAAACCTGTAGTCGGGTGAAGTCTCGGAATAAATGCCCTTTGGGATTGCTTAGCAGCGTTGAGAATGATTTTCTCCGACCGCTCTTCTTTTATTCTCGTTCTTTCCGTTCGTCGAGAAATCAGCGGAATGATCTCGCTGACACCCAATTCGGTGGCTTTTTCTAAAAACCATTCAAAGCGGCTTAGGTTTTTGGTAGGCGAAATGGCTACCGTCACATGGTGAAGTGGTTTTGGAAATCCTTTCTTTTCCAAGACATTCACCTTGACATCTTGTTTCGAAATTTGGCTTATTTCAGCGGTGTATTGCACCCCTCCTCCATCTCCGATGAGAATGGTATCGCCTTCTTTCAGCCGAAGAACTCTTGCAGCATGTTTGCTTTCCTCAGGGTTGAGAGTACCTATTTTCGGATCGAATTGTGGGTCGAGGAAGAAGTGCATTTTTTTTGGAAAAAGAAACCCCATGGATATCCACGGGGTTTCAATTGATTTATCGTTGAGCTTAGGCGTTCTCTTTTACTTGAGGTGCGGCTTGGCGAATTTCTTCACTAACCCCTGACTCAAATTTTTTGAAGTTGTCTACGAATTTACCCGCAAGCACATTGGCTTTTTGGTCGTAAGCATCCTTATCTGCCCAAGTATTTCTGGGATTCAGAATTTCCGTAGGAACGTTCGGGCATTCATTTGGAATCGCCAAACCGAATATTTCGTGATTGTGGTAGTCCACATTATCCAGGTGGCCATCCAAAGCTGCGTGAATCATAGCTCTGGTGTACTTGAGCTTGATTCGGCTTCCCGTCCCGTAGGCACCGCCCGACCATCCGGTATTGATCAACCAAACGTTGGCTCCGCTCTTCTCCATCTTATTGGCCAGCATTTCTGCGTACACGCCCGGGTGAAGCGGCATAAACGGCGCTCCGAAGCAAGCTGAAAATGCTCCGACCGGTTCGGTGATCCCTTCCTCGGTACCTGCCACCTTTGCGGTGTAACCCGAAATGAAGTGGTAAGATGCCTGAGCGGGAGTTAATTTGCTGATCGGAGGCAACACTCCGAAAGCATCCGCGGTCAAAAAGAAAACATTTTTTGGAACTCCGCCTCTCGATGGACTTACTGCGTTTTCAATGTGGTGAATGGGGTAACTTACTCGGGTGTTTTCGGTTTTAGTGGCGTCTGTATAATCGGGTTCGGAACTGCCTTCTTTGAAAACGATATTTTCCAAAATAGCACCGAACTTGATGGCTCGATAGATTTCAGGCTCTTGCTCTTCGGTAAGATCAATCGTTTTGGCGTAGCAGCCACCTTCAAAATTAAAGACACTATCATCTGACCATCCGTGTTCATCATCTCCGATCAAACCTCTGTCCGGATCCGATGAAAGCGTTGTTTTCCCCGTACCCGATAATCCGAAGAAGATAGCGGTGTCACCATCTTTCCCAACATTAGCAGAACAGTGCATGGCCAACACATCTTTTTGATGGGGAAGGATAAAGTTCAAAATGCTGAACATTCCTTTTTTGATTTCACCGGTATATCCGGTACCACCGACAATTGCCATTTTTCGGGTGAAGTTGATGATGGCAAAGTTGTTCTGACGTGTACCGTCAATTTCAGGTACAGCCATGAAGTTCGGAGCGCATACAATATTCCATTCGGGGTCGTTTTTGTCGATTTCCTCATTGGTCAATCGCAAGAACATGTTGTCTACGAACATATTGCTCCAAGGCAATTCCGTCACCACTCTCACCGGAACGCGGTAGTCGGGGTGGTCGCAAATAGCGGCATCTTTCACATACACTTCTCTGCCCGTAAGGTAGGCGCACATTCTGTCGTAAAGCTTGTCAAAAGCATCAGAATCGAATTTCTTGTTGATGTCTCCCCACCACACTGCATCACGGGTGATATCGTCTTCTACAATAAATCGGTCTTTGGGCGATCGACCCGTAAAATCTCCCGTATCAATGGCTAAGGCTCCTGTGTTTGAAAGTGATCCAAGGCCGAGTACCAAGGTTTCTTCAACCAATTCGGCTGGTGTTAAGTTCCAAAATGCGGTTCCCACATTTTCAAGACCTAAATAAGAAAGGTCATGTTTTTCCGGAATTCTTCCGTAATTATTCATAGTTAATGGTTTAATTCTTCAGTTGGTGTTTCGGAACAAAGATAAAGTTTTGAGGCCATAAACGGCAACGAGCGAAGCTGACTTTTGGCAGGTTTAACCGTGTAAAAGTTTATTCCGGTGACCGCGATGACTCAGTCACGAAGGTTTTGTCTTGACAAGGTGTCTTTTCGCTGTAGCGCTTTAAAGCCTAAGAGCACCCAACCCAAAATGAGGAGAAGACCACCGATAGGGGTAATGGGCCCCAAAAAGGATTTCCAAGAGTCTATTCCCAAAAGGTGTCGTGTGTTCAATAGATAAATGGAGATGCTGAAGAAAACTATTCCACCCGTGAAGAGAAAAGTGATAATCTTGAGGCTTTTTCTGCCAAGCAATTGATTCCCTGAAGACCCCAAAATGATGAGCGCCAAAGAATGCCATGCTTGGTAGCGAACTCCGGTTTTGAAACTGTCAAGCTGTTCGGGTGAGAGTAGGGCCTCCAAAGCGTGTGCGCCTAATGCACCGAGGATGACTGCCATTGCCATGGAAAAAGCACCAATGGCAATTATTGATCTGTGATTCGTATTCATTCGCCAAAAATAGTCAAGAACAAAAAAAGGCGACCCTCTCGGATCGCCTTTCCCGTTTCATAGTGTCGGGAATTAATTATTTTTCAATTTCTCCATTTCTTGATTGAAGGTTTCCTTGAATTGCTCGTAGTCGTAATCGATTTTCAATCTTTCGTCTTGTGACAAGCGCTCATTCATGGCGCCGATCAAATCCTGTCCGCTTAATTCGATGGCTACGTAGTATTTATAGTTTCCGCTGTCGCTAACTTTAACTGCCTTTTGACAAATGGTTTTGGTTCCCGTCAACTCTTGATCCAAAACCTCTCGAGTGAGCCCTTCGAAACGTTCTTCGACTTCCTCTCGGTTGTTGAATTCACGTGAGTTCACGTAGTTGTCGATGGTACCTTGAATGGTCGTGTTGATGGCTGAGGCCAAATCTGCACGAGCGTTGCTAAAAGCTTTCTTTTTGGCAGTAGCCTGATCCATACTTTCGCCTACTCCATTTGATCTGAAGAATTCGTCGTTACTGAAATATTCTTCACCGGCGCAGTATTCGTTTATCAGAACTTCTCCTGCGGGAGCGGCTACTTCTTTGTTTTTCTTACAAGCCGTGAAGGCTATTCCTACTGCCAAAAATAAAAAGGCAGTTTTTGCAATTCCGGTGCTTCGTGCAATTGTTTTCATAATGTCCGTGTTATGGTTGTGTTTATTCAGAAATTGTGCCAAATGGCTATTGTGTTTAAAATAAGTCGTTTGCGAGCTTTCTCATCAGCTCTGATTCTATGTTTTTCGTAAAATTTTGGTATGCTTTCAGTCCTGCTTTTTCAAAAGTCAGATCCACTCCTTTGATGTCGGTTTTCGAAATCTTGTAAACGCTTTCGTTTTTTTGAGCGTCGATCACATTGGCATCCAACTCCATTCTTACCGTTGCAAATCCTTGTGACTCACCGGTCGATTTTGTGTCTGACTTTAGCTCAATAATCACATCAGCCTTTTTGCGATCCTCCGTAAAACGGACTCCTTTTCGGTTAAGTGAAGCAATGATTGCAGCACTAATCGGTTCCCCGCTCATGCGCTTTCCCAGATTCTTTTCGTCTCCATCGATGTGTACCAGCGGCGGTGAATAATCGATTGCTACCGATAACTTTTTCCCTCTTAGTGATTCGGTGAGTTTTCGCATAAAACGATCGCCCTGAAAAGGCTCGAAAAGTTGCTCCGTATGGATTTCCATCGAGAGCATATTGGGCTTGGTAGAGCGTTCGGCTTCTGAAATGGGTATCGTAATTCTGCCATCTACATTTGTGGAAAGTGAGCCCTTAATTCTGCCATACTGACCCTGGTATACGTAGTTGATCGGAACGCCCGAGAGGGGTTGACCCGTTTCAGAATCAGTCACGGATAATTCCGCTTCTGTTTGGTAGCTGTTTTGGAAAGTGAGATTCGGCTTATTGCTCAGTTCTAAAATCACTCCGTCCAGCAGAGATTTAAGTCCGGCAAATAGTTCATTGTCGAGGAGTATGGATTGGCCCCGAAAAGTCGCTTCGTTCTTCTCCCCCCAGAATTCTTCAATCGCTTGAAGACCTCTCAAGTAATAATCCACCGACTCGGAATAGCGTCCGTCCGTCTCTGCGGCTTGAGCTTTCGCCAAAAAATCCAAAGCCAAAGATTCTGCAGATTCCTTCTTTTGGCGTTGTTTTTCAGCGTAAGCGGATTTATCCAGGCGGTAGTAAACCCAATATGCATCGGCATCTTCATATTGCTCCACCAATTGGAAATCTTCCAAATCGAGATTGGTACTCGTTCGGATGGTTTCCCGAAACTCTTGCTCAAATTTGTATTCACGCTCCAAAGTGTAGAGCAGCGAGTTCGAATTGACATTCACTTTTATTTCCGAAGCCAAATCACTCAAGGCATTTTCTTTGGCCGCATTCCGAAAGTCGGTACCTGATGTTTTTTGCGCTACTCCGATACCCACGTAATAAGAATTGGTAATTGGTCTGCTTTGCACCCAACTGGGTGAAGGGGGGAAATCTTCAGATTTGGTAACGGTTTTTTGACTCGAACAAGAGTAAAAAACGGCCATGAGGAATAGCAAATAGCTCAAAACTCTCATTGACGCATGAGTTTGGTAAGTTCTGAAGCCAGATCTGAAGCAATATTGGAGTAGGCAGTATTTGCCAATTGATCTACTGTGCTCAAAGTTCTTTCTGCTCTTAGTAATCCCAGAAGACGATTTTTATCTGTTCGTGAGGTAAGTACGCCCTCGTCATTGGCAGGGAAGAGGTTTGTGACCTCTCCGTCATATGATGCATAGTAGACATCGTCAGCAATTTTTTTTTCGGCTATGTCTGAAAAGAGCACTTCACCGGTTTCCAATGAAATCGCCTTGTATTGAAAGGAGATGGACACCTCATTGGCATTGTAATACTCTTTGTAGGTCACCGGTTTGTACCGCGTTTGGTAGTAATGCTTGTCTTGCTCTTTGTTGTAAAGCTTTACTCTGTAACCTTCGTAGCCTTTTTTCTCCGAAACTTTCAATCGGCCTTGACGTTCGTCGTACGAAATAACAGTTCCGGTGATAATGGCCTTTGCTCCCAATAGATTCCCAACTTGCACAGCGGTGCCCTCATCCACAATACCGCTTAAACTCATCCGCTGCTCCTCGAGAATGAGTTCGAGGTTGTCGCGTTCTACAATCTTAAGAAACGGATCATTTATGGAAGAAAGTTCGGTGATGACGAATGCTGCCAGTCGGTCGTTGACGCCTTTGCGATTTGAGCTGTTTTTGAATTCACCAATTGCGACGGGAAATTTTCCGAGATCAAGGCACTCATCTCTCAATATAGCGGCGTCTTTGTAGTTGGGGTCTGCTCGGTATATTTCGTCAAATTCATAATACGCCAAGCGGTATCGGCCTGCGTCGAAATGCTGAACCGCCGCCAGGTAAAGTGGTTCGTTAACTGCAGTGTTTTTTAATGCCGACACATCTTTATAGCCCGGCTCCAGTTTTTCAATTTCTTTGAGTATGATCGTAGCCTGTTGAAATTTTTTATCGGCCATCAGTTCGTTGCTCTCATTGTAGAGCTCCTTGACGTAAGCCGACTTCACATCCTCATAATCATCTGAAATGTACCGAGGGTAGTTGAGCTCGATTCCCAGACGCTCTACCTTATCGTGATAGGCCATTGCTTCCAAGTAGGCGTAAACCGCTTCCTTGTTTTCACCCATAGCCTTTGTTTTGGTGAAATCATCTACCTTATCATTCAGCATTCGTTGGCCCATTTTGGTCAGGCCAATGCGAGCATCGATGTTGTTTCGATTTTTGAGAAGTGAATTGTAGTAAAAGAGAGCGGCATCGGAATAGAGGCCTGCCTCTTCGAGCTTCACGGCTTTTTTCGACAATGCTTTTGAGCCGTTACAACCGTAAAGGAAAAAAATCGAACCCAAGACAATGAAAAGAGCTTTCACTGCCTTGGATATCGGAAAAATTCTATTTGGATTCGATATACTCATTGAGTTCATCGATGGTCATTTCAAATTCAAAAGCGTCATTCACTTTCCAAAAGTTTTCTTGATCAGAACAGCGGTCATAAGCCATTTTTGCAAATTCCAGCTTATCGTCTTCGTATTCAAAAGCCTTCATGGCTGATTTAACTTGTTCAGCACTCATGCAGTTCGACTTCAAAATCTGTTTTGCTTGAGTCATTCGGCTATCCGAAAATGTTTTGGATTTCAAAGAGTTCATGGCTGAGTTGAAACCTGACTCGGTCATCGGAGCGCAATCATCTACGATTATTTCCTCGGTAGCTTCTTCTGCGGGTTCGGTCATAGAAGTAGAATGAGTCGAGGTTTGAGTAACCGATGTAGTAGTGGTGGTTTGAGTCATCCCGCCATCATTAATTCTCACCGATATTCCCGCAGATTGATCCCCCATTCCGATTTTGACATCAATGGATTCTCCGGGTTCACCGGCCGAACCCGTCGTAGTGGTCGTGGTCGTAGTGCTAACTTCAGACTCAGCTGGAGCGACTGCCGCAGGCTTATCGTAAACGACAGGGGCAGGCGCAGGCTTTGGAGCTTCTTTCTCTACCGAAGCCAGTGGCTGCGCTTCACCGAAAGGCCGGATGGCCCACTTGCCATTTTTCTTCATCATGATCTGCGCTTTTTGTTCCGTTCCCGGCTCCAAAATGAAGTTTTGCGAAACAGATCCCAACTCTTTGTCTTCGAATTGAACCAAGATTTTATGAAAATCACCTTTGAGGCCTTCCACGCGGACATTGCTTTGGGCAATATCGTTTTTGGCTTCTCCGTCAATACTGACGGAAAATTTCTCGCCGTTCTCTGAGAACAGAACCAAATTAGCGGTTCCTTGAGCTTGGCTGAAGAAAGGAATAAAGCACAAAATGAATAAAACTGAATGTAGACTTGTTTTCATGTTCGTTGATTTATCGTTACGAATTTAATTTTTTCAACACGGCTTTTGCAACCCGCGTGCCAAATGCTCCAATCAAGTTATGCAATAGCTCTGTTGAAAAGAAGATACGCGAGAATTCACGCCGGGTTACCATAGAGTCCTAACTTCGTTTTTTGTTGAAATAAGAATAGTCCATATGCAAAATATTTTGATCCTCGGAGCGGGGAGATCAGCCGTTTCATTACTCGATTATTTGATCGAAAAGGCAGAAAATAACGAATGGAAATTAGTTATCGCCGATGCCGATCCAAAAGCTGCCAAATCACTGATCGGGGATGCCAAAGCAGATTTGGTTCAGCTCGATGCGAAAAATGATAGCCAACGTTTCGAATTGATTTCTAAAGCAGATTTGGTGATCAGCATGCTACCCGCTTTCCTGCATGTTATGGTTGCAAAAGACTGCCTCAAGGCAGGAAAGAACTTGATAACACCAAGTTATGTCAGCAAAGAAATGCGTGAGATGGAGGATGAGGTTACGGCAAAGGGCCTGATCTTTTTA
>Ga0102940_1001511_pt1 | contig 14853 bp, 13 predicted proteins | sample SalPonR2_C_D1_MG_FD_78215 | JGI IMG/M metagenome (GOLD analysis project Ga0102940, IMG submission 78215) | Salt pond soil microbial communities from South San Francisco under conditions of wetland restoration - Salt Pond MetaG R2_C_D1_MG | ecosystem: Environmental > Aquatic > Marine > Intertidal...
CACTGGTTTCGCCGCGGCATGACCACCCGGACCGATGATATTGACTGGCTACTGGGCACTGCCAGCGTCATGACGCAGACCGGTCAACCGGGCGCCGCAACCAACCTGCGCCAGAAAGCCGCCGTGCAGCTGCGTGAAGACGCCTCTACCCCGGCAAACCGCTTCGCCATCTACCGCGAGGAAGGGCTGTTGCGACTGGCCTGGCAGGCGCTTGCAGGCTCGCATCGCACACCAGAGGGGACAACAGCCGATGGAAATCTGCACGAAGCCTTTGCCTATTTCGCAGCCGATCAGGGTGATGCCGGGGTCGCCGAGGCACTTTTGCCCATTGCTTCTTCCCGTAGCCAGAATTCCTACCAGCGCATCGAGCAGCGACTTTACCCGACCCCGGAAAACCGCCAGCAAAGCGCCAACCGTTATATCCGCCAGATCGATCAGCTAGACAAACCCATGGCCGCAACTCAACGGCAGGATACAACACGGGACACGGTGAACCTTCACCAGAGTTTCAATCGTGCCATTCAGCTTGGCGCCCGCTGGCAGGACCTGGGCAACTTCACCGTGCAGCGCGCAGGCATTACCGGCCAGTCCAGTCATGACGAGCTGCGCTGGCAGCTCTCGGCCCATGAAGTCACCGCCAATACCTCCGGGCGGCTCCAGGACACGCCCGGTGGCAACATTGAGGCCGCCCTTACCCTGGACCGGCGTTCCGGCAACGCTATCTGGTCGTTAACCGCCAGTCAGCTGCCACGATATCAGGGTGGTGACCTTGCGCTGGCCGCGCGCTATGACTCTCAGTGGAGCGACCGGCTGGTTCTGGGGGCAGGCTATCAGTTTCGGGAACGCACCCCGGACAGCGCCGAGGCCTGGTGGCTGACCCGACGCAATCGTGGTTTCATCAACACCGGCTACACACCGTTTTCACGGCTCAACCTGAACCTTCAGGCAGAACATCTGACCATCGAGAACCTGAACAGCGAGAGCCTGGCCGATGGCTATGTGCTGGACCTGAATGCCACTTACACCCTGTTCCGGAATGACCCCGCCTGGACCATGAGCGCCGGTTACCGCAATCAGCAACTGTCATTGACTGACACGCTGCCGGCCTCAACGCTGGCAGCACTGGATCAGCCGCTCGCTGCGTCCGCTGTGCTGACCGAAGAGTATGAGCACGTGGGCTTCGCCACCCGCTGGTTCCACGGCGAACCCCATGCACTCTATCGCTCCACCCCGTCGCCACGGGCATTTCTCGGACTGGAGGCCGGTTATGTACTATCTACCTCGACCCCGGAAGTGGGCGTGGACCTGGGGCTGGGTTGGCGAGTACTGGGCGATGACGAACTGGCCCTGTCCGGCCGCTGGTCGTCAGAGGGGCTTGATGGCAATGGCCGGACCGAATTCAATCTTACCTACACGATATACCTGGGTCGCTAAAGGAGACCGTTATGAAAACAATACGCCATAGCCTGTGGCTCACACTTCTGCTTCTGGCAGGCTGCTCGGTCATGCAGAGCCAGCCAGGATCGACAGTTGCCCGCGATGCCCGGATTGCCGTGCTACCACTGGTTAACCTGTCCCAGACCCCCCAGGCAGGCGACCGCGCCGCCAGCGTGCTGGCCGCCCTGCTGCGGGCCGGGGGCAGTAACGATGTTACCCTCTACCTTCCGGACGACCGCAACCCGTTACTGTACGAAAGCAGCGAACGTCAGCAGGACGCCCTGAACACCGCCCGCAACGAGGGCGCCGAGTATCTGTTCACCGGCACAGTCGAAGAATGGCGCTATAAAAGCGGGCTCGATGGGGAGCCTGCGGTCGGGATCACCCTGGAAATCCGACGCGCGAACGACAATCGTGTGCTCTGGTCCGGCACCGCAGCCAGGACCGGCTGGGGCCGTGAAAGCCTTAGCGTGGCGGCGCATAAAGTGCTGGACGAACTCGTCGACGCCATGGCGCTGACCGAAAGCCGATGACAGCGGCGAACTGACAGGGCTCACAATGGACGAAACACAGCAGATAACCGACGCAAAGACCAGGGTGCCTCCGGCTCTGAAGTGGCTGGAGACGCTTCTGATTACCGGTTTTTTCCTGGCTTTCAGCCTTTGGCACCGCCCGGAGGATCCGTTCTATCTTGACGGCAGTTTCCCCTGGCCGGCGCTGGCGCCTCTGCTGGTGGGGTTACGGTACGGCTTTTTCATGGCGCTGGTGTCAGCACTGATCCTGATTGCGGCGCTGGGATTCCAGCTGCGCACGACCGGTATAGCACCACAAGCGTTTCCCTATGTATGGGCCATCGGCGTGCTCGGCATCAGCCTGGTAGCCGGTGAATTTCGTGACTATTGGGAGCGCCAGCGGCAAAAGCTGGAAGCCAGCAACGACTACCGGGGCTCCCGCCTGGAAGAATTCACTCGCAACTATTACCTGCTTAAGGTATCCCACGACCGGCTTGAACAACAACTGGCGGGAAGCTCCAGCAGTCTGCGCGAAGCGCTCAGACGGTTTTACTCCCAGGTCAGTGACACCGGGCTGACCGGGCTGAATCAACAAAGCGCCACACTGATGCTGCAACTGCTGATGCGCTATGGCCAACTGCAGGTTGCCGGCCTTTATTCGCTGACCGACGGCCGTCCGGGCGACAAGCCGCTGGCAACCGTGGGCCGCTTTCACGATATCGACCCCCGGGACCCCTTGCTGCAACACGCCCTGAAGGAGCGCAAACTGGTTTCCGTGCAGACCGAATTCCGCCAGCGCATTGACGAGCTCGACACTGATCTTCTCGCGGCGATCCCGCTGATTGATTCAGAGGACCGGTTTGTCGGCATCTGCGTGATTGAGGCCATGCCGTTTTTCAGTTTTGAACCAAGATCGCTGCGCCTTCTTGCCATTCTGGCGGGACACATGGCGGATGTGGCCCATGAACAGACGGAGGTGGCTGCTGGCGGCTCGCTGGAATGGCGTTCATTCCGGCGCCATCTGGCAAGGGTCGGTCGTGACGCCGAGCGGTTCTCTTTGCCTGGTGCCCTGGTGGGTCTGCGGTTACCGGAAGGACAGACCGGCCAAGCTATCGCCGATTACGTGCAAAACATCCGTCGCGGTCTGGACGTTGTTGCCGAGCATCATGCCAGCGGCAAACGATACCTTGTTGTACTTATGCCATTGACCGATGAGCTGGGACTGGCCGGTTATCTACATCGACTGGACGATGGACTGAGGGAACAGATTGGGCACAGAACCAGTGATCTGGTTACCCCCCGGACCCTGCAGATAAGCAGTCGCGCCCAGGCTGACAGGTGGGTACAGACTTTCCTGTTTGACAACCGGACGGGCGATAACCATGAGCAGTAACTGGCTGGTATTGCTTGCCCTGACTTTGGAAGCCGGCGGTGTTGCAGGTCTGCTGTCACCGGAGCCGGGCAACGTCCATCTGATTGCCTACCTGCTGGCTCACGCCATCGCCTGTGCAATACTGGCGGCCGTTCTTCTGTCGTTACTGCCACGCCGGTATCGTGGCCAGCCGGTCACCGCGGCCTTTTTCCTGTTCACAGTCCAGTTTGCCATTCCCTTTATCGGCAGTGCCGGGGTGCTGGTCGGTATTTTGCTGGCGCTCTACCTGCCACGTTCGCGGCGGGAAATTCCCTGGCAGGAAGTGGCTATCCCGGAGCTCCCGTTTCAGCCCATCGATATGGACCTGCAGGTAATCTACAGCCAGGGCGGGCTGAGGCAGGTCCTGCGGGAAGCAAGCAATACCGACAAACGACTCACGGCACTTATGGCCACCCGCCAGATGAATGACCGTGATGCCATCGATATCCTGCGCGAAGCCCTTAAAGACCCGGCTGACGATGTCCGGCTATTGGCCTATTCGATGCTTGAACAGAAAGAGAAAACCCTCGCCCATCGGGCGGGAGTGCTGCAGCAGGCCCTGCAGAAAGAGGACAGCAAAAAGCAGATCGTCCGGCAACGGCGCCTGGCCCAGACCTGGTGGGAGATGGCCTACCTTGGTCTGGCCCAGGGTGGCCTGCGGCAGTACTATCTCAACAGCGCCAGGACCTTGTTGCTGGAGCTGGTAAGCGCCCACTCCCGGCAAAATGACTGGCGCCTGCTGGGCCGGGTGGAGCTGGCGCTGGAAAACGTCGATGGCGCCGACCAGGCTTTCCGTATGGCTTTATCGGAGGGCTCGGCACCAGAACTGATCCTGCCCTACCTGGGAGAAGTGGCTTTTTTACGTCGGGATTTCAGACAGGTGCGTCAACACCTCTCTGCCTGCCCCCCGGAGCGCTTTCACCCGGCCAACCGGCCGATCATCGAGGCCTGGCTATGATACTGAAAAATCCGGAGACAGAGCCAAAAGCCGACATTGCCCTGCTGCTTGAGGGCACTTACCCGTTTATTCGGGGCGGTGTGTCATCGTGGGTCCACCAGATCATCACCGGACTGCCGGAATACACCTTTGCGCTGATCTTCCTTGGTGGCGACCGCAAGCACTACGGCGAAAAGCAGTACGTCCTGCCGGACAATGTCACCCACCTTGAGTGTCATTATCTGATGGACACTGACGCCGTGGGCAAACCCCGCCCGAGGCGTGGCAACAGCTCGGCGTTCGAAGCCCAGAAACGGCTTCACGAACAGTTCAAGTCCGGAGCCGAAGTACCACCGGAAATTCTTCACGAAGTGTTTTCCGATCTGGGTAAGAAGCGCGGAATCAGCCGCGAGGACTTTCTCTACAGCGAAGAAAGCTGGCAGATGATTGACGAGAACTACCGCAAATACTGCACCGAGCCATCCTTTGTCGACTATTTCTGGTCGATACGCATCATGCATGCGCCCCTGTTCCAGCTTGTCGAAGTGGCCCGCAGAATGCCGGCGGTGCGAATGCTGCACTCTATCTCCACCGGATACGCCGGTTTGTTGGGTGCCATCGCCAGTGAGCAGCGGGGCATTCCCTTTGCATTGAGCGAGCACGGCATTTATACCAAAGAACGCAAAATAGACCTGTCCCAGGCCCAGTGGATTCACGATCCGACAGATCAGGTCGGGGGAACACTCAACGAACAGCTGGGCTATATCCGCAGGCTCTGGATCCGCTTTTTCGAGACCCTCGGCCGTCTGGCCTACCAACAAGCCGACCCGATTGTTTCCCTGTATCAGGGCAACCGACAGCGTCAGTTACAGGACGGCGCCGCAGCGAACCGCACCCGCATTATCCCCAATGGCATTGACCCGGCACGCTTCGAGGCGGCCCGACAGGCAAGACCTGATGGCATTCCGAAAGTCCTGGGGTTGGTCGGGCGCGTGGTGCCGATCAAGGACGTCAAGACCTTTATTCGTGCCATGCGCTCCGTCAGCGAAGTCGTTCCTGACGTAGAGGGCTGGATTGTCGGCCCGGAAGACGAAGATGAGGCATACGTGCACGAATGCAAGGAGCTCGTGGACAGTCTGGGCATGAGCGGGCGAGTGAAGTTTCTGGGCTTCCAGAACATTAACGACATACTGCCGCAACTGGGCCTGATGGTGCTGACCTCCATTTCCGAGGCGCTGCCACTGGTCATTCTCGAGGCCCACGCCGCCGGTCTGCCCTGCCTGGCCACGGACGTGGGCGCCTGCCGCGAATTGCTGCAGGGAGTCAGTGAGGAAGATCGCGCCCTCGGTGCCAGCGGTGCCGTGGTGCCCATTGCCGACCCGGAGGCCACGGCGAGGGAGGCCCTGCGGCTGCTGGCCAACCCGGAGCAATGGTACCGGGCGCAAAAAGCCGGCCTTGAGCGGGTGCGGAGGTACTACACGCTGGACAGCATGTTCGAGTCCTACCGCTCCATTTACCATTCCATCGATAAATCGGGGGCCCGTTAACCCATGGCCGGCATAGGTTTCGAAATACGCCGCATCCTCAAGCGCGACAGCTTCCTGAACCTGTTCGAGGCTTACGGACTGGCGGGCATTATCAGTTCCGGACCCTGGGTGTTATCGGTTCTGGGGGTCATGCTGATCGGCATTATCAGCTTTACCCTGGCGGTGTCGGATACCGAAGTGGTGCAGTTCCTGGTATCGGTCACCTACCTGATGGCCGTCTCCCTGATCCTGTCCGGCCTGTTTCAGCATGTGTTTACCCGCTGGGTTGCGGACCGCCTGTACGCCAGACGAAGCGACCTTATCCTGCCTAACCTGATGGGGCTGATCTGGGTAACCACAGTGCTTTCGCTGGTTCTTGGCCTGATCGCTATGATCTTTTTTTTCAGCGCCACATCGGTACTCTATCGTTTGCTTATGCTGGCCAATTTCGTCGTACTCTGTAACCTCTGGCCGGTCACCATCTTCCTGTCGAGCATGAAGTCCTACCGTCGCATCGTGGTGGTGTTTACTCTGGGTTATACCACTGCCGTGGTCGGAGCGATGATGCTGGCCCGGTTCGGCCTCGAGGGCCTTCTGACGGGCCTCCTACTGGGTCACAGCCTGCTGTTCTTCAGTTTTTTTTACACCATTATCCGCCAGTACCCGGGCGATCACCTCATCCGTTTCGACTTTGCTCGCCGAAGCCAGATCTTTCCGGCACTGATCCTGACCGGGCTGCTGTTCAACGCGGCGGTGTGGGCTGACAAGTTTATTTTCTGGTTCCACCCGGAGACTTCCCAGCCCATCATCGCGAGCCTGCGCGCCTCAGTGATCTACGACCTGCCCATCTTCCTGGCCTACCTGTCGATCATTCCCGGCATGGCGGTGTTTCTGGTACGCATGGAAACCGACTTTGCCGAAGCCTACGAGCGCTTCTACAACGCCGTGCGGGAAGGCGATACGCTGGACCGGATCAACCGTTTCCGCGACCAGATGGTGATTGTGGCCCGCAACGGTATTTACGAGATCTTCAAAGTTCAGGGCCTGACGGTAATAGTCATCTTCCTCTGGAGCGAGGAAATCCTGGCGGCCATCGGCATTTCGCCCCTCTATCTGCAGCTGTTTCACATCGACCTGGTGGCGGTCAGCATCCAGTTACTGCTACTGGCCATCCAGAACGTGCTGTTCTATCTCGACGCCCGCGGGATCAACTTAACCCTCTGTGCGCTGTTCTTTTTCGGGAATATAGTATTTACTTTAATCACGATCGAGATGGGGGCCTGGTTTTACGGCTATGGCTTTGCCACCGCCACACTTGTCGCGGCACTGACCGGGCTGTGGCTGCTGTCCCGTAAATTCGACAGGCTGGAGTACGAGACCTTCATGTTGCAAGGGCGTTAGTGGATGCTAACCTGACAACAGAAATACTGGGTTTGCGGTTGCATTACTTGATAATCTTGCAGTCGGTCAGGCCACTTACAGCCCACGGACTCAGCTTGAAGACGGCATATGGCCTCAACCAGGAATGCTGTACAGGACATACAGGATGAGTAATTCCCGCGAGGACATTGTTGAAACCGAAGTCCCCGTATGGCAGTTGGCTATAGGTATGCACGTGACCCGCCTTGACCGGCCCTGGGAAGAGACCAATTTCCTGCTGCAGGGATTTATTATCCAGAATGAAGACGACCTGTTGGCCGTGCAGACCCAGTGCCAGACGGTGTTTGTCGAGGGCCGGGTGAAAGTGGTCCGGCCATTTCCGTCGTCGAAGATATCATCTGCCAAAGCCGGGTCAAAGAAAACCGCCGAAAGTGCAGCCCCTTCCACATCCTCGACGCTTCCGAAAAAACGCGTCACCTACATCAACAAGGTCGACACAAGACGGGAAGTGGACCGCGCGCGCGTCCATTTCGACCAGGCCAAGGAAACCGCAAAGAGCATGATGGCCGGAATACGGCTGGGCCGGATGCTGGACATGAACAGGATCCGTGAGGCCGTCGACGGCACAGTCGACAGTGTTCTTCGCAACGAGAACGCGTTGCTGCTGCTTAGCAGGATGAAAAACAGGGACGAGTATACCGCCGAGCACTGTATTAATGTGGCTATTCTGTCGGCCGCGTTTGGCAAGCACCTGGGGTTAATGGAAAATGAAATCCGGGTTCTGGCCCTCTGCGGCATGATGCACGATGTCGGCAAGATGCAAATAGACGATGCAATCCTGAACAAACCGGGTGCGCTGACCCCGGAAGAGTTCGCCATCATGAAAAAACACACCACTTACGGCCGGGACGTTCTGGTGGCGCTGCCAAGTCTGGAGCATGCTGCGGTCGATGTCGCCTATTCCCATCATGAACGCATGGATGGCAAGGGCTACCCCCGCGGCCTGCCGGGTCACCAGATCCCCAAGTTTGCGAAAATGGTGGGGCTGGTGGATACCTACGATGCCATTACCAGCTCGCGGGTTTACGATAAGGGCCGCGCCTCCATGCAGGCACTGCAGATCATTCACGCCAACAAGGGCAAGCAGTTCGATGAGAAACTTGCGCTCGAATTCATCCGGATGGTGGGTATCTACCCGCCAGGATCGATCGTCGAAATGGAAAACGGAGAGGTCGGAATCGTGGTGGCAAACACGAGAGACAACAAGCTCAAGCCAAGCGTCCTGCTGGTCAGGAATTCCGCCAAACAACCCATTACCCCCTTTCGCCAGATCAACCTTTCCAATGATGCCAAAGACGCATCCGGGAACCTCTACAAAATCACCCACGAGGTACCGGACGGCACCTATGACATCGTCATGAGTGAATTCGTTGAGCGTGGATATTTTGGTACCAAGTTCAGCTCAGATGCCGACTCGGACTCCGGGTCATCACCGGCTGATGACCGCCATGGTAAGTCGTGAGAGACAGGTAAGCTTGCCATCTTCATTTTCCAGCCGTATCTCCCAAACCTGAGTTGTACCCCCCAGGTGAACCGGGCGGGCTGTTCCATACACCCACCCTGTAGTAGCCGACCGGATGTGGTTGGCATTGATATCCAGCCCCACGGCAATCTGGTTGTCCTGCCGCAGGCAGTAATTGGCAGCCATGCTGCCCAAAGTTTCCGCCAGCAGCACTGACGCTCCGCCATGCAGAATGCCAAACGGCTGGACGGTGCGCTCATCTACCGGAATCCGGCCCATAATGTAGTCATCGCCAACCTCCACATATTCGATACCCAGCGCCGTAACTGCGGTGTTTTTGCTGGTTTCTGCCATTTGCTCAAGCGTTGGTAGGGTACGGGTCCAGATTGCCATCTACGGCTACCTCCTGGGGGTCGGGGAATCCACAATAAAGTAAGAGCCTGCAGTCCGTGAGTTTATACAGATAGGTAGCGAACGACCATAGCGGATCAAATCTGTTAATATGTTAATGATAATCGTTTGCATCAATGGCGTTCGCTGCTAGACTCAAATCACGGTAATACAGAGACAGGAGAGGATGTCATGAGCAGAGCTGCAACCCAACTGGCCGGTAACCCCAGCAGCATCTTTCAGGCGTGGCTGGATTTGAAAAAGCAGTCCGGTTCCAGCCCCCAAGGGGCGGTCAGGAAAGCGACCGCTGCGCCCGATAGCCAGCGCCCAGGCAGCCCGGCATAACTGGCCATCGCGGATATTGCGCAGCGAATACTCAGGAAATCCGCACCAGCGCCTGCGTCTACCAGCCCAGCCGGCCAGTCACAACAAGCTGGCGTCGCATGCCGGGTACCGGGCGAATGGCTTCCAGCAGGCCAAACTGCGCCAGCCTGCGTCGCAGGATTTCAGCGGCAAAGCGGCTGGTTTAAACGGGACACTGGAGCAGTGGCCAAAGATAGGGAACCGCGCCTAAGGGCGTGTTCATCTGGGGTCATGGATGTTACGTATTCCCGGGTTCCTACGGTTGAAGTTCTGCCGACACGGCTTCAGGTAAAGAAGTACGCCAGTCAAAACCAATAACCAAGCCGAACTCACAAGGAGCAGGCAGATGAAAATATTGATGGTTCTTACCTCGCACGACCAGATGGGAGATACCGGCCACAAAACCGGCTTCTGGCTGGAAGAGTTCACTGCACCTTATTATGTGTTCAAAGACGCCGGGGCAGATATCACCCTGGCCTCTCCCAAAGGCGGTCAGCCGCCTGTCGATCCTAACAGTGAAACCGAGGGCGCCCTCACCGAAACCACCCGTCGTTTTCAGCAGGATGCCCACGCCAGGGAATCTCTGTCCAGCACCAAAAAGCTGGACGACGTCAACATGGTGGATTTCGATGCGATCTTCTATCCCGGAGGCCATGGCCCGCTCTGGGACCTGGTCAAGAACCCGAAGTCCATTGATCTGATTAAATCCGCTTACGAGCAGGACAAGGTCATCGGCGCAGTCTGCCACGCTCCAGCCGTATTCAAAGACGTTGAAGTCAAGCCCGGCCAGAACCTGGTGGGTGGCCGCAATGTGACCGGTTTCAGCAACAGCGAAGAGGAAACCGTTGGCCTGACCGGAATTGTACCCTTCCTGGTGGAAGACATGCTGAAAGAAAAAACCGGCTCATACACCTGCGGTGATGACTTCACACCTCATATCGTTGTCGATGGCAGGCTGATCACCGGCCAGAACCCTCCCTCTTCCGAGGGCACAGCAAAGGCTGTCCTGCAGGCACTTGAGGATGCCCGCGCAAGCCACGGCAACTGATCCCGTCTACTCCCCGGCGTGGCTTATCAGCACGCCGGGTGCTCCGGTTTCAAGCAGCTTCCGGATCGAATCGGGCACCGGTGTCTTGGCCATTTCTGATGGCCGCATTAGTACGTCGGTGATATCTGCGTCTGCCACCAGAACTCCCTCCCCGTAACGGTAAAACTCCAGATGCAGGGTGAATGAAGTGGTGCCGACACGACCGGCAGCAATCCTTGCTTCCAGTACGTCATCAAACTTTGCCGGCGCCCGGTAGTTCAGGTGGAGACTGACAACCTGGATATCCAGATCCTGATCCAGCAGGTTCTGATAAGACCCGAACAGGGTGCGGATGTATTCGTTCACCGAAATGTCGACGTAATCCGCGTAGCGGGCATTGAACACCACGCTCTGGGCGTCGCATTCGCCGTAGCGGACACGAAAGCGGAAACGGAACATCAGAAGTGAATGACCGTGCGGATGCTTTTGCCGGCGTGCATCAGGTCGAAAGCGTCATTGATTTCCTCAAGCTTCATGTCGTGGGTAATGAACACATCCAGCGGGATTTCGCCGGTTCTGGCCTTCTCCACATAGCCCGGCAATTCGGTGCGCCCCTTCACGCCGCCAAACGCCGAGCCTTTCCAGACCCGCCCGGTCACCAGCTGGAACGGGCGGGTGCTGATTTCCTCACCAGCACCGGCCACGCCAATAATAATGGATTCTCCCCAGCCCTTGTGACAGCACTCGAGGGCCGAGCGCATTACCTGGACATTGCCGATGCATTCAAAAGAGTAATCCACGCCGCCGTCAGTCATTTCGACAATGACCTGCTGAATGGGCTTGTCGTAATCCCTGGGGTTCACCACATCGGTTGCTCCCAGGTCCTTGGCAATATCAAACTTGCCCGGGTTGATGTCGATGGCAATGATGCGACTGGCCCCGGCCATGGTGGCACCGATAATGGCCGCCAGGCCGATGCCACCGAGACCGAAGATCGCTACGGTCGCGCCTTCTTCCACGCTGGCGGTGTTCAGCACGGCACCAATGCCAGTGGTAACACCGCAGCCCAGCAGGCAGACCTTGTCCAGCGGCGCTTCCTTGGGGATTTTCGCCAGGGATACTTCCGGCAGCACGGTGTACTCGGAGAATGTGGAGCAACCCATGTAGTGGTAAACGGGTTCACCCTTATAGGAGAAACGGGAAGTGCCATCGGGCATTACGCCCTTGCCCTGGGTCTCGCGTACGGAGCCACACAGATTGGTCTTGCCGGAAGTGCAGAATTTGCATTTGCCGCATTCGGCTGTGTACAGGGGAATCACGTGGTCGCCGACCTCGACTGAGGTAACGCCTTCGCCGACCGCTTCAACGATACCGCCGCCTTCATGGCCCAGTATGGCCGGAAAGTTACCCTCGGAATCGGCGCCGGACAGGGTGTAGGCGTCGGTATGGCACACACCGGTGGCGACAATCCGGACCAGCACCTCGCCCTTTCTGGGCGGCTCGACATCCACTTCCACGATTTCCAGCGGCTGGTTCGGCGCGAACGCCACGGCGGCACGGGATTTAATCACTGGAGCTCTCCTTTATTGATGTAATCGGGATATCAGGCCACCCATCTTATGACCTCACCCCGGCTCTGACCAGTCTAGTGTCCCGTCTGGTTAATTCGCTGATCTACTGAGCCCCTGAAAGCCTTGAGAGCAAGGCGCGGTGGCGAAGGTTTGGTGGTTCCAAATCGAGCCGACGCAACACCGCTCTCAAGGCTTTCAGGGTCTCCCGAAGGGCTTGCCGCTCAGGCCTCTGGACCTGTGTTGCCAGCCCTTGATGTGGAACCACCACACCTGCGCACTGGCGCCTTGGCCAGAGGCCCGAGCGGCAAGCAGTAGGTCAGCGAATTAACCAGACGGGACACTAGCCGATCAGCCAGCGATTGCCCTGACCAGATCCGGCCTGTCGCTGATACAGTGCTGATGACAGCCGTGACGAACCCGCCTGCTGCCATCGGTCAACGGCCTTTTTTTTATCCGGACATGTTCTGTCTCTCCATACCACTCGTATATGCCGACAGACCTGAACGAAACGGAGGACGCCTACGGTGAAAACACTTTACTGGTTGACCAGGGATCTCCGGCTGCATGACAACGCTGCGCTGCTGGCTGCGTCACAGTCGGATCTCCTGCTGTTTGTCTATGTAGTGGATCCCCGCTGGTTCAGACCCGGCCCCTTTCAATGCCGCGCCATGGGGAGTCATCGCTGGCGTTTTCTGTGGCAGAGCCTGATCGCACTGGAGAAAGCGCTTAGGGGCCTGGGTCAGCGCCTGCACATTGCTTACGGAGAACCGGAAACAGTGATTCCGGAGCTGGTCCGGGAGTTCGCCATCGCGCGGGTGATTCGCTCCCGCCAACCCGGCATGGAAGAGGAAAGCCAATGGCAGTCGCTGCAGGCCCGGTTGCCGAAGACCGTTTGCCAGCAGTTCGAGACCCTCAGCCTGTTTACCGAAGGATCCCTGCCCATGGCACTGGGTGACCTGCCCGATACCTTCTCGCAGTTTCGCAAGCAGGTTGAAAAAACCGGTCAGCGCCATTCCGGAGCATTACGCATCCGCACCCTCACAGCGTTACCGCCACCCCCCGGATTCCCTGAAGACAGCCGTGGCCAATGTCCGGCCATTGCCGAACCCCTGCACCCCATACAGTTCCGGGGTGGAGAGGACGCCGGGCTGGCACGGCTGAACGAATTCGTGTTCCAGAACCACAGCATCGCTGACTATAAACAGACCCGGAATGCGCTCGATACGTGGGATGCGTCATCCAAATTCTCGCCCTGGCTGGCCAACGGCTGTCTGTCGGCAAAGGAAGTGGCGGAAACCATCGATAAATACGAGCGCACTGAAACCAGCAATGAGTCCACCTACTGGCTCTGGTTCGAGTTGCTTTGGCGGGAGTACTATTACTGGTACGCACTCAGACACGGCGCTGATCTGTTCCGGCGCGACGGCGTTCAGCGCAGGCAACGACGGGTCACCTTTTACGGGCACAGATTCATGGCCTGGTGCCAGGGCAACACCGAGTACCCCCTGGTGAATGCGGCCATGAACCAGCTCCGGGAAACGGGCTACATGAGTAACCGCGCCCGCCAGCTGGTGGCCAGCTGTTTCGTCAACGAACTGGAACTGGACTGGCGCTACGGTGCCGCCTGGTTTCAGCAACAGCTGATTGACTACGATGTGGCCAGCAACTGGGGCAACTGGCAGTATCTGGCAGGTGTCGGCGCCGATCCCAGGGGGCTGCGGCAGTTCAATCTTGAGAAACAGGCAAGACAGTACGATCCGGACGGCGAGTTCGTAAAGCGCTGGGGCGGCGAATCCACTCAGCCCGTTGGCCTGCATCTGGTTGATGCTGCAGACTGGCCAGTGTAATACTCTGGGATGCCACAGAAGTTAGCGGGCGGGAGGCAAGCGGATAGATCTTTCCAGAACCGTCCGAAGCCATGGATGGCGGAGGCCGAGCGTACAGGGACGTATTTACAGCGTGTTCTGGAAAGATCTATCCGCTTGCCTCTCCACTGAACTTGCGGTCACTCTTAGGATACTCAGACCATGACAACCAGCCACCAGGCCCTCGCACGGATCGTCGACACCTGCCAACCCCGGAGCCTGGTTGTGTGCGGTGACATCGCCGGCGAAGTGGGCCAGCACTGGCACCGGCATCATGATTCTTCTTCGGTTATTACATTGGATGCACAGGCACCCAACACGGCGTTCCCACTTTCGGAAACCCAGGACCTGGCGCTGATTACCCACACGCTGGAAGCAATCCCCCGGTCCGAAGGCGAAATGCTTTTGGGCCAGCTTCGCAATTACGGCACCCATCAGATTGCCGTTGTTGTAGCCCCGGAGCAGGGCTGGGAGTTCAGGGATTTCATCGGGCTGGGGTTTCGCCGGCAGGCCGAGCTGGACGACGGTGGCCATCCGCTGACGCTCTATACCTACAACATCGACAACTACAACCATAAACGCACCTGGAACAACCCGAAGAACTGGGCCAACCCGGAGATGTGGGGCAAGGCGCGGTGGTAAAGGAAATGCACCAATGAAACCCAGCACCATCCGCATCGGCCGCCGTTATCGAGCCAACCGGCTCGAAGGCCCTTACGATGCTATTGTGATTGGCTCCGGCATTGGCGGGCTGACCACCGCCGCCTGCCTCTCCAAAGCCGGCAAAAAGGTTCTGGTGCTGGAGCAGCATTACACCGCCGGGGGCTACACCCACAGCTATGCCCGCAATGGTTATGAATGGGATGTGGGCGTTCACTACATCGGGGATATGGGCAGTCCCAACACCCTGGG
>Ga0102940_1001512_pt1 | contig 14845 bp, 13 predicted proteins | sample SalPonR2_C_D1_MG_FD_78215 | JGI IMG/M metagenome (GOLD analysis project Ga0102940, IMG submission 78215) | Salt pond soil microbial communities from South San Francisco under conditions of wetland restoration - Salt Pond MetaG R2_C_D1_MG | ecosystem: Environmental > Aquatic > Marine > Intertidal...
AGCGTAGCATCCATTGTGTTTGATCCCCCATCATCAAGTGTTATATTTGCTGAAGTAAGAGATAGATCCACATCTTGATCCTGTCCTGAAACAGTAAATTGTGCAGAGTTACCTGCATTACCTACCAGTTGAGCTCCACCTCCGTCATCTGATCTGGCGCCTCCGGCATCTGCATCAATTGTTACTACTGTCGGTGATGCTCCATCGGGCACGATATCACCAAAATCGAGGTCAGTGTCGTTTGTTACGCCAAGCGCAGTAAGGATGTTTGCAGTTGCAGTAGCCGTTTGTGACGCCTGAGCGGATGCAGTTGTTGCAGCTGCCATTAATACAACTGCCATTGCGAGAATTTTGAATGTTGATTTCATAACTTTAATGTTTAAATGAGTAAATGTTAATTGTTTAATAATTATCTAATTTGATTTTATCTGTTTTTCTTAAAAATATTCGATTGTGATATCGTAGGTTCCGGAATACCACCCTTCAAGTTGGTTTGCGCCGACTACGAGTTGTGCTCCTATTGTTATTTCTCTAGTTCCTGTCCCATCAAATGTTCCCAGTACATTTGGTTCTGAAACAAAGTTTTCTAATCGCATATCTGAGCCACCACCAAGGTCTCGCGAGAGATATACCTCATAATCTCCTGGAAGGGTGATGGTGAAATTTCTGCCGGGGGTACCGGTGGCTGTGACAATTCCAGGATGGCCATCGTCGGAGGGGAGAAGTATCGCCCATCCCAGTACTGAAATCCTGTTCGTTCCTGTTAGATTGATGCGCACGACATCCGGATAAAAGTAGTGCGACATGATATCACCAAAGTGCAGGTTCTGGTCGCTTGTAATCTCTATAGCTTCAAGAATTTCCGAAGTTCCCGTACCAGATCCGCTTGCCGATTGGGCTGCTCCATTATTAATACATGTTGTAATAATAATTAAAGAGACTAATATGGTTCTGGCGTTTCTCACTTTTACGGTTTTTTCAGATTTAAAATTTTTTTCCGTGTGTGTTTTAATAATATTGTTTATCAAAACTGTTTTTCAAAAGTAGGGCGCGAGTGAAGGCAAAAACACAGGGAGAGTACTCAAATTTTGTTTTCTTTTACGTTATTTAAAATACGTAATCGCCCGCATTTTAACCATGTAAATGTTAATTGAAATAGATAGTCTGAGTTGAATGGTATAGATTTAATTACCTGATGGACAGTATTTAATGGGAGGTATTCTGAAATTGTATTTTTACGCGAAAGCAATATATTTTACTTGTTTTGCGCGTATGTGCGTAAAATATCTTGGAGAATTGAAAAAAAATAATATGAAGGTTCTTTCAGGCACTTCTGTATATTATTTTTCAGTCTGCTTTACGCTATTCGCACGACTCCAGGTAGAGCTTAAAGGATTGGTAGTCGGGTGATAATTCAATACTTTCTTTTTTTCCTTTGCTGAAAGCCATAAGTCTGTCGGGCGTTTTCAGCCTGTTGTCTACGAGTCCGTTGACAATCTCCGGGAATTTTGCCGGGTGGGCAGTTTCGAGGAAAACTACTTCAGTATCGGGGTGCTCCATGCGATAAATCCTTGCTGCTTCATAACCTGTGGCTCCATGCGGATCGAGGATATAGCCATATTTATTGTATACCTCCTTTATGATCTCCCTTATTTGTTCATCGCTGTAGCGGTATCCTGTCAGGTGCCGGATAATTCTTTCATGTTGATTTTTAAAAATATCGAGAATGCGTTCAAAGTTGCTGGGGGCACCTACGTCCATGGCATTGGCGATGGTTTTTACAGAGCTGCGCGGGGTATATGTCCCTGTATCCAGGTATTCCGGAACCACATCATTGGCATTCGAAGCAGCAAGAAAAGTATTCACAGGCAGTCCCATCTCCCGGGCTACCAGTCCTGCAGTGAGGTTTCCGAAATTTCCGCTGGGCACGGAAATGACCAGGTTATCAGCTTTTACCTGTCCCCAGGCGCGAAAATAGTAAAACGATTGAGGCAGGAAACGCGCCAGGTTAATGGAGTTGGCAGAAGTGAGGATCATTTTTTCCCTCAGTGCGTTGTCGGCAAATGCCTCTTTTACCAGTTTCTGGCAGGCATCGAAGTTGCCATCCACTTCCAGGGCGGTAACATTTCTACCCAGGGTGGTAAATTGTTTTTCCTGGAGTTCGCTCACCTGACCGGAAGGGTACAATACATGAACTTTTATTCCATCCATCCCGAGGAAGCCATTTGCCACGGCGCTTCCGGTATCGCCCGACGTGGCTACAAGGACATGGACGGTTTGATCTGCGTTCCCGTGATAATAATGAAGTAAATGTGCCATGAAGCGCGCCCCCACATCTTTAAATGCCAGGGTGGGACCATGGAAGAGCTCAAGGGCATGGATGCCTTCTGTGACCTGCACAACCGGGGTGTCGAAATCGAGCGACTCGGAGACGATGCGGTCGATAATGGCTTGAGGAAGGTCATCGCTGAACATCGCCCGGGCTACCAGGGAAGCTGTTTCAGCGAGTGACTCGCTATGCCGAATCTTCTCGAGCGTTTTGCGTGAAAGTACCTTGAACTTTTCCGGCATATAGAGGCCTCTATCGGGCGCCATTCCGTTTTTTACCGCATCTTCAAGGTTAGCAGTGAGAAGCTTGTCTTTTGTGGAGTAGTAATTCATTTGAAATAGTAATTCAGATTATCCGGTTATTCTGCATCCTGCTTCACTCACCTTGGATACATACGTTTTATTCTTAATATTATTGCGTGAAAAGTGATCGGCCATGACCCGTGCAACCGAGGTGGCTATTTCTTTTCCGCGGCACAAAGAAAACAGGGAAGGACCCGATCCTGAAAGGCCTGTTGCCAATGCGCCTGCTTCAAGTGTATTTTTCTTAAGCGTTTCAAAAGCAGGCAGCTTTTTCACGCGCACAGGCTCGGCGAATTGATCCTGAACAGACCTGCTGATAAGACCATAATCGGATGATGTCAGTCCCGCGATAAGCCCTGCCAGGTTTCCTGCCTGGGTGATGGCTGTTTTGAGTGGCACCTCTGTGGGGAGAAGTTTGCGGCCTTCGCTGGTTTTAAATTCCAGGTCGGGGTGCACCACTGCACAGCAGAGGTCGTCGGGATAAGGAATATGCTTGATGTCGAGCGGGTCATATCCCCTTATTAATGTAAAACCTCCCAGCAGTGCCGGTGCGACATTGTCGGCATGGAAAGAGCCACTGGCATGCAACTCGCCTTTCATGGCATAGGGGAGTAATTTTGCTGTTTGCAGGGGTTCCGGTAGTAACTCGTTTACACCAACCACCGCCGCCACACAGCTGGCAGCAGAGGAGCCAAGTCCGCTTCCGGGGGTGATCTTTTCGATAAAGTGGATGTCGAAACCATCCTTAATATTCAGATCTTTCAGCAGCGCCATTACAGCAATGGAAGCAACATTTTCTCCGATATCGGTTGGCAGGTTGCAGCCCGATTTATCGACGAGACGAAGCATGCCGGAGTCGTTTTTCTTTACCTTGATAATGTCGCCGGGTGCTTCAAGTGCGAATCCCAGCAGGTCAAATCCGGGTCCCACATTGGAAACTGTGGCAGGACAAAAAACTGTTCTCTCGTTCAAATCCATCAGGGTATGCTGTTTATTAAATTGAAAGTATCATCATTGATTTGCAGCAGTGAATCAAGAACCAGATCCGATGCGCTGAACCGGGCATCACCCTCTGCTGGCACGGTAATGGTTTTCATGCGTGCCGCTTTTGCTGCTATCAGTCCGTGAAACGAGTCCTCCAGTGCGAGGCATTTCGCAGAACTGGTATTCAGTCTGCGGGCTGTCTCAAGGTATACACCGGGGTGCGGCTTTCCGTGTGTTTCAAATTCAGCTGAATAGACTTCTTTGAAATAATGGTGCAGCCTGAAACGGTCAAGAAAGGCGTTGATGAGCGCCATGTCTGATGACGATGCCAGGGCCATGGATAGTCCTTTTTTACTGAAAAAGTCAAGTGCATGCATGGCGCCCTCCATCAGTTCGGCTTCCTCATTGAAATAGTCAAGCATGATTTCGTTATAGCGCCTTTCAATATCATCGTGCGAGGGACCATCCCAGGGCTGTAGCTCATAGTAATGCCTGATCTGCTCATCGCTGCGCAGTCCGAATGTTTCGTGCTGCATCTTTTCGGTGATGTTAATACCGAGCTCGCCAAAAACCTTACGTTCAGTGGCTTGCCAGTAAGGCTCTGTGTCGATGAGCAAACCATCCATATCGAAAATAACAGCTTTTATCATTTGTTAGCGCTTTACATGGTTCAGAAAACTGCTTGTTTTTACAAGTGGCCAGCCATTGCTTATTCATTACCCGATCTGATTACATCGGCAAAGACTCCCGCTGCGGTAACGTCTGCACCTGCACCGTAACCTTTTACAACCAGTGGCAGCTCAAGGTAACGGCTTGTAGTCAGTAAGATTATATTGTTACTGGCCTCCAGCTGGTAAGCAGGATGTTTTTCGTCTACTTCAACCAGACCGATGGTTCCTTTACCATCTTTCAGTGAGGCGACGTACCGCCATTTTTTACCTTTCTCTTCCAATGCTATTCTTTTCTCCTCCCATTCTTTATCAAGCCCTTTGATATTTTTCAGGAAATCATCCACACTTCCTTCAAACAATGAACCGGGCAGGAAGGATTCAATATCAATATCCTCTTCTTCAATCTCGTAGCCTGATTCTCTAGCCAGAATAAGTAGTTTTCTTTTTACATCCATTCCACTGAGGTCGAGCCTGGGATCGGGTTCCGAAAATCCGTTTTCCATGGCCAGCTTAACGGCCTGACTCAGCGGTATATCGTTACTTAGTGTGTTAAATATGTAGTTCAGTGTTCCTGAAACCACTGCCTGAAGCTCAATTATTTTGTCACCACTGCTAATGAGGTCTTCGATGGTGCTGATAATCGGGAGTCCCGCACCTACATTGGTTTCAAAGCTGAAATTAACGCTATGCAGAAGGGCTGTTTCTTTCAGGTTATGATACTGACTGTAGCTTGATGAACAAGCAATTTTGTTGGCCGTGATAACAGAAACATAGTTCTCAAATAATTCTATGTACGAATCTGCGAGTAGCTCACTGGCTGTACAATCGACAAATACAGAATTCCGCAGGTTGAGGTTGCTTATTTCATCTATAAATTTATTCAGATCGGCTTTCGTATTACCTTTATCAAGTAATTGTAGCGCATTTGCAGGATTAATTCCCTCTGTATCGATCATCATCTTCCGTGAATTAGTAATTCCCACCAGGTTGATTTTCAGTCGGTGAGAATTTATAAGAGAGTCTTGCTGCTTTTTTATTTGCATCAATAGTTTCTCTCCAACATTGCCAGTACCGGCAAGGAAGATGTGCAGCTCTTTTTTATCAGACAGAAAGAAACCTTCATTGATTGCATTGAGCGACTTTTTCAGGCTTTCATTTTTAATGACAACCGAGATGTTAAGTTCGCTGGATCCCTGAGCGGTGGCAATAACACTAATTCCATTGCGACCAAGTGATTGATATAAGATGGCTGAGATGCCTGGTGTATGCCGCATTTGCTCTCCCACGATTGCAATGATAGAGAGGTCTTCCATTACCTCAATTTCCATCTCATTTCTCAGTTCGATTTCATTTGCAAACTCTTCCAGCAATCCTTCGGTGGCGAGTTTCGTATCGCCGGGGTCGATGGCAAAAGAGATGGTCATCTCCGAGGAAGCCTGTGTGATGAGGATAACATTCACATGGTTGCGCGCCAGTGCGGTAAACACCCTGGCGGATGTCCCTGCTTTTCCCACCATGCCGGCACCTTTTACGGTAACCATGCTAACAGAATTGATGGAGGAGATTCCCTTAATCAGGTGATTGGATTTGCACATTCCGTGGTGCGAGATTAAGGTTCCCGGGGCTTCAGGGTTAAATGTATTGCGTATTCTGATGGGTATACTTTCATTGAATGCCGGCGTAAGGGTAGGAGTATAAACTACTTTCGCGCCAAAGTGAGAAAGTTCCATGGCTTCTTCATAGCTCATGCAATCGATGGGGTGTGCTTTTTTTACCATCTTCGGATCGGCGGTCATGAACCCGTCAACATCGGTCCATATTTCCAGTACAGATGCTTTTATGGTTGCTGCAATAATTGCAGCGGTGTAGTCAGAACCACCGCGGCCCAGTGTGGTGGTTGTGTTATGATGATCTGCTGCGATAAATCCGGGAAGAACGGCTACACCTTCGAGGTTTTTAAGTCTTTCATTAATCTGCTTTGAGGAGGCTTTAAAGTCAACATTCGCATCGGAGTACCTGCTGTCAGTACGAATCATCTTCCGGCTGTCGATAAAGGAAGCATCGGGAATATAGGCGCTGATTATCTTTGCTGATAACCGTTCCCCGAATGAAAGTAAATAATCCATTGTTTTTGTGCTGAGATCTTCCACAAGGTAAACACCCTGTAGCACATCCTCAAATTCACTGATCAGTGCATCCGCGGTTTTTAGCAGTTGCGCCCTTTCCTCTCCGCTTAACAATTCAGAAATGGCATCAAAATGCCTTTTCTTGAATGTGGCGATATGCTCACGGTAAACGGGCGACTGTTCCTGTGCTCTTGCGGCAGTATCGATGATCAGGTCTGTGATACCGCTAAAAGCAGAAACCACCATTACACACGGTTCGCTTTGGGAACTGACAATGTCCCTGACAATCTTAAGGTTGTCGGGCGAACCTACCGATGTACCTCCAAATTTTAGTACTCTCATATTCGTAATTATTTCTGCTATAATATTTTATTTAATGGTATTAGTGACAATCAGCATCAACGGGGATTTATCAGGATGCACTTTCCGTTTCAACAGATCGGTCGGTCTTTTTGATTAGTCCCTGGAGTACTTTCCCAGGACCCACTTCTGTAAACAAAGTTGCACCGTCATTTACCATATTTATTACTGTCTGTGTCCATTTCACGGGAGAGACAAGCTGTTCAACCAGGTTTTGGCGAATGGTATCAGGATTAGTTGAAGGACTGGCATTAACATTTTGGTAGATTGGGCAGCGGGGTTTGCTGAAGCTGGTTGCAGCGATGGCCTTTTCCAGCTCTTCTTTTGCAGGCTCCATCAGGGGAGAATGGAATGCCCCTCCCACGGGAAGCTTGACGGCACGCTTTGCACCTTTCTCTTTGAGCACCTCAATGGCTTTATCGATGCCGCTGTCTGATCCTGAAATGACAATCTGTCCTGTACTGTTGTAATTTGCGGGAACGACGATATCATCTATGCTGCTGCATATTTCTTCAACGATTTCGTTTTCCATGCCAAGGATGGCGGCCATTGATGATGGGTTGATTTCGCATGCTTTCTGCATGGCCATGGCGCGTTTGTAGACCAGCTGTAAACCATCTTCAAAAGACAGGGCACCGCTCGCTACCAGTGCGGAGAATTCTCCCAGTGAATGCCCGGCAGTCATTTCCGGATTGAAATTTTCAATGCTTTCAGCCAGGATAACCGAGTGCAGAAAGATTGCAGGTTGCGTTACTTTCGTTTGTTTGAGGTCTTCGTCAGACCCTTCGAACATGATATCTGTAATACTGAAACCTAATATATCGTTGGACTGATGAAATTGCTGTTTTGCCTTTTCATTCGATTCGTAGAGGTCTTTACCCATTCCGCTGTACTGTGCTCCCTGACCGGGGAAAATATATGCATGCATATTTTCTGATTTTAAAATTTCAGCAAAAATACACATGATTCTTTATTTTGACCTTGAATAAGCGACTTTTTGTCAAAAATTATAAGAGAATTGACGCGTTTTGAATCAATTCCTTGTCGGAAAGTATGTATTGTGATCAAATACCACGATTACAGGATTTTATTGTTGAGAAAAACCTTTTCGAAGAAATATATATTTAAAGAGATATATTAATATATATTAAAATATATATATCAATGCAAATCCTTACCAATCAGATGTATAAATTCCTCACGTGTGTCGAGGTTTTTCAAAAAACGACCGGTAAATGCACTTGTTGTGGTAACAGAATGTTGTTTTTGAACGCCGCGCATTACCATACAGAGGTGTTGAGCCTCGATTACCACGGCCACACCCGCCGGGTTAAGTGTTTCCTGAATGCTGTCTCTGATCTGAACTGTAAGACGCTCCTGTACCTGCAGTCGGCGGGCAAAAGCCTCTACCACCCTGGCAATTTTGCTAAGTCCGGTAATATATCCATTTGGAATGTATGCTACATGTGCTTTTCCGATAAAAGGCAACATATGATGTTCGCACATTGAATACAACTCAATATCCTTCACCAGCACCATCTGCTGATATTCTTCTTTAAACTTTGCACTTTCAAGAATTTTTGAGGCATCAAGACTGTAGCCCTGTGTTAAAAACTGCATTGCTTTCGCAACCCTTGTGGGTGTTTTTTCGAGTCCCTCGCGGGAGGGATCTTCACCTATTAAATGAAGAATTTCTTTATAATGAGCACTCAGATCTCCGGTTGTCTGGTTATCAAATTCTTCAATTTTCGTATATCCGTCTGCTCCATTACTTCCTGCACCTGCATTAATAATTTTCATTATTATAATAAAATTAAGTTAGACATTTGTGTTTTTATTTATTTTAGCCTCGTCGGGCTTATTCTCCATAATATTCTACACTGTTATTCTCTGTTTCAACTAATTTTACACAGTGAAGTTTTATGCCCAGAGATTCGATATCGGGATTAATTTGGTTCCAGATGCCCACGGCAAGATTTTCTGTCGAGGCCATGATGTTTTTCATAAAATCCACTTCTGTATTAATATTTTTATGATCCAGCTTATTCACAACCTTCTCTTTCACAATCGTGCTCACTTTTTTAAGGTCAACGACATATCCGGTCTGCTCATTAACTTTTCCCTTGATGGTAATGAAAAGTTCATAATTGTGTCCATGCCAGTTGGGATTGGCACATGGTCCGTAAATATCTAAATTCTCCTGGTCCGACAAATCCGCTTGAAACAGCCTGTGTGCTGCACTGAAGCGTTCTCTTCTTGTTAAATAGATCATAAATTATACAGTCTTTGTATGTAAAATTAATAAAAACTGATGCAAATGGCATTATCATTTGTTTGACAACCAAAAATAGCTATAACTGTGACAAATTTTTGCTATTGCTTACAACATGATAATAAACGGGCAGTAATTTTCAGAAGTCATGATTGGATAAGGATTAAACTATTTGCATTAGAAAAAGTTCAAATCCATTAAAAAAGTATCTTTGAAAAAAAATAGTAATATGATTGTACTTACAGGTGCAGCGGGATTCATAGGCAGCAATATCCTTACAGGATTAAACCAGGCAAATTACAAGGATATTATACTAGTGGACGATTTTTCTGATCCCGGGAAATCAAGGAATTACGAATCGAAAGAATATACGGCCAAAGTTGACAGACAGGCATTTATTCCATGGTTGGCAGAGAACCATATGCATGTTCAGATTGTGCTTCACATGGGTGCGCGAACCGATACAGCAGAATTCAACTGGGATACATTCCTGGCGTTAAATGTACATTATTCGCAAGAAGTATGGAAATGCTGCGTTGAATATGGCATTCCCCTGATATATGCGAGTTCTGCTGCAACGTACGGACTTGGAGAACATGGGTTTGATGATAACCATGAGATTGTATCGAAACTTAAGCCTTTAAATCCGTATGGACGATCGAAAAATGATTTCGACAAGTGGGTGGTTAACCAGTTGCGCGCGCCGTTTTTTTGGGCAGGCTTAAAATTTTTCAATGTATACGGTCCCAATGAATACCACAAAGGCCGCATGGCATCAGTTGTATATCACGCGTTTAATCAGATTCAGGAGACCGAAAAGATGAAACTGTTCAGATCGCATCATCCCGATTTTAAAGATGGAGAGCAGATGCGCGATTTTATTTATGTAAAGGATGTGATTGATGTGGTGATCTTCCTGATGGAGGAGCGGCCTTTTTCAGGATTGTTTAACCTGGGGACAGGCAGGGCGGAGACATTTTTACACCTTGTGGAAGGTGTTTTTAGAGGTCTTGATAAGGAACCGGAGATTAGTTATATAGATACTCCGGAAGATATCAGGGATAAATATCAGTACTATACCAGGGCAGAAATGGATAAGCTTTTTGAGGCTGGTTATGGAAATCGGTTTAGGCCCCTTTCCGAGGGAGTTGAGGAATATGTTCGACAATACCTGACCAGGAACAGGATTAACTGAACATAAATTACAGGCTTTTGCTTTTCAGGTTATTGATTGTATGACCCCCGGATGGCCATTAATATTGGAAGTCTTTATCAAAATTGCGCATGGAAGTCAATGCATCGCAGATCAGAATAGCATTAAGCGATGGTAAGACGTCAGGCATCCTGAACCCTGGTCATGGTGCCGGACGTAGTATAATACTGTTATTGATCATTCCCTGGCTGATGGCAATTTGATAGGATTTTTCAAACATTTTTATTAACATTGGTTTCTATTTTACAAACCCTTAAGAAAAACTCATGGAAAAAGTTACGCTTTATGTGAAAAGGATTCTTGTCCTGGGACTTTCATTCCTGGTATTTGTATTAGCAAGCCTTTTAATTAATAACAACAATCCCGATGCAATCAGTTTTGTAAACGGTAATTCAGGCTTTACATTCGTCGATTTTGTCGTTTTATTTTTCTCCTTCCTGCTGTTTTCCTATCTCAGCTTCAGGATCACTGGAGAGAAGCCCCGTTTTCTCTTTGGAATGAACCAATCAGATTCATTTCTAAATGAGAAAGGCGGTTTCTGGAACCTTTTTAAGTGGATTGTCTCCCTTTTTGGCTTCATGTACGATCTGTTGGTCTGGGCCCTTTGGGGAGTATTTCAGTTATTTGTTGTTTTTGCAGAGGTATTGTTGCTCATCAAGGAGGTTTTATATTGGATTATCCATGCACTTATTTGGTTTATAAGGCAACTTTTCCCTCCCTTTATATTCATGTTTAAAATGTTCATGCATTACGTTGTGAACTGGATCTGGTGGTTATATCAGGTTTCGGTGAACAATGTAAAAACCAGCATAAACAGTAATTTTTATTTCATTGCACTTTGGGGCGCAGTACCTGCTTTGTTTATTGTTTTTCTGTTTTATGCCATCAGTCAGGTTGTAGGCATTCCCGGTCTTACAGCCATAAGTATTGTGTTTGCTTTGGTCCCAATAGTCTGGTCATACGGAGAGATTGCTGCATTACGCTATGAGCAGAGGGAAGGGGAGGAGTACCCGGTTGTACAGTCGAAATTCAGTAATGGCTTTATGGCCGTTCGATCGGTACTTTTTTACCTGATACTGATTGTTATTTTTCTTGTTGCAGAAATTGTGTTAAATCTACTTGGCTGGATTCCTAATTTAAGTATGAGTTTTCTGGGGATCACCCTGAATATTAACATGGCTTTGTCGTTCTTGCTCGTGTTTCTCGCTGTAATCATTTCTTTTGCAGGGGGAATTTTACCCACTTACATTTTGCACCATCCTGAGCATGATAATGACCTTCAGAGCACACTTGCATTTTTGAAGACCCTGGGGAATAAGTTCCTGCGGTACATTTTTATAGAGCCTTTTAATTTTCTGTTCGGATCGATATTGTTGATTATTCCTGTATTGGTAATGTTTGCTGCTTTCAGCCTTACAGAGGGGATTAAAGATTCTGTTCTTGAAAAGCGGGTTGATAATCTGACCGAAAATCGGATCAACATGTCGTCAATTGAGGATTATCGGGCAGGTTTAAAAGTCGAACGCATTAATATGTACAGGGAGGTTCCACTGATGGCACCGAATTACTTCAGAGATCTTGCGAACTCGGGCACCGAACTCCAGTCGATTGAGGGTGATATACTGCGACTGAAAGACCGCATGTCAACCCGGAAGAGTCAGTACGATGCAGAATATGCAGGTCTTACATCGGCCATTAATAATGTTAGTCAGGAGCCCGGTGGTCCTGCGGTTTCCGATCAGGTTGAGCGACTGACCAGTGAGCGCAATCAATTACAGCAGGATTACGTGGCTTGGGAAGCGAGTCAGGAAGAGAAGCTGGTATTTGCACAGGAAGATATGCGTGAGCTGAAGCGGCAACGTGTACAGATGCCTGTTCTCTATTTTTTCATGGGTGTTTTATTCGCAGTTTTTGGAGGAATTGTGTTTGCTGTATTTATTATGTACAGTGGTAATGTGTATTACGAGATTTATGCTCTGCGGGTGGATGGAAAACCATCAAAATGGGTATCTACACTGAATGAGATGCGCAGAAAAGATCCGAAGCAACCGCTGCTTGGGTTTACTTTCCTGGTGCTCGTTGTTACTATTATTGCGGTGTTTGGAGCAAATGGAATTATCAATCTGTTCTAATCCTGCCCGACGTTTTGCTTTGGCAATCTATAAGCGTGTTTTAATAAGCAGAGCGGGGATCGTATTCTAAGTTCTTCGATGCTCTGCATCAAAAAATGCCATGACTTATTTTCTGGTCATTATCATTTATTTGACAGATTATTAAAAAGCTTATGCGTCCAGTTTATTAAGATCGGCAATGAACTGTTCAATCTCCTTGCTGCCAAATCCTTTTTCCTTTGCGGCATCTTCGAGCGTTCCCCAGATGGGTTCACCACAGGCTATGCATTTAATGCCTTTTTCCCTGAGATAACTCACAGCCCTGGAGGAATAATCTACAATGTCTTCGATGGTTGTGTCTTTTGTGATGTTCATTTCGTGAGATAACTGATGTTTTCTTAATGACAATCTTTATTTTTGTCATATCAAATACAAATTTATCAAAATGGAATCAAAACGAGAAGCTGCATTGGAATTATTAAAGAAGTATGTGAAAAACGAAAAGACCATTGTGCATTGTATTGCATCTGAGGCTGTAATGAGGGCATTGGCGCGAAGGCTTGAGCGTGATGAGGAAAAATGGGGTCTGGCAGGGTTACTGCATGATATTGATGTGGAGGTTACCAATGCAGATCCCAAAACCCATGCACTAAAGGCAGCTGAGCTGCTTGAGGAGCTGGAACCTGACGAAGATGTGCTTGATGCAATTATGATGCATAACGATGAAGCAGCCGGTAAGTCCAGGACGACCGAATTTCAGCATGCCCTGGCAGCAGGGGAGACCATCACAGGGATGATTTATGCTACAACGCTGGTTTATCCGGATAAGAAGATAGCCAATATTAAATATAAATCGGTATCTAAGCGCATGAAGCAGCCTTCTTTTGCAGCAAATGTGAATAGAGATCATATTATGGAATGTGAGAAGATTGGTATTCCATTGGATGAATTTATCAAGATATCAGTGGATGCCATGCGAGAAGTGCATGAAGAAATCGGTCTTTAACCTTACCCTGCTTCAGAACGGACAACCTGGTGACCTACAAGTCTGTCGAACCGGTCACCTTGTCCCCTGTGATAAAAAAGAATGAGGTATTCATTTTTTGTTTGAAAATGGCTGCCTTCAATCTCCGCAATATCGAATGAGCCGGCGTTATCAGGTAAAAAGATATATCTGTAATTATATATGCCCTGCTTGAGCAAAAGTGTTCCCCTGTATTCCTGTTTTGCTGCATCGTACTTCATCATATTCTGATGGGTGAATTGCCAGTTTGTCAGACCACCAGCTATAAATACTGAGCCACCCTGGATTTTAAGAGGCATCCTGAGTGTAAAATGTACGAATCCATAATCTGCCTCCACTTTTTCATCGCGAACGTCCTCCGCTTCAATAAAGAATTTACCATTCATATCATCGCGGTCGAAGTAAAGGTGGGCAGGGTTTGCTTCGTCAGTCTTTAATTCGAAATGAAAATATTCGAAATAATCGATATTTTTAATATGGTATTCTCTCACCTGTGTATTGGTGGTGTTGAAGGAACGAAATTCATTTCCCGCTTTAAACACATTTTCTTGTTGGTAATCATAAATCAGTTTACCTGGGTTGATAAAAAGTGGTTTAAGGTCAGATATTTCATGATCCCAAACACCATTTTGGAAGATTGAGAGTGTCGTTTCATTATATGGATCGTCGATTCGGTAGTATGCATGTTCTACAGTAACATCCACTTCATGACCGGCATCCCGGTACATCGACAAAACGGGTCTTTTTACATTGGCACTGATGTTAACAGCGGCCTCGGAAACCATAAAACGCCTGGTAAATAAAATTTCTTCCCTGTTATTATTCCTGAATACTACCAAGAGATAATTGCCGGATTTTGATAAGGAAATATCTTCATTTGGAATAGAGAGGGAGTAGTGGTAGTAGTGATAATAGGTATTGAAGGATGCTTCCATGTTTCGGATAGGGTTTTCAAAATACCCATCCATATATTCTTGATTCATCAATTCTGATTCGGTCCAGTCTGCATTACAGTGAATGATCAGGTAAGAATAATTTCCCATGGCATCAGACAAGTCATCAAACTCAAGCACCAGGGGAGTGGTTTCATTCAATGTAAGTATCGGATAGCTGTTGATCCATCCCTTGCGATAAAACTGCACCGTTTTTATTTGCTCATCCAGCAGGATTTCATGCGCACGGCCATTTTCGTCAAAAGCTGCCTGCTGGCTAAAAGATGAGAAGCTGTTAGCCAGGAAAATAATTAAGAATGATATTTGAATTCGCATGATTAAGGTGTCCATAAATATTACCCAAATATAGAACGATTTTTTTGATCTTATATTGAGTAGGAATTACTAGCATATAGTTGGGGACCTCAACGGATATGACATATATTTATTTGCAGTGTAAAAGTATAAAAAGACACGAATAAATGCCTGCAATTCATGCTGTCAAAAATCGATATATTTGG
>Ga0102940_1001515_pt1 | contig 14823 bp, 13 predicted proteins | sample SalPonR2_C_D1_MG_FD_78215 | JGI IMG/M metagenome (GOLD analysis project Ga0102940, IMG submission 78215) | Salt pond soil microbial communities from South San Francisco under conditions of wetland restoration - Salt Pond MetaG R2_C_D1_MG | ecosystem: Environmental > Aquatic > Marine > Intertidal...
AGCCGGCTGCGAGTATCTCTTTCTGAACCCAGAACGATAGTCCTTTTTCTAGGAAGTCAAATCCTGACAAAATTACTTGCAATTTAGGGCCATTTGTCTATCCTATGTAGAGGGAGGCTGGCGTGGATGAACCGATAAAGAAGCTACTCCTTGTAGAGGACGACGCCCTGATTGCAATGAGCCATAAGATGCAGCTGGAGAAGATCGGCTATGTGGTTGATCACGTTCTTACCGGTGAAGCTGCGATTATGGCTGTTCGTAATGCGAACTCACGTCCGGACCTCATTCTCATGGATATCGATCTCGGCAAGGGGATCGACGGGACTCAAGCGGCGGAACAGATCCTCACTGAGATAGATACCCCTGTCGTCTTTCTTTCCTCTTATACGGACCCGGAAATCGTGGAGAAGACCGAGAAGATCACCTTCCACGGATACGTCGTTAAAAATTCGGGGCTCACCGTGCTGGATGCCTCGATTAAGATGGCGTTCAAGCTGTTTGAAGCCAGGGTACGCGAGCAGCGGCACAAGGCCGACCTGCTACACTCCCGAGAGCAAGAGAGGCAATTCAAGGTAATTTTTGAAAATGCTTTGAATCCCATACTCATAGCGGACGATGCGGGTAATTATCTCAAGGCCAATGAAGCGGCGGCCAGCATGTTTCATTGTCCAGTAGAGCAAATGATAGGCATGAATGTGGGTGATCTACAGACAGTTGCTTCCCCTCAGGCCCGTGATCGATATCAGGAGTATCTCAAGAGAGGGTACGATGTGGGTGAGTTTGAATTCGTGCGTCCTGATGGATCACAGGTAACCGCGCAGTACCACGCGATCAAGGTCCGAGATAACTTCAACGTGAGTATCCTTTCTGATATTACCGAGCGCAAGCGGGCCGAGCACGAAATCCAACGCCAGCTTGCTGATAAAGAGACGCTATTCAAAGAGGTTCATCACCGCATCAAGAACAACATGGCCCAGATCGAGAGTTTACTCTCAATACAGGCCGCTTCTGCGGAAAGTGCTGATGTCAAATCCGCATTGGAAACTGCGATGTCTCGTGTCTGCAGTATCCGAGTCCTGTACGAGAAGCTACTCGTCGGAACAGGTCATGAAGAGGTCTCTGTGAAGGACTACCTCGAGAGCCTGATTGAATCGCACAAAGCAGTCTACAACGATCATGAAAATATCTCCATAGAGACGAGTATTGATGATTTTGCGGTCAGTACCAAGAAAGCGATTCCGATAGGAATCATCGTGAATGAGTTACTCACCAACGTTTTCAAATACGCCTTTGGAGGTCGAGCTGAGGGCCACGTTCGTATTGGGCTCGATAAGGATGGGAAGCAGGTGACGTTGACCGTGCAGGATAACGGAGTTGGATTCGACTTACGCGTCACGGCAAACAAGTCTACGGGATTCGGACTGACTCTCACGAAGATGCTTGCAGAGCAACTCGATGGCACCTTTATCACGGAACATGATAACGGCACAAAGAGTGTAGTAGCTTTCGAGGTGTAGCGCACGCTTCTCGCTGGTAGCAGTTGCAGGAAAGTGGGCAAGACGATCCATTATCGGATCGGAACTTGTCGCCTCGTTCACTCGAGGGCTATGTTCGTGAGATGAGGCGTTGGATTATCGTAGTAGGTGGTGTCGGACTGAGTCTGGTGGTCGTGTTGGTTTCTTCATGTGCTACGGCTGCAGGCACAGTGGAAGAGGTCTCCGGGAACGAACCGTTTCCCGATGCGGCGATTATGTTTCTTGGTCGCGATGGAGATTACCGGCTCGCCGGCGACCCGTTTGCTTCTGAGGGTGACACACCGCCGGACGTTAGTCAGCTCTTACCAGAAATGATCGGGGACCGCCAGGTTCTCTCAACATCGACTGCACAGTGGAGTCCCGACGGCCGGCACGTGGCGGTTGCGGCTCAGCTTGCTGCCGGCCGTGCAGGGGGAGATGCGCCGTCTCAGGTCATTGCAGTCGTTAGTCCTGACACTGGGGAACTCCACGTGGTGTGGGAGGAATCGGGGGCGGTGCCCTTCGTCTTGGGGTGGTCACCAGATGGGCGCCGCTTGGCACTGCTTGCGACACAGTCGCAACCCGAGCTGGTGCTCGAGGTGCTCTTGTTTGCTGAGGAGCCGCAGCCCTTTGCCACCGCTGCCTCCCAGGTGGATCTCGTGAAATCGGCGCCGGTGTACTTTGACTGGGCTGCGGACAGTGAGACTCTCGTCGTTGCGAGCGGGAGCACGGTAACAGCCTACGATACCAACACAGGAGCAGCCTCGACGCTTACCGCCGGTAATGGTGATTTCCGCGCACCGGACGCCGGAACTGCGGGCGATGGGGTCCTGACAATCGAGCGACGCGGGTCCGAACAGTCGATTGTGGAGCTCGATTCAGCAGGCAGGCGGCTGCCCCACATCACTGCACCGGCGGGGGGAGCGTTTGCCTGGAACCCGGCGGGACGCTATTTTGCGGCGCTCCGGTTTGGTGGACTTGGACTGGTAGGCGCGATGTCGGTGGTGGACACCGGCGATGTGGCGCGACAAATATCATGGTCCCCGGTGAATCAGGAGACTGAACCGCTGAGCAACGCCCTGGCGTACGCGATGGAATGGGCGCCTGACGGCAACGGCCTGCTGATTCTCTCACCGGATATCGAGGCGGAGCGCCGGTACGCAGCTCGTTGGCTCTGGGGGACGCCCGATGGGTCCGGAGGGTGGGCGATCCGGGAGCTCCTCCGGTTCCAGCCGGAACCGGCCTACCTGGCGACGCGGCTGCCCTTTTTTGATCAGTACACGCGCGTTGAGTCGACGATCGCACCGGACGCCCAGGCGTTCACCTTTGCTCGAGAGATCGAGGGAACCGGCGGTAGCTCTGAGATTGTTGCATATCGCTTCTCCGACGACACCGTGGTCGTGGTCGGTCCCGGCAGCTTTCCAACGTGGAGACCATCGGAACACACCGGTGCCCCCGCCGGCACCAATCCTGAGCTCTAGTTGCAGCGTTCACATGTGCCGTTCATGGGTGATGCGCCTCCGAGGTTGCCGCAGTCGGTTGACAGCGTGCGCGTTGGGAGACCATGTTCCCGGAGGAGGCATCATCATGAGATTTAGCAACATTCCGGGACGTTTTTCTGCGGATTACATGCTGCGGGGCGCCCAGCACCATCACGTGCAGCTGAGCGCCATGGCAGATCAAAAGGCAAATATTATCATCGGCTTTTCCTCGGTCATTCTCAGTGTTGGCATCACCCAAATTGGCGGTGAGCGGATTCTCTGGGCGGTGCCGGTACTGATCGTCTTTGCCGGAGTAGCGCTGATCTTCGCGATACAGGCGGTAACGCCGCGGTTTCGGCTGAAAGAGCACCCGGATCGGAAGGCAATGGCCAATCCGCTCTTCTTTGGACATTTCACCGATCTCTCACTTGATGAGTATGAACAAGAAATGGAGCAGATTCTCGCCGATGATGCGGCGATCTATCGCACCGTGGTTCGAGACATATACCAGTTGGGACAATTGCTGAAGTACAAGAAGTACCGCTACCTCGCTCTGAGTTATCGTGTGTTGTGGGTAGGTGTCGTGGCAACCCTTGCGGTTCTTATCACGCAGCTTGCGCTACGTGCCCTGGGATTTGCCGTATAGAACGCGATATTACTGCCACCAATGTGGTGCGCGGACTATCGTGCCGGTGCCGGTGTGCTCTAATCCGCCGGTGGTGCTAAGGCGGGGGTAAGGGATGCAGACACAGAAAAGGAACTCGATACGGCGAGCGATTAGAATGTGTGTCGTGATGTGTAGCCTGATGGCTGCAGGGTCAGCACTGTACGCGGAAACCAGCTGGCCGCGGTTAACCCCGGAATTATGGCACGATATGACACCCGATGGGTTGGAGAGGCTGCTCAGTCAGGGGAATAGTATTGGTCAGCGTGATGGGGTAGGTATGACCGCACTCGTGCATGCTGCGCAGTACAATCGCGACCCAGACGTTCTGCGGCTCCTCCTTACCAACGGAGCGCAGGTCGATATACGAGACGCGGGTGGTTGGACTCCACTCATGCGCGCCGCCCGCAGTAACCCACATCCAGAGATTCACGCCACGCTCATAGCGGCCGGCGCCGATGTCAACGCTCGTAATATGGCCGACTATACAGCGCTCATCTGGGCAACACGGGAGAATCCCAACCCGGATGTAGTTCTCCTGCTGCTAGATGCCGGCGCAAACAGCGCGCTACGCGGCGTTGACGGCCGCACGGCGGTGGAGTTCCTCGCGGACAATCCTGCTCTCCTCGGCACCCTTGCTGCAGCTCGGCTTAGAGGACGGTAGGTGACGAGCGGGCCAACGCTGCCCTACGAGAAAAAAGACGCTTCTACCACCACGCGGCGAAGATGGTCAGTATCAAGCGTACACGCGCGTCTTCTTGACCGGGAACGACGCGTGGGCTACCGTACGGCGATGACTCTCGACGATGCCGCTGCCAAAGATCGAGGGCGCAGAATCGTCATCGCGTCCTGGATCGGCATAATTGGAAACGGAATACTCGCTGCGCTCAAGACGGTGGCCGGGTTTCTGTCAGGCAGTGCCGCAGTATTGGGTGATGGAATAGACTCGGGCCTGGACGTTCTCACCAGTGGGATTACTCTTGTGGCGGCCCGCATCACGTCCAAGCCGCCCGACATTGATCACCCATACGGCCATAGCCGAGTGGAAACGATCGCTACAAAGTCGGTTTCATTTATCATCTTCTTTGCCGGAGCACAGTTAGCCTTTGGGACGCTGGGCGATTTAGTGGCGGGAACGGCGCGAGCTCTCCCCTCAGAGCTTGCCGTCTGGGTTACCGTCGTATCGATCATTGGAAAGAGTGTTCTTGCCATACATAAGGGATTTGTCGGCAAACGGGTAAACAGCTCGATGTTGATCGCCGACGCAAAAAACATGCGCGCCGATATCGTCATTTCCGTAGGCGTGCTTGTGGGACTTGGGTTTACTATTCTCTTCAACCGCCCCGTGGTGGACTCGATCGTTGCGCTCCTGATCAGTCTTTGGATTATGTTCGTAGCGTTTCGGATCTTTCTGGAAACCAACATGGAACTTATGGAGGGGCACAAGGATCGTGCAACGTACGAGGAAATTTTCTCAGCGGTGGAAGGGGTGCCTGGAGCGGAGCATCCACACCGAGCACGAGTCCGGACGATTGGATCGATGCACATTATCGATTTAGATATCGAGGTGGACGGTAATCTGACCGTCACCGAAGCACATGGTATCGCCCAACGCACGGAGCAGGCGATTAAACAGGCGGTGGGCAACGTGTACGATGTCCTCGTCCATGTCGAACCGGTTGGGAACGTGGAGAGCAGAGAGCGCTTTGGTGTGTCTCAGCAGAAGTTGCATCGGGAAGTCGAACGTGGCCGCAGGAGCGAGCCGGACTAATCCCCGCGGTCACGCCGGTGTGCCCCTTATTGGCCATGTTGCCACCCCTGAGCGTTGGTACTCAGTATTGATTGAGCTATCTCCTCCGAGGGCGCGGCTTTAAGAATCGCCGTCCGGATTACGGCAGGATCAGCGATTCCAAATGGATGGTCGGTACCGAAAGCGATGTGGAGTGGACTTGTCATGGCAAGGGTAAGTTTAAGGACATCTGAACTGTATACCACTGCATCATAATAGAAGCGTGAGAGGTACTCAGATATCGGTTGATTCACGTTTCGGGATGCTTCTGAATCTACCGCAACGCAGGTCGAAAGGCGACCTGCAAGATATGGCAAGGTTCCACCTCCATGGGCGAGCATGATCTTTAGATTCGGATGCCGGTCCAACGTTCCGGATAGAATCAACCGAGATATTGCGGCTGTTGTTTCAAATGGAAACCCGAGCGCCAGCGGTAGCGCGTGTCCGTATCCTCCCAGCCAGTCATACCCGGCGACATAGTGGGGGTGAATGAAGACAAGGATACCGGTGCGAGCGAGGGCATCCCAAACCGGTTCCATGCTTGGTGAATCAAGGAACCCATTTTCGGATCGCGTGCCTAAAATAACGCCGTGAATATGAGACATACCAGCAATACGCGCTATTTCTCGAACTGATTCGGCGGGCGCCTGCGGCGCGATTACACCAAACGCCTCGAGACGAGGTTCTTTTTCACACTGGTTCTCCAGCCAGGTATTAAGCCGCGTTGCCCATTCGGCTCCTTCTTGGGGTGGAAGGAAATCGAGCCACGGATTTCCGATGCTGATCACCGATTGATCGATCTGGTTTCGATCCATGAAAGCCAGCTTTTCTTGAATGTCATAGAATCCCGGCGTCATAGGGCGTGTCGCGCCAAGCGTGCGCTCTTCATCAGGGAATATCACGAAATGCTCTCCGTCATTTTTCTGCTGGACGCGGGGAATGGAATCGCGGCCTGCCAAGAGCTCGAGATACTCTCGTGGGTATATGTGGGAGTGAATGTCGATCGTCATACCGTACTCCTTAGTGGTTATCTACCTAATACACTACAGTAATGTAGCTTATTATGTCTCGATATACAACAACGTAGTATAAAATTTACGAGCAACGCATGGTATTTCGTTCGGTGTGTATACGTAACTATCGGTTCCATAATGATTTAAAATTTTAACCAAAAATGTATTAACCTGGCACGCGATTTACAATGATGCGATAGTAGTAACGTATTTTAACGGAGGAAATACTATGAAGACTTCGTCGAGAACGAATCCATCGGGAATGAACGCGTTATCGTATTCATTGAATGATTTTCCGGGCGTCGGTAAGTCCGCTCTGCTTGGCATGCAACACGTGCTGATTATGTTCACGGCCATGATCGGCCTACCTGTGATTCTCTCAAATATTCTTGGCCTGTCACCGGAGCTGCGCGCGGCTATGATCAACGGTGTGATGGTTGGCTGTGGGATCGGCACCATAGTTCAAGCACTTGGGATCGGATTCATTGGTGCCCGTCTGCCAATCGTTATGGGTGTGTTCTACATCTTTATTGGACCTATCGTCTCGATAAGTAATACCGTCAGCATCGCCGCCGCGATGACGGCCATCATGATCGGTGGATTGCTCGAGTTCCTCGTGAGTCCCATTATTGGGAAGCTGCAGCGCTTTTTCCCCCCGTTGGTAACCGGTACCGTCATCACGCTGATCGGCGTGGCGCTGATGCCGATAGCGATCAACAACGCCGTGGGCCTCAACACCCCTATGTTCGGACAGCTTTCTTCACTGATTCTCGCCGGATCTGTTATCGCGATTATCATTATCGTTAATCGACTAACCTCGGGGTTTCTGAAGGCGATCTCTCTGTTCCTTGCTCTTGTTGCGGGGTATTTTCTCGCGTGGATCATGGGATTTTTGGATTTCTCGATCGTTGCCTCTGCGGGCTGGTTCGCAATACCTTCAGTGTTTCCCTTCGGGCCCCCGGAGTGGCCAGGTATTGGTGGGTTGATTGCAGTAGCGATCGCGTTTTTCGCATCCGCTATCGAGACCGTGGGAGACGCAATCGCCGTTTCTTCTACCGTTGATGTAGAACCCACGGAAAAGCGCGTTCGTGGAGCCGTGGCCGTAGACGGCTTAGGATCGACACTGGCGGCAATTTTCGGAGGCACTCCGCTGACGTCCTATTCTCAAAACATCGGCGTTATTACGTTGACCGGCGTTGGGAGTCGGTTTGTAGTTGCGATGGGTGGCGGAATACTCATTCTTCTGGCCTTGATTCCTAAAGTCGGGGCGCTTATATCGATTATTCCAGCACCATTACTTGGTGGCACTCTTGTCGTGATGTTTGGCATGGTGGCCTCAGTGGGGGTAGGTATACTTCGCGACGCGTTAAAGACAAAGCGCGATGCTCTGATTTTTGCGGTTTCTGTCGGTGTTGGGCTCGCAATTACGGTAGCTCCATCCGGCGCGTTTGACGCGATACCGAGTGGCTTGCGTATCGTAATCTCAGATGGAATCGTCGTGGGAGCGTTACTTGCTATCGTGCTAAATGTTGTATTGCCGGTTGAGCAACGCGCAGCATCAGCCGAGGCGACGGAAGAGCCGGCAGCGGTAAAACCATGAAAGACCACACGACACGAATCGCGGTTGTCCAGCCTGCGGCGTACTCTGGGCCCAGGGAGGCAGAAAACGTTGATCGGGCCATCGCCTACCTTGGTGAAGCCGCCGATGCCGGCGCGCAGATCGTATGCTTCCCGGAGTTGTATCCGGGCCCGGCGAATCCGGTAAACGAGTTCGATGCAGACGTTTTGTATCAGGAGGCTCGCAAACGACGGGTGTACGTTATCCGGGGCAGACGCGAAGAAGCATCTGATGGCGCATTTTACGTCGCTGCCGAGATGATTGGACCTGACGGCACGTCTCTCGGATCGTACCGGAGGACGACTCCTGCCGGCCCCTACATTTATCGGGATATCGATGTCTGGAACTTCGACTATCAGGCCGGTAACCAGTTACCTATCTTTGAAACACCACACGGCGTCGTAGGTTTGCTGGTCTGTAGTGAAGTCTACGTACCGGAACTCGCGCGAGCACTGGCACATAAGGGTGCAGAAATTCTGTTCTGCCCAGCTGGAGGACTAATCAATGAACTGATGCCAACTTGGCAAATTATGATTCAGGCCCGGGCGATCGAAAACCTGATGTTTGTCGGGGCATCACAGAATCTCTACGGAGTCGAAGAGGGTCTGGGTATGATTGCAGGTCCAGAATCGGTGATCGCCCAGTTATCCGTTCCAGGAATTATGATCGGCGATCTCGACATGGCACGGCAGCGGTGGTTGAGACAGGAACAGGAAAAGATCGAAATGCCAAAGCAGTATCGAGTTGTACCCGGAACATTGTCCTGGAAAGACCAAATAGACTCGGTTCAGTAAGCTGTGGGTTTCATCCACGTCAGTACCGTCAATTATCTGTCACTAGTGCCGCCCAATCTGAGAGGATAGGACAACCAATGGCTAACATTACGATCAACAACGTGAAGATCATGACCATTTGTAGCGGCCCTCACACGAGTCATTACTATGATGATGGGCACATCACGATCGAGGGTAATCGGATTGTGGCGATCGGTCCCGGGCGGGCCGCCGATGGCGCCTCTTCCGCTGATCTCGTAATTGATGGTCAGGGAATGCTTGCGATGCCCGGATTGTTGAACGGGCACAATCACTTCGAGCAATCGTTCATGTCTGGAATAGTGCGGTTATTCTCGGGAACAACCGCTGAGTGGATTCGAGACTTTAAGATTCCAATGACGCTTCAGATGGAGGCTGAAGACTATTACTACAGCGCCATGCTGGCCGCCACTCAAATGATACGCAGTGGTGTCACGTGTAGTGTCAATCATATATGCCAGCAAAGTGCGCAACGATTACGCGAATTTGGTATTGGCCAGGCATTTCGGGCAGTTGGAGATGCAGGAATCCGGTGTCTGACTCCCATAGGGCTTGCAGGCAAGAACGAACCGGATGAGTTCATCGTCGAGGCCGATGAGTACGATAGACTTCTGCGGAGATGGCACGCGGAGGGTGATGGTCGATTTTCAGACCGGTTGCGTATATGGGCGGGTCCAACTGGTTTCTATTCTTCCACTCCGTCGATGTGGGAGGTCGCGCGACGATTCGTGGAGGAAGTTGGGGGAGGCATTCACACGCACCTTGCTACGTTTGAGCGAGGCGATGTCGATAGGGCGCGTGAGGCTGGTGTGCTCGATACGAATCTCGTAGGGGCCCATTGTGTGTGGCTCGACGAAAACGATGGAAATCAGCTCGCCGCCGCAGGAGCGTCAATCGTCCATAATCCAACCTACAAGCTCGGTTTCTCAGTAGACAGTGAGGTTGCGACGTTCGGTGATGGAATTGCACCGGTAACCGATCTCGTGCGCGGAGGCTGTACCGTTGGTCTGGGACAGGACGGGTGCATGGGCGACACGCAGGATATGATCAAAGAAATGCGTATGCTCGCCTACACGCAGCACTACCGGTACCGAGACAAGAACCTGTTTCCACCTACGAAGCTTCTGGAGATGGCAACCATCGACTGTGCGCGCACGATGCAGTGGGATCGTGATATCGGATCGCTGGAGCCCGGGAAAAAGGCGGACCTTATTCTAGTGGACCTGTCAGATCCGAAATTCGTGCCGCTCCTCAATGTACCATCCAACCTTGTGTACCAAGCGAACGCGGAAAACGTTGATACCGTGATCATCGATGGCGAGGTTGTGATGCAGAACCGGCAGATCACCAGATTTGATGAGGCAGATGTTCTCCGCGGTGCCCAGCGCGCTGCAACAGCTCTTGTGAAACGGGCGGGGCTGGATGACCTCATAACTCGGGGGTTCCACCCCTGGACGTCTGCTCACTTGGATGTCCATGACCCAGTACGACAGGAGGTGCAGCATTGATTAATGGAGTGGACTATAGCTATAGCGGTCCCACACAACTGTTCATCGGTGGGCAGTTTGTAGACAGTACGAGTTCTGAGACACTGCCAGTTCTTAATCCAGCTACGGGTACGGAGCTGGCTCGTGTACCGAGGGGAACCGCCGCTGATGTCGATCGCGCGGTGGAAAGCGCTCGAGTAGCATTTAGAGACACCTGGCGTCATGTGTCTGCACGCGAGAAAGGCCGGTGCCTTGCGCACATCGCTGACCGCTTAGAGGCAGAGGCGGAAGAGCTTGCGCTCCTGGAAACCATGGAAAACGGCAAGCCCCTCGTGCAGGCCCGCATGGATGTGGGTGAAGCAATTCGAAACTATCGGTACTACGCTGGCGTCGCTGACAAAGTTCAGGGAGTCACTATTCCCGAGCGGGATGGATTGTTCGATTACACCATTCGGGAGCCGTACGGAATCGTGGGAAGTATCATCCCTTGGAACTGGCCGCCGATGCACACTGCCGACTTCACCGCAGCACCCCTGGCAGTCGGTAACGTAGTTATCGTCAAACCCGCTCCGGAAACTCCACTCACCACGCTGCGTTTTGCCCGTATCTGGCAAGAGTGCTTACCGCCAGGGGTAGTTAATGTGGTCACTGGTGCCGGTGATCCCGGCGCCCGGCTCGTGGAGCATCCGGACGTCCGCAAAATCGCATTCACCGGGCATGACAGCACCGGCGCTATGGTAATGCAGGCAGCGGGCGCACAGGTCAAAAGTGTCATGCTTGAGCTGGGAGGCAAAAATGCCAATATTGTGCTTCCTGATGCGGATATGGATGCTGCTGTGCAGGGATCGTGTAACGCATTTATCAAAAACACCGGTCAAGCGTGTACCGCTGGTTCACGGCTGCTACTCCATGAGAGCATCGCCGGATCCTTTCTGGAGCGCTTGCGGGAACGGTTGGCTGCGCTCCGAATCGGACCAGGTTGGGACGAACGAAACGAGCTGGCAACGCTCGCTTCTCGTCGACAATACGAAAAAGTCACAGAGTACATCCGCATTGGTAAGAGCGAGGGTGCAACAGTCTTTTATGAAGGGACACTTCCCGCCGGCCTCTCAGATAAGCTGTTTGTCGCACCGGTGGTATTCACGGATGTACGACCCGGAATGCGCATCTGGCGCGAGGAAATCTTCGGGCCAGTGTTGACGGTCCAGACGTTCGCTACTGTTCGGCAGGCGATTGACCTGGCTAACGATTCTGCCTACGGGCTCACTGCTGCGCTGTGGACTCGTCACTTCGGTAACGCCAATCGGATCATACGTGAGCTGGAGGCAGGGATCATTTTCGTCAATAACTATGCCAACAGTACGTTTCTTGGTGCGCCGTTTGGTGGGTTCAAAAAGAGTGGGATCGGGCGCAAATTGGGACTTGACGACACAATTATGGAGTTTTCTCAGAGCAAGACGATAAGAACGGCGATTTCTTCCCCTGAACTCGACGCCATCGACGATTACCTTGAGACGATCTAACGGGTATATGAGTGCCATATACCTCTGAGAAAAAGAACCGTGCTGCGGTGATCAACGCGCCATTTTGTGTTCACTGGCCAATTATTTGATGTACTGGAAATTACCTTACTTGTAGAGTAACATATTCACACACTGGACGTTGTGTGCACGCGCGTCAGTCATCAGAAGAAAGGAATAGTGAATAATGGACCTGATAGCGGATCTGCGGGAAAGTTCTCTGGGAAGTCGCTTCAAACGCCTTGGCGAGCTACTCTACAACGATTATGCCGAGCTGTACGATTTTGCGGAAGTGCCCTTCAAACCGGTGTGGTATCTAATCCTGAATTATTTCACGCGGCGGGCCAGTGGATCAATAACTGAGATTGCCGCCGCATTGCACGTCACCCACGCCCACGTGACGCAAGTTGCCGATCAGCTCATCACGCTGCAAATTTTAGCCGCACATGCTGATCCCAATGATCGCCGCAGACGTCTACTTCGATTGACCGCTCATGGTGAGCAGCAGGTTAACCGGGCACGTCCAGTGTGGGAGGCGATTAGACTTGCCCAAGAAGAAATAATCGCCGAATCAGGGTGTGATGTTCTGGAAATTATTGAGCGTCTTGAACAAGCGATCTCCCGGTCCAGCGTCTATGAACGCGCCTCAGGGTATCTGGAAGACGACGGATTTCGTGCACGGATTTCCATGTCAAGCCGTCCGCTTCGAAGGTAGCTACTCTGGAAAATTTTGGTTGACACACGCACCGCCTGGTTCTAACATATCAGTTGTATGACAACTGACGACCGATATCCTAAGTCTTATTCCGGCACGTGGTTCGCGAATTCAGAGCCTGTCCAGATACGGTGGGCCGATGGTTTTCAGCTTCGGCGGCACGCTGCCGATGGCGAGGGCAGTGAGTCCTGGATAGCTCCGGGGTTTCTGGATATTCAGGTCAATGGATACGGCGGCGTTGATTACAGCGGCGGTGATCTCACCGTAGAGGGGTTTGACGATGTGATCCGGGCGCTGGCTACATCGGGAACCACCCGCCATGCCCCAACGATCATTACAAACTCGCAAGAACGAATCTGTTCCAACCTGAGCTGGCTGGCGTCTACCACGCGTGCACACGTTGACAGAGCACGCGCGATTCTGGGGTTCCATGTGGAGGGTCCCTATATCTCTCCGGAAGATGGTCCTCGCGGTGCGCATGATCCCACATTTGTACGCGACCCAGATTGGAACGAGGTTGCAGAATGGATTGATGCGGCGGATGGGCTGTTGTCATTAGTAACGCTTGCCCCAGAGCGGCCTGGAGCGGAAGCCTTGATCGAGCGTCTTCGCGGAGAGGGGATTGTGGTAGCGATCGGGCATACCGCAGCAACCCGCGAGGATATTGCGCGGGCTGTGCAAGCCGGTGCCACATTGTCCACCCATTTGGGCAATGGAAGCCACGCCACGCTTCCGCGACTCAAGAACTATGTGTTTGCTCAGTTAGCTGAAGACCGCCTGGCCGCCAGTCTTATCGCAGATGGCTACCATCTCCCACCGGACGCATTGAAAGTGATGACTCGATCAAAACCCCCGGAGCAAATGATTCTCGTGAGTGATGTGGCTCCGCTCGGCGGTACGTCTCCTGGAGTGAAGCACTGGGGCAATATGTCGGTTGAAGTCCACAACGATGGGCACATATCGCTTGCAAATACTCCGTTTCTGGCGGGAGCCGGACATCTATTGGATAGAGCTATCGCGCAGGTTATCAAGCACTCGGGTATATCACTGAGTGATGCAATCGGCGCATGTACGCGAAACGTAGCGCGGGTATTGGGTCGAAGCGAGCTTGACTTTGGCACCGCAATCGGCGGATCCGAGCCGACTGACGTTATACGGTTCGGTTTCGAATTAGGTAGTGATGCGCTGAATGTGACGCAGGTCGTTCGCGCCGGAAAAATGGTTTTCGACAAGGAGTTATCTGCATGAAAAACCTGAGATCTTTGGGCCTCACGGTTGGCGTTCAAGATCAGATTCGTTCGTACATCTCCACTCAGGGGCTTTCAGTTGGTGACATGATTCCGACTGAAAAGCAACTCGAAAGCGAGCTGGGTATCAGCCGAACTTCCATTCGGGAGGCTCTCCGGTCGCTTGAGGCGATCGGTGTGGTTGAAACACGGCATGGCGTTGGTCGCTTTCTGCGAGGATTCAATTTTGACGCGATGGTTGCGAGTCTGAGCTATAACACTGAGGTCAGCGTCAAGAACTTTTCCGATGTGATTGCGGTGAGAATGGCGTTGGAATACACCTTTCTCCCACGGGTGATTCCGCTCCTCTCGGACGAGAACATTGCGGAATTGCGAGAGATCCTTGCAGAAATGGGTCGACTCATACAAAGCGACTCCGGCGACGAGGATGCGCTCATCTCTCTGCATACCGAGTTTCACCGGACCCTGTATCGTCCCCTGGACAATCATTTGCTTACTCACTTAATCGAGATGTTCTCTCGTCTCCAGCGATCACTTACCTACCTCCACGAGTATCGGACATCAGATACCGGAGAGTTTGTGGAGTTGCATAGCCGCTTAGTTGATGCACTGGAAGTCCGTGACGTCGAAATGGCGGAGGCGCGGCTTCAGGAGCATTTCAAGGATGTTATCGAATGGAACAGCTCGCAGAAGGCACGAGCGAAGGAGGAAGACTGACGAAAGCAGGAGGGGATTGTCCGCACTGATTCGAGTGCTACCAGATATGTCTAATCCAAAGAGGAGGATTACATGAGACGATCAGTATTGATGGGATTGGTTTTGGTGCTTATTGCGGGGTTCGCGATGGCATCCGGTACGGCTGAAGATGGAAGTATCGAGATCAGAATGGGCCACATTCGTGATACTTCGCACCCCACTCATCTTGGGGCGCTTCGATTCGCAGAGTTGGTAGAAGAGGGGAGC
>Ga0102940_1001516_pt1 | contig 14821 bp, 12 predicted proteins | sample SalPonR2_C_D1_MG_FD_78215 | JGI IMG/M metagenome (GOLD analysis project Ga0102940, IMG submission 78215) | Salt pond soil microbial communities from South San Francisco under conditions of wetland restoration - Salt Pond MetaG R2_C_D1_MG | ecosystem: Environmental > Aquatic > Marine > Intertidal...
GCGAAGATCCTCGGTATACTGTTTCATGATGGCAAGTTTGTCAGCCGGAACCTGCTTCGCCGCACCTTCGCTGACTGCTTTCAGCTTTTGAGCCAGGGACATGGGTCTCTCCGTCTAAGGTTTTCCCATTGGGATCTAAGTGGCAGCGCTCTTGCAACCACCCTCCAGCCGCGCAAAAGTCTCGCACGATGACGTGAGCCGCTGTGCTGGCAGGCGCCCGAATGGCGAGGACAACAACATGACCAAGGCCGATCTGCCGATCCTGGGACGGCGCCGGATCGAGGCGAAGCGGGTCAAGCCGATCCGCGAGGGAATGGCGGCGCGGCGCGGCAAGGAACAGGCGCGGGAAATGCTCGGCGCCGCGATGGAGATGGAAATGCTGGAGGAAACGCCGCAGCGGGTCCGCTTCAACAGGATTCGCTGCCGGCATGGCGAGATGTACCGGGACACGGGTCTCAGCCCCATCGGGCACCTGCTCTCCTGCAACCGCGACAGCGCCTTCTGTGAGCTCTTTCATTTACGAATCAAGTTGAGCGTTCCCAGACCATCATGGGTGGCGCGAGCCACTGCGACTTCCGCTATTCGGTCAATTCGGATTAGAGTCGGAGCCAATCGGGCCCCGCATCTGTGCAGCGCGCGGCAATAATTGGAGGTTCATCCATGGAATTCGGCACTTTTCTGCTCCTGCAATCGCCCAGCGGCCAGCCATCGGCCGAAGTTTTTGGCCGCGGCGTCGAGATCGCACAGACGGCCGACGAGCTTGGCTTCGACAGCATCTGGTGCGCGGAGCACCACTTCTCGACCTACGGCTATCTCTCCCGCCCGCTGATGATGGCGAACCATATTGCCAGCAAGACCAAGCGTATCCGCGTCGGCTCTGCAGTCGTGGTGCTGCCGCTGCACCATCCGCTGATTGTCGCGGAGGAAATTGCGACGGCCGACATTCTGTCCGGCGGCAGGCTGGATGTGGGCCTCGGCCGCGGCTACCAGCCGTACGAATTCGAACGCCTCGGCCACGATCTATCCGAAAGCCGGGCGCGCTTCGAGGAAGCCGTGGACATCCTGATGCTGGCCTTCAAGGGCGAGCCCTTCAGTTACAAGGGCGAGTTCTTCAATTTCGGCCAGACCAGCATCTTCCCGACCCCGATCCAGAATCCGCATCCGCCGATCTTCGTCGTCGGCCAGAGCATCGAATCCATCGAGGCCACGGTGAAGCGGGGCTTCAACGTGGTGTCCGGCGGCTTCGGCGTGCCGATCCAGCGGCTGCGCGAGTTCCGCAAGGGGTTCGAGGCCATGGACGTGGATCCGGCGGTGAAATCCAAGGTCCGTATCTCTACCCAACGCCCGGTCTATGTGACCCACGACGACTCGGAACTGCCGGCCATTGTCGAGCAAGCCCGGTGGAACATGCGCGTGACCCTGAGCTTGCGTGCCGGGCTGGAGCGGGTCGAAAACGGCAAGGCCATCGCCGTGCCGATGGAGAAAGAGCCGACCGATCGGGAATTGCTCGACAATTACTTCGTCATGGGCACGCCAAAGCGTTGCATCGAGCAGCTGCACGAACTGAACGACGCCATGGGCCTGACCCACTTCAACGCCAGCTTCTGGTTCGGCGACCTGCCGCGGGAAAAGGTGCTCAACTCCATGCGCCTGTTCGCGGAAGAAGTGATGCCGGCGTTTCGTTAACGCCGGTTTCAGATCAGACTACCGCGCGACCGGCAACGCAACAACAACCAAGGAACAACGCCCATGCCCCAAGATACCCTCCGGATCGGCCTGATCGGCGCCGGCGGCAATACCCGCTCCCGGCATATTCCCGGCTTCCGCGAGCAGGAAGGCGTGGAGATCGTTTCGGTCGCAAACCGCACCCATGCTTCGGGCCAAGCCGTGGCGGACGAATTCGGGATTCCCACCGTGCATGACGACTGGCGGTCTCTGCTGGCGGATCCGAGCATCGATGCCGTGTGTATTGGCACCTGGCCTTACATGCACAAGACGCTGACCATCGCTGCGCTGGAGGCAGGCAAGCACGTTCTGTGCGAAGCGCGCATGGCCATGGACTTCGCCGAAGCGAAGGACATGCTCGCGGCAGCCCGCAAGCGTCCGGATCTGGTGGCCCAGATTGTGCCCGCACCGCACACCCTCGCATTCGACCGCACCATCCAGGACATGGTGGCAGAAGGCTATATCGGCGATCTGATCGCCCTTGACGCCCGGATCGCGGCTGCCCGTACCTATCCGGAGCCGAGCGCGCCGGTACATTGGCGGCACGACCGCGCCCTCTCCGGCAACAACGTCATGAACATGGGCATCTGGTACGAGGCGATGATGCGCTGGGTCGGCCCGGCCCGCTCGGTCATGGCGATCGGCCAGAGCGTGGTGCCTTACCGGCTGGACGACCAAAGCCGCCGCATGGCCATGCAGATCCCCGATCACATCGACGTCGTCGGGGAGATGGAACAGGGCGGCCAGATGCGCTTCAACGTCTCCAGCGTGGCGGGACACATGCCGGACATGGCGGATGTTCACCTGTTCGGCACGGAGGGCACGATCCGCCTGCGCCAGCCGGTCGGCGGCGACATGGAACTCTCCGCCGGCAAACGTCGGGAGACGGAGTTGAAACCCGTGTCGATCGACCCCGCGAAACGTGGCGGCTGGCGCGTGGAGGAGGAGTTCGTCAACGCCGTCCGCGGCAAGGAGCCCGTCACACACACCGACTTCGTCACCGGCTGCCAGTACATGGAGTGGACGGATGGCGTCACGATCTCCCTGCGGCACGGGCGCAAGGTGGTCCTGCCTCTTTGAAGCCGAAGGCCGGGCGCGTCCCCGTCTGAACGGCCCAACGTGCCCCCCCAGTCTGAACGGTGCATGACAAGCATCGGGATAGACAGGGCCGCCAAACAGGTCGTAGCTTGGCGCGCAATCAACAAATGGAGGAAGCCTGATGTCTGCCGATCCGAACAGAGTGCTTTGCTGCGGCGAGAACCCGTTCATCCGCATTTCCGAGACCGACGGCGCGCCGGAGACCACCGTCGCGAGCTATTGGCGCAATGTCTTGTCTCCGGCCGGGCCCGGCCATGTCCTCTACCTGAAGAGCGAACTGACCGATGGCGCTTGGCGCATCTGGTCAGACAACATCGCCATGACCCGCTGGCTGCAGCAGACCATCCAGGGGATGCTGAATCCGGAACTGGCCGACCTTTCCATTCCGGTGGAGGAAGCGGCGTTCGAGAAAGACGGCGATCCCCACCGCTTCTACACCGAATACGTGACGGCACCGGGTGTGGACATATCGCTGACTTGGTTCGACCTGGGCGACCCCTTGATGATCCATACCGAGCCCGGCGAGCGGCCCTACGGCGTCAATACGGTCCTGATCCCGGCAGCGGGCACCCGTCTGGTCATGAATGGCCAGCAGGCCAGAGGCCGCGCGTGGCCGCGCGAGCGCGAAGGCCGGCCGTTCAGCACGTCAGCGCTCGCCTTCTGCGAGAGTTGGACCGAGAAACGGTAAGGACCGGCCTGACACGGCGGCACCGGCGGAACCGGACAAGCCGTCGTCGCCCACTCGATGACGGCCCAGGCTGATTGACTCGTCCGGTGAGCTATTCGGCTCCGCCCTCACCGTGAAAAAGTGCCGGCGCGTCGATTTCCGTGATCCCGACGCGGAGGCGGTGGTGGAGCACGGCAGGACTTGGTCATGCGGCCAGGCTGGCCAGGCCAGAACCCGCCGGCCAGCCGTCCACGGAATGGCCGTTCAATTCGGGATGCCGCCTGAGAGCCAGCGCCGTCCATCCGATCGACGGAATCCCGATTTGCGGATCGCGGCAGTGGTAATAATAAACCCAGACAAGGCGATAATGGATCTCAAAGCGACCGCCCCTGAAGAACCAATTGGCAAAACTGACAAGCGGGGTGCACAACGCCAAGCCGATTTCAACATCGGTTGATCAGGGCGGTCATGCAGCCCGCTTGGCCCTATTCGCCAAGGTTCGGCAGGAAGAGAATGATGTCCGGGAAAGCCATCAACAGGGCGACAACGAAAATGTCCGCAACCAGAAACCAGAGAATTCCGCGGAAGATTGTTGTTGTCGTGGCCAAATCTCCCACCACCCCCTTAATCACGAACACATTGATCCCAATAGGGGGTGTGATCATGCCGATCTCAAGAAACTTCGTCAGCACCACACCGAACCAGATCAGGCTATAGTCCATGCCCTGCAAAATTGGCATGATCACGGGCAGCGTCAGCAGCATTGCCCCGATCGGCTCCAGGAACATGCCGATGGCAAGATACATCAGCGCGATCATGATCATGATCACCACCGGATCGGCGCCAAAGCCGAGCACCACGTCGGACAAAAACTGCGTCGTCCCGCTCAAGGCCAGGAAACGGGTAAGCATCGCCGCGCCCACGGCGATGATCAGCAGGGAAGCCGTGGTGACCAGCGTTTCGATCACCGCGTTCTTGATGCTTTCCCAGGTCAGTCGTCGCTTCAGCCCGGCGACGATGAACGAGAGCAAGGCACCGATGCCCCCGGCCTCCGTCGCGGTGAACGCCCCGCTGAACAGGCCGCCAAAGACGCCGATCAGAATCAGCAGCAACGGCCAGTTCTCGCGCAGGGCCGCCATGCGCTCCGCCAGACTAGCGCGGCCTTCGTAGGGCGGGGCCAGTTCGGGGTTCAGCTTGGCTCGGATCATCACCACCGCGACATAGCCGATAGCGGTGATGATGCCGGCACTGATGCCGCCCAGGAACAGTTTGCTGATCGGCACCTCGACAAAAATGCCATAGAGGATCAGCAGGATTGACGGCGGGATCAGCGCGCCGATCGTGCCGGCTGCCGCCACTGTGCCGGTTGCTAGCGCCGCGTCATAGCGGTTGCGCATCATCTCCGGTACGGCGATGCGGCCCATGGCGGCTGCACATGCAACACTTGATCCCGTCACCGCGGCAAAGCCCGATGCGCCGAAAATGCTCGCCACTGCCAGACCGCCAGGCAGCCGCGCCAGCCAGACGCGGGCCGCGTCGAACAGGTTCTTGGTCAGCCCCGCATGATAGCAGAAATAACCCATCAGCAGGAACATGGGCACAGAACTGAGCGTCCAATGCGCGGTGAAAGCATAGGGGGTGGAGGTCAGGATGCTCAGCGCCACCCGTTCCCCCACCAGAACCCAGATACCCACGAACGAGACACCGATGAGCGAAACGCCAACAGGAATGCGCAAGGCCAGCAAAGCCACCAGGGCGCCCAGTCCTGAAAGGCCGATCTGAATATCGGTCATTGTGTAAATGTCCCCTGGATTTTAAATCGTCTCGAAGAAGTGGCTGTCGCCTCTGTTCCAGGGATCGGTGTCACCCAGGCCGCTTTTACTGCCGGTCAAATAGATCAAAAACTGGTAGATAAGTATTAGCGTAATCAAGCCAAAGCCGATCGGCAGCATGTAATAGCCGGGCCAGATCGGCAATTTGACACCCATTTCCATGACATAGGTGCCCGCGCTTCGCTTGCTTTCTGCCTGGATCCAGGAAGTCCAGGTCAGTAGCCCGAACACGGCTGCCGAATAGAGCCACGCCCACCGGTAAGCATGACGCTGCACGCCCTGAGGCAAAAGCTGCATGAACACTTCGACCGAAATGTGAGCATCCCGTTTCTGGCAGAGGGCCAACGGAATGAATGCTGCGATCACCATGTAATAATTGGAAACGATCGCGATAGTTGCCGGCATGGGTTCGTTAAAAAAGTAGCGCCCGATGACGTCCGCACTGATATTCAGCATCATGACCACAACGGCCACGCCGGCAAAAATGGTCAGAAAAAACGTGATGCCAGATAACACCCGCCCGACGAAATACATGGAGTTTTTCCTGCTGTTCCTGGATTTCGAAACGGCAATAGGGAGACTTTCGCCGCACGGCCAACCGGCAGGCCCGAGAGCCAAATTCCCCAGTCGACCGCGCCGCAGAAACGCCTACATGCCGTAAGAAGCGGCGTCGATGTTGCTGTAAATTTCGCGCTTATAAAGCTCCGCGACAGCCTTCCAGTCGGTACGGTCAATCTCTTCGGTCATCATTTTCTGCCAACGGCGGGCAGTCTCCGCAAACTGTTCCGCCGCCTCGCGCGGGTTCTCGACGCCAAAGTCCTCCTTGCCGGACTTGATCGACTCTTCGAAGTTTTTGGCTGCAAACGCTGCCTGTTTGGCCAGCAATTCCGGCGAGGGCTCAACCAATTCGACACCCCAGCCCTCCAACTGATCAAAAACCTCCGCAAACTGTCGATCCAAATGCGTCAAGGCGTAGGCGGTACTTTCGGCTGCCAGATCCATCAAGACCTGGCGCTGCTCCGGTGTCAGGCTTTGCCAGGTATCACGGTTTACCGCCCATAGCGACATGCTGTGGAAAGTGCCGATCGGCAGACGGGTGACGGAGGTGATCACGTCCTGAAGGCCGAAATTCGGAATTTCCGTTGGTGTGGACAATGTCGCGTCCAACACCCCGGCATTCAGTCCTTCATAAATCTCGTTGCCGGACATGCTCAACGCCTTGCCGTCGAAAAACTCGGCCCAGCGGCGGAAAAAGATGCTGCCGGCCCGGAATTTCTTGCCAACGAAATCCTCTGGATTCCGCATCGCTTCGCCGTTGACAATCGGAACGTAGGGCGGGTTTCCGTACATCGCCAAGACGACTTGGTTCTTGTTGGCAAACTCTTGCTTGCAAGGCTCGCAGTTCAGCACGAACTCCGTGTTCGCCCCGGAAATGGCCACTGCCGAATCGGCGAAGCCGGAAATGTTGGAAAGGAAGTTGTTATACGGGAACTCCGCCGGCCAATAAGGAAGCACTGTCAAACCAACGTCAGCAATCCCATCGCGCAGGCCATCGCTCATCTCTTTGAGCGCCATCAACGACGAGCAGTAGTTCCGAAGCGTCAGTTCGTCATTCGTGCGCTTTGGCAACTCTTCTTCGGCATATGCATAGGCTTTGACCAAGTCGTGGCTACAGGGCAGCCCAGGCTCGAAGCGCAACTCCCGTGCCGAGGCGTTCATGGCAAACACGGCTGCCCCAAGCACCGCGGCGGCACCTAGCGCCGCCCGGCGGACGTTCAATTCCATCATTGGCTTTTCCTCCACTCGCAGATTTTAAATCCGCTGATTCTTGTAAGGTCGTCCGTTAAACGACTTTCACTCGCTCCGGAGCACCTGTCGCCCGACGGCATTAGAGGGAAGAAAAATGGGGCTGTCCAGCATCAGCCGCACCGTGGGGCCGATGCCGGCTGTTGCGGAGCTAATCCCGCTCTGTTTCGCCTCTGGCCGGACCAGACCTGAGGAATAGCCAGAGGCACCAGATCAGGTAGAAAAGAATCCCCACGGACAGGACTGTATGGCCGGGCTGGAGGTTGAGGGTAGGCTCCGCCCGCCGCAAATCCGGCGTCAGTGCCGCCGCCCGCGGCAGATGAGGGCCGATATCCGGATGCGGCCCAAGGTTATCGTTAAATTCAAGTACCACCGAATCCGTCACGGGGCGGACGTCCTCACTGTAGGAGGACGGGCCTTGCCGCCCCACAATGAACGTCGGCGGCGCCGGACCGACAACGGTTGCCTGCATAGCCAGGACATCCACCGGCTCGCTCATGCCTTCATAGACGTTCCCCCCGATACGGGCGCGCTGCAGAAATGGCAGCGCAAGCCGCGCAGCGCCAATCCACCAGTCGTCGGCATCGAGAAGCTTTACGCCGGTCTCTCCATGCAATGCATCCACAAGGTCCGGACGCTCCAGGGTCGCCAGGACGACCGCCGCATCGGCCTTGTCGTCCGTAACGGCATCGACCGCGGCAGCGGCATTCGTGTCGGACAGAGAAATGATTTTGGGGGGCGGGTTTTGCCAGGCAGCCAAGGCTTTCGCGAACTTGTAAGACGGGGACCCCAACGGACCGGCCGCGATGGTTTTGGCTGTAGCCAAGCTGCCCTGAAAATCCCTTCGCGCCAGAACATGCGCGAAGAACGAGCCCGTCGCCGCAACGGTTTCGATACCGGCCCGCAGAGCGGCCCGGCCGTTGCTAATCTCGAATTGTGCAATGCTGGGGGCAACGGCGACCCGCGCCTCGTGATTCAGCATTGATGCAATCGGGGTAACATGCTCCCGATAAGAGATATTCCTGCCCGGAAGGGTCTCCCGCGCGGCACGCAGAATTGTTGCGGCCATCGCACTTTCGGCTTCCCATGGATCGATAGCCACATTGATGCTGGGCCTGTACCGATCGGGCCGGCCCGCGATCAGCCCGAGGTCCAATAGAGCCTCGCGGGCAACCTCGCGCGGCCGCCGTCCGTTGAAAATGACTTCGGCATTCAGGTCCCGCATCCGCCGTTCGTCAAGACGCCCGGTCAACCGCTCCAGCGTCAAGCCGATCGCCGGAAATTGTACAAGCGCCCCCCTCGCTACAACTGGCACAGCGTCATAAGCGGGAAAGAATTCCTCCTGCGCATCCAGAACACGAAGCTGGTAGTCGGCGATTTGCGGGTCCGTCTGGAACCCGATGATCACGTCCGCGCGGCCGTCAAGCAGCATGTTATAGAGTTCTCCCCGCGCTTGCAGAGAGATGATTTCCGTGTTCTCAAAATTCAGGCCGAAATGATTGACGAACGGCTGCAAGCCGTCCGCCGGACGCCTGGCAAAGTCATCCGTGACAGCAAGCCGGAGACCGGGCGCGTGCTCGGTCAGATCGTGAATCGATTCCAAGCCAAGACGTTTTGCCGTCTGCTCGGTCACAATCGCGGAATAGGTATTCTCAAAGCCCAGCCGACCCAGGACCGATGCCCCAACATTGCCGAATTCACGCGAGACGACCGTAAATGCCCGGTCGTGGTCAGGCGTTCCGGGCAATCCCAGCAACACCAGACCAGTCCCCGTATACTCCGGATACAGATCGATGCTGCCCGTCCGCAAGGCATCGAAGGTCACGGACGTGCCTCCCAGCGGTATCCGCGACTCCACACGCAGCCCGGCATCCTCGAGCAGCAGGACAAACATCTGCGCCAGGATCCTGTTCTCGGCGAAATCCTTCGAGCCGACGCGCACCGCCGGCTCCATACAGCCGGCGAGCATTAGCATCGCGATCAAAGCGCCCAGGGATTTTGCGGTGCACGTCATCGGGCAGTCCGCCGCTGGCTTCGAACCGGCTCATCGGCGGGAACAGCCTCCGCCGACAGGCGCATCGCGCCCCGGCGCTCTTCGCGCAAGGCCCGCAGAAAACCGATCACCTGGAGCATCAGGATCGCAGAGAACGGAATCGCTCCGGTCGCCGCCATTGCCCGCGCGACATCGACCGAACCGGAAAATAGGGTTGCCCCCGTGATGGCTGCGATGAGGATCCCCCAAACGAACTTGTGGCCAATCGGCGGATTCAGGTTGCCGTTTGTAGTCATCATCGAGAGGACGAAGGTACCGCTGTCCGCCGAAGTCACCAGGAAAATGAACACCAGCAACACGGCGATCACGCTAAGAAATTCGCTGAACGGGAAATAGCGGAAGAAGGCGAACAGAGCATCGGAGACATCGGCGGCAACCAGTTCCGACAGTCCGCCCGGACCGAACAGTTCGATATAAAAGGCGGAACCGCCCAAGGCCGCGAACCACAGGATGGAGAACAGGGTCGGCACCAGAATGACGCCGATACAGAATTCCCGAATCGTCCGTCCACGGGAAATCCGGGCGATGAAGATCCCCACGAAAGGCCCCCACGCCAGCCACCAAATCAGATAAGTCAGCGTCCAGGAAACCGACCACCCGCTCATCCCCTCATAAGGGAACAGGCGGAAAGCCATTTCCGGCAGACGGGATGCATAGCCTCCAATCGTATCCACGAATGTTTCAAGAATGAAGTCGGTCGGGCCGAAGCTTATAACGAACAAAAGAATGAAAAGCGCCAGAAGAACGTTAATATTCGACAGGATCTTGATGCCCTTATCGACGCCAGTGCTGGCCGACAACATATAAAACACGAACAGAACAGCCAGAACGCCGATGGCGGTCATGGAGGTGGCAGGAACGTCAAATACCTCGCGTAGCCCGGAACGCACCTGCAAGACGCCCATGGCCAACGACCCAGCCAAGCCAAAAACCACCGCCACAACCCCAAGCACATCCGCAGCGGCCGAAGCCCTGGCGGCGGTTTGTCCTCGGAATAGGGTCCGAATCGGAGTGGAAATCAGGCTTGGCTGCCCGCGGCGAAAACTGAAATACCCAATCACCAGGGCGCAAACCCCGTAAATCGACCACGCATGCAGGCCCCAGTGCAGGTTCGTGATCACCATGGCCTCCCGCGCAGCTTCGGGCGTCCCGCCGACCATGCCCGGCGGGGCGTCGAAATGCAGAACCGGTTCCGCCACACCCCAGAACAGCAAGCCCGCGCCCATGCCGCCCGCGAACAGCATCGCCAGCCAAGACCCGGTCGAGAACTCCGGTCTTTCGTGGTCGCGGCCGAGCCGGACCGAGCCATAGGGGCCAAACGCGAGCCCCGCCGAAAGCAATACAAGGCCGGTGCATAACAGGAGCCAAAACCAACTGGCGCCGGTCATGACGTAGGTCGTGAAGCCCATTGCCGCGTCGGTCATGGCCGAGGGCTGAAGAACCCCCCAAGCGCCAATTGGCAGGCAAATCGCGAGAGAGATCGCGAATACGGCATTAAATTTCATCGGGATTTCAACCAGGAAGCCCGTTAGAGCCAGCGATAAGAAGCCGTCGGCCGGTCGGAAGCATCAGCGCTGGAGCAACTCGATGCTGACCCCGTCCGGCGCTTCGATAAAGCAGAGTTTCAGGCCGCCAGCGCCCTCTTTGAACGGCACGGAAAACGTCACGCCCTTCGCCCTCAGCTCCTCGCAATAGGCCGCGAGATCGCCCTCATAGGTAAAACCGATATGGTCCGCGCCCCAACGATTGTGGCTGGAGAAGTCACCGTAATCGCGGAAGGAGTCCGGCGGCGCCGGGTCTTCCCCCTCCCGCTTGCCACGCACAAGCAGCGTCATCCCGCCAAGGGAGACAAAGATTTGCGGCGCTCCCCGGGCCACTGTATCCGCCGCAATCTCCGCGCCCAGCTTGTCCACATACCACTGCGCCGTGTCGTGCGGTTTTTCGCTGATGATGTGGACATGGTCGAACTGAAAAGCTGGGTGGCTCATGGCTTCGTTCCTTTGCGCGGCGAACTGCGAGCTATTGGACGGCAGAGAGCGTCCGACGGACGCCTTCGACGGAGGCTTTGACCACCATACCCGCATCACCCCGCGCAGGTCGAGCAAGCAACCCCGCTACAGCCCGAACGGGTAGGACTCCGGGACGGCAATCTCGGGGTTCTGGGGACCCAGCGGTGTGACGGCGCGGGTCTCGTCGAACCAGACATAAGCATCGAACTGCTGAGGCAGAGAAACGTCCGCGTAGTGGCTCATCAGTTCCGTTTCCGGGCGGTAGATCACGCCGATAAAGCGCTCCAGCCGCTGTTCCGCCAAGCGCCGGCGCAAGGCATCGTCGCGGCGAAGGTCCAGCAAAAAGCGCGGCTTCGCGGCGTCGTGGCAAAGCCGCTCGTAACTATCCTCGCGGGACGGGCGCACCCGCTTCATTTCCACTTCGCCGTTCCAGTCGGTCGCTGCGGCCACCGTACCCGTATGGGTCCCGAAGCCGATGAGCGCAGCCTCCTCGCCAAACCGCTGCCGGCAAAGCTGGCCGATATTCAACTCGCCGCGTACGGTGCCCATCTCTGTGTACCGTGCATCGCCGATATGGGAGTTGTGCGCCCAAACCACCGCCTTGGCGCCGGGACCGCGGGCCTCCAGCAGGTGTTCCAGGGTTTCGAACATGTGTGTATCGCGCAGGTTCCAGCTCTCTGCCCCGCCATAATACATAACTCGGTAGTAGCGCTCGGCCGACGCAATCAGACGGGCGTTCTGCGCCGCGTCGAGAAAACTGGCGCCGTCCTGCGCCTCGTACTCGAGCCGGTGCTGAAGAATGTCCCGAAGTTGAGCGACGACCGCCGCCTCGCACTCGCGATAGCCCTGGGTCAGCACCGCGCGGCCATAGGTAGCCGGCTCGCTTTGCCAGGGGGTGAGACAGCCATATCGCTCCCGCGCAACCTCCGCCGCCTCCGGGTCGACGTCATCCAGATATTCGAGGACCGCCGCGATGGATTCACTCATGTTGTAGATGTCGAGGCCATAGAACCCCGCCCGCCTATCCAGGTCCGGAATATTCTGGTTGTAGTCGCGCAGCCGGTTGGCGAAGTCCGCGACTTCTTGATTCCGCCACATCCACGTTGGGAAGCGCGTGAAAGCCTTTGGCGGATCGGGCCGAGCGGGGCGATGGCGCACGTAACGGTCGATGGCGGACGCGTCTGGCCAATCCGCCTCCACCGCGACGATATTGAAGCCGTGGTGTTCCACCAGGTGCCGGGTAATGGCGTCCCGGGCCCGATAGAACTCGGATGTACCATGGCTCGCCTCGCCAAGCAGCACCACCCGCCGGTCGCCATACCGGTCGAACAGGCGGCCAAACGCCGGATCGTCGAAATCGGGCAGAGGCTCGGCCATTTCCGCGATCAACTCGGGCAGGCTGCGCTCACGCGCGGGCATGTGGCTGGTCGCGGCGCGCCGCCCGTCCTCTGTCCAGCCGCCCGCACCCATCAAGGGTACGAAGCGGACGGGTGAAATTTTCGTTTGTTCCCAGCATTCCTCGCCTGTGCGAATGATCTTCGTCAATGTCTGGTGGAGCCCGTTTGTCGCTACCGGAACGACCAGCACACCCCCGATAGCCAATTGTTGTTTCAGCGGTTCGGGCGCCGCCGGAGCCCCCGCCGCAACGAGAATGGCGTTGAAGGGGCCTGCCTCCGGCCAGCCGTTGCTGCCGTCGCCGACACGCAATTCGACATTGTCATAACCCAAACGGTCCAATCGATCCTTCGCCTCCCGGGTCAATGAGGCATGCCATTCGATGCCATAGACCCGGTCGGCAATCCGGCTGGCAACAGCGGCGGCATAGCCGGAACCCGCGCCGATATCGAGGACACGGCCAGCCGGCCGAATCTCCGCCGCCTCCATCATCAAGCCCACAATATAAGGCTGCGAGACCGTTTGACCCTCTCCAATCGGCAGCGGCCCGTCCTCGTAGGCGAATTCCTCCATCCCCGGCGGGACAAAAACTTCGCGCGGAACCTCGCGCATGGCGTTTAACACGAGCGGGTCACGTACCCCGCGCCGGGCGATCTGGTTTTCAACCATATGGCTGCGCGCTTGGGCATAATCGGCCATGGGACCTCCAAGGGTATTCGGCGGCAGTTTCGACCGGCTAGGGCACCCGGCAGCATTCCATGCAGCCTGCGGCTGAGCGAGGGAAGCTCCCGTTCAGCCTGCCTGGCCTGCATGCCTGCGCAGATAACAATTTGACTTGCCGCCAGTTCCTGGATGGGCCTTTCCGGCGGTCGGGCAGGCAAGAAAGAACAGCCAGCGACCGCCCGTCGCTGAAGCGGAGATGAAATAGCGGACGCCCTTGTCCGGGAAGCGGACGAGGGCGCCAGGGCAAGGGTTGCAGACCGACGGCGTCGCCGACGGTCAAAGGAGACGGCATCTACTTCAGTGGCGAATGGGCGGAGGGCAGCATCAGGACGGAATTCATCTCGTCGATCAGTGGTCCGCCTTCCTTCAGGAACGCCTGCCAGCCGGGATCTTGCGCGGCAGCGCCCCGCGCCTCCATCCGGGTGGCGAAATCCTTGTAGCCCCAGATGTGGCAAACTTCGTTCGGCTGGCCCGCCTCAGTTGTCCACAGGCCAACGATCTTCGAATATTTTTCCCGCACGGTCAGCGCATTCGTGAACAAATCGACCCAGCGCTTGAGCGCCCCCGGCTGTAGGCGATAGTAGCGGAACTCATAGATGTTCCCCTCACCCTCCGGGGCTTTCGGGCCGATGATCGGATTCATGAGCCGGATATCCTGGCGCAGCAGGATCGGGCGGATCAGCGGCAGGTATTCGCCGGTCCAGCGCTCGTTCTGAGAGAGCGCCTTTCGCTTCTCTTCCCGGTCCGCGTAGCTGTCATAGCTCCAGAGGTGCATGACTTGGTTGAGCGGGCCGATTTCCGGCAACCAGTATCCCTCCAGCTTGCCGTAGTCGTCGCCGCGTATATCCCGCGCAACGGTGCCGGAGTTCTTCGCGGCGAGCGGCGCTTGGCCCGCGCGAAACGTGTAGATGCGAAGCTCGTGCAACATGGTACGGTTTTCCTCCCATTGGAGCCCAGGAAAAGGCTGAGAAACCATTGACGAGGGCGCCCCCCGACGCAAGTGCTTCCTCGCGCGAGCATCGCCGCTTCCGCTTGCCGATCTCGCTGCTATTGGCGGTGCTGTTGGCTGGTCTGGTTGCCGTCACCGCCGGCGCAATCCTGGCGCTGACCTGGGGCGCCAGCATGCGCAACACCTTCGAATTTCTGAATCAGCGCTCGGTCGATTTGATTGGGCAAAGCCGCCAGGCCCTGGAAGGACATTTGCTGCCGGCAGAACGCTTTGCCAGGAAAACAGCGCTCTCCATCGAACGCGGCGCCATCGAGGCGACAGACCGGCTTTCCTTCTCCCGCTGGCTGATGGGGGCGATGACCATTAACCCCCAGATCCGCGCCATCGCTGTGATCGGACCGGATCGAACCGGGTGGTCCGTTCACCGCGTATTTGGCCCGCTGGCAATGGAAACGGCGACGCGCGCGTCGCCGGAGATCGTGGCCAAGGCCTTTGAGGAAGCTGAACGCCGCGCGCCTGGACCCTTCTGGGCCGAGCCGGTCCATGTCAGCGGGGCCAGCCTGA
>Ga0102940_1001519_pt1 | contig 14805 bp, 14 predicted proteins | sample SalPonR2_C_D1_MG_FD_78215 | JGI IMG/M metagenome (GOLD analysis project Ga0102940, IMG submission 78215) | Salt pond soil microbial communities from South San Francisco under conditions of wetland restoration - Salt Pond MetaG R2_C_D1_MG | ecosystem: Environmental > Aquatic > Marine > Intertidal...
CTCTACCAAGGTGGGCTGAATAATCACGACCTTCCGAAATCATTAACCAATGGGGGCTTTTGAAGGATGAAAAAATTTTTATTGACCGCTTTTTGCTTCCTGTTCCTGGTGTTCTCCGTGACATGCGTTGCAGCCATGGAAAAAATCAACCTGAACACAGCCACCGTAGAACAACAGACGGAGCTTCCTGGAATCGGACCTGCACTGGCCCAAAGAATCGTCGACTACCGCACCGAGCACCCCTTCAAGACTGTCGAAGAAGTAAAAAACGTCAAAGGGATAGGAGAATCAAAGTACAATAAAATCAAAGAATTGGTCGTCACTGAATAACCTTGCGAAAGACGCGCCCAAAACTCATCAGGCGCGTCTTTCCTTACCTCCTCACGGCAAACGCAGATCATTCCTGTGAACTGCTCATTTCTCCTGAGTACCGCTTTGGCAAGACCTCCCCTTCCGGAATTCCGGAACCACACACCTTCAGTTCCCGCTCTCCATACCCGGACCCGGACCTCGGGACGATTCCAGACAGAACGGGAAAGAGCATGATTCCATGCATACAGTTCCACAATTTCAATATATCCCTTTCAAAGCAAATCTTTACATCCTTCGTGAAATTCCGTAGACAATGTATTTTAATACTCGCTTAAGCACGAACAAAAATTCCGGCTTCACATTCTCCGCTTTTTTCGACATCCAATGGATATCCAATGTCCTCTCTTTCTCCATCATCCACACTCAGAACAACCCTGCCCGATATCTGCAAATACCTGCTGACATTAGGGGCATTGGCCTGGCTCATCAGGCGTGGTGCTGACACCCTCGGCTATAACTGGCAATGGTATCAGGTCCCCAAATACCTGTATACAATACAGGACGGACAGTTTTTCCCAGGCCCGCTTCTGGACGGACTGCTGGTGACCATCCAGATTTCCGCCGTCAGTCTGCTGTGTGCCTTTCTTCTGGGGCTGTGCACCGCTCTGCTTCGACTTTCCGGGTCGGTAATCGGCACCCTTATCGCCCGCGGATACCTGGAAGTCATCCGTAACACACCGCTGCTTATCCAGATATTCTTTATTTATTTTGTCCTGTCGCCCATTTTGGACATGAGCAGATTCGCCTCGGCGGTTTTGGCCCTGAGCCTGTTCGAGGGAGCCTACGCCTCGGAAATCTTTCGGGCCGGGGTACGATCCGTTGTCAAAGGACAATGGGAAGCGGCTTACTGCCTGGGGCTCGGAACATGGCAGACCTACCGCAGGATCATTCTCCCCCAGGCCCTGCGTCAGATCATACCGCCCCTGACCAGCCAGGGAATTTCCCTGATCAAGGACTCGGCCCTGGTCAGTACCATTGCCATTTATGATCTGACCATGCAGGGACAAGCCATTGTGGCCGAATCATTTCTGACCTTTGAAATCTGGTTTGTGGTTGCTGCAATCTACCTGTGCCTCACCGGACTGCTCTCCGGAATCGTCTATTTCATGGAACGTCGTTCCATGACTTCGTAATGTATCTTTGCCACCAACCTCGTCCCCCTGAAATATCATGCCCACAGCTCGAAGCGAACCAATGATCACCGTTCAAAACATCAGCAAGACCTTTCCCGGAGGAATCCAGGCCCTGGACTCCGTTTCCATGACCGTCCAGCCTCAGGAGGTTGTGGTCGTTATCGGTCCATCCGGCTCCGGCAAATCTACGTTCCTGCGCTGCCTGAACGGGCTGGAAGAGATCGATTCCGGTTCCATAGTCATCGACGGCACACCTCTGGATCAGAACCAGGGGCACCGGCTGAAAATTCGGACCGAAGTGGGCATGGTCTTCCAGTCCTTCAACCTCTTCCCACACATGACCGTGCTGGACAATATCTGCCTCGCCCAGGAGCTGGTCCGGAAAAAAAAACGGCCGGCGGCCGAGGCGGACGCCATGGCCCTGTTGCAAAGGGTCGGTATGGCCGACAAGAGGGATGTCTATCCATCCCAGCTCAGCGGCGGACAGCAACAGAGGGTGGCTATCGCCAGGTCTCTGGCCATGAAACCCGGGGTCATGCTTTTCGACGAGGCCACTTCCGCCCTGGATCCGGAAATGATCGGAGAGGTTCTGGACGTGATGATGTCTCTGGCCAGAGAGGGAATGACCATGGTTGTGGTCACCCACGAGATGGGATTTGCCCGGGAGGTTGGAGACTGCGTCATATTCATGGACCAGGGACGGATCATCGAACAATCCGCTACAGAAGATTTTTTTACCAATCCGAGACAGGATCGAACCCGGGCTTTTCTGGACAAGATTCTGTAACTCCCGCCCCAAACGAGAACCCAAGGAGGTCTTCATGCGAACCGCTTCCCGAATCATCTGTCCTTTCCTTATTCTGTCCATGATGCTCGGATTCGCCGTTTCAGCTTCGGCAAAAAGCCTGCAGCACCAGCTTTCCCAGGAAAGCGCGCTGGAGCAGGTTCTCAAGCGCGGCATTCTCCGCATCGGTTTCTCCACCTTTGTCCCCTGGGCCATGAAGGACAAAACCGGAAAATTCGTGGGCTTTGAAATCGACGTAGCCACCCGCCTGGCCAAAGACATGGGCGTGAAACCGGAGTTCGTCCCCACCAAGTGGTCCGGAATCATTCCTGCTCTGCTGACCGGCAAATTCGACATTATCATCGGAGGTATGGGCATACGCCCCGAGCGGAACCTGAAAGTCAATTTTAGCATCCCCTACGAATTCTCAGGCATGTCCCTGGTGGCCAATAAAAACACCGCTTCGGGAAAAACCTCCCTTGAGGCCTTTAATTCCCCGAACGTGACCATCTCCGCGCGGATCGGTACGACTGCGGCTTCCGCCGCCAAAACCCACCTGCCCAAGGCCACACTGCGGCTGTTCGACGATGAGGCCCAGGCCCTGCAGGAAGTGCTCAACAAACGGGCCGACGCCATGGTCAGCTCAGAGCCGTTCCCTGCTTTTCAGTCCATCAAGCACCCGAAAAAACTCTACCTGCCCCTGGCCGGGGAGACCTTCACCCAGGAACCCATCGGATTTGCCATCCGCAAAGGGGATGTTGACTTTCTCAATTTCCTGAACAACTGGATTCTGGTTACAGACGCCGAAGGGTGGCTCAAAAACCGTCACGCCTTCTGGTTCAAGACGATGGACTGGGAATCCGACCTGAAATAACAGCAAGGGGCGGCCCCGTTCCCGGAGCCGCCCCGAATATCTCTCCATCCTACAAAAAAGGATTTCCCCTTGATTCCGCGCAAGACTCGCCTGACCACTCTGGACTTCATTCTCCTGCTTCTGCTCGGAATCGGAATCTTCGCCCTGGCGGCCAAGATACAGTCCGGCCTGGAATACAACTGGAACTGGTCGGCCATCCCCCAGTTCCTGTTCCGGTTCGACCCCGAAACCGGTTCCTGGCACGCCAACCTGCTCATTCAGGGACTGTTGACCACCATCCGGATCAGCCTATGGGCCACACTCCTGGCCTCGATTTTCGGCATAGGGGCCGGCCTGCTGCGCACCAGCGGGTCTCTATACCGCAGGATGCTGGGCAGAACCTATGTAGAGCTGTGCCGTAATCTGCCCCCTCTGGTCCTGATCTTCATTTTTTACTTTTTCCTCAGCGACCAGATCATGCCGTTGCTGGGAATCCAGGACATGCTGCGGGACAGCTCGCCAATGGTGCGCAGCGTAGCAGAAACACTCTTTGCTCCGCCAGCCAGAATCGAATCCTTTCTGACGGCCGTGGTCACCCTTGCCCTGTACGAGGGGGCATACATCACTGAAATTGTACGTTCCGGCATCCAATCCGTTCCCAGAGGACAATGGGAAGCGGCCTACTCCCTGGGGTTGAGCCGCTGGCATCGGATGCGACACATTATCCTGCCCCAGGCCCTGAAAAAAACCATCCCCCCCATGGCCGGACAGTTCATCTCCACCATCAAGGACTCGGCCATCGTTTCGATCATCTCCATTCAGGAGTTGACCTTTCAGGGCATGGAGCTCATGGCCGCCACCTATCTCACCTTCGAGGTCTGGATCACTGTCACCATTCTCTACCTGCTTTTGACCCTGACCTGCTCCCTGCTGGCCAGAAAGCTGGAGCTTGCACTACGACGCGGCGAATAAGCCGGCTTCGAGCAAGATTCCGCATAGTTGTTTTAAGAAGCAGGAGATAATACTCCCCTTTGAGAAGATTTCCGTTTCCCTCTCAATCGCTCTGAAGCCTACCCTATGGAAAACGAAGAAACATGAAGCGAGATCATCTCAAATTCGACGCCAATGACTCCCCCCCGCTGTATATGTGCATTGTCATGGCTCTCACCCATGTCCTACTCATTTTCGACGGCATCATCTTCATCCCCAATATTCTTGGCAAGACCGCAGGCATCCCCTCGGCAACCCTGCAGTTCATCACGTTCGGAGCAATTCTGGTGTCCGCGCTGTTCACCTTCGTGCAAAGCAGACACTCATTCGGTATCGGGGCCGGATTCATCCTGTTCACCGGGTCATACAGCGCCTTTCTTCTCTGCTCCGTCGATGCCGTGAGCATGGGCGGCCTCCCCCTGCTCGCCTCCATGTCCCTGCTCACGGTTCCACTTGTCTTTCTCTACACCTTTTTCATCCGCTTTTTCCGACACATCATCACACCGGCGGTCGGCGGGGTGGTCATTCTGCTTATCGCCATCTCCCTCGTGCCCATCGGCCTCGAACTCTGGACCGGCAACGGAGATGCTGCCACTGCTCATGTCCGGCCGGGCATAGGCGCGATAACCGTTCTGTCCCTGACCCTGCTCATGCTGTTTGGAAGCACGATTCTCAGGCTGTGGAGCCCGATCATCGCCATGGCTGCAGGGTACGGAACAGCCTGGTCCACCGGGGAACTCCATTTCAAACATGCCCTACACGCCGCCTGGATCGGCCTGCCCCCCGTTTCAGCCTGGCCGGGCCTGGAGACCGGTATTTCCGGAGTGCACATCCCCCTGCTGTTCGCCTTTTCCATGGCCATGCTCGCCAGCATGATCGAAAATACCGGCACCATCATGCTGGTCCAGCGGAAAAAATCAAAAGGAAAAACAGGCCTTGAATTCGTTCCTGTTTCCCGTGCGTGTATAACTGCACTCATCTGCCATCTGCGTCGCAAGAAAGATTCCCAGCCCGCCCACGGTCCGCTCATCCATGTCCGCCTGCACATCGGGATCATCCTTGGCCAGGGGGTCGAAATGAACACCCCAGTCACACAGGCGCAGGCAGAATGAACCGCTTCCATCAGAATCGTCCGACTCCACGGAACAGCAGATTTCCAGGTCTCCTCCCCCATCGGGGTAGGCATAGCTCCCCACATTGACCAGCAACTCCTCCAGCACCAGATCCAGCTTCATGGTCAAGGTCGGCGGAACCCCCAGGGCCTCCGCCCGGGCGCCGACAAAGGCCCGGGCTTCCTCCAACCGTTCCACGCTGGCCGGTATATGGAGCGCAATATTGTCCTCCACGGTCAAGACCCCGCTATATCATCGAAGCTCGGAACTATGGTAAACATGGCCTGAAACCCGGAGATACGGAACACTTCTTCAACCATTCCCGTCAATCCGCAGAACCTGAGGTCTCCTCCCTTGCTCTTGAGCTTCTTGGCCGACGCGAGAATGCTCCGCAATCCCGCGGAACTGATATACTCGAGCAAGGCAAAATCCACAACAACATTTGTTTTTCCCTGATCCAGAAAGTCGGCACACGCTTTTTCGAACTCGGGTGCAGTGAGGGCGTCCATTCTCCCCTCCACCGAAACAAGCATGCAGGCCCCTTTCATTTCATTGACAATCTTCATCCCTGTACTCCTTATTTCGCGCTTGTAGTTCCCAGATAGGTCATGGCCAGCATGGTAATGTCGTCGGACTGCTCCGCTCCGGCCGTAAATGTCTTGATGCCCGCATCCACTTCTCTGATAATCTCGGCCGCCGAGGCCTGCGGATGAGCGGCAATATCCTCCAACAACCGCTCTTCCGTATACAGGTCACTGTCCCGGTTCATGGCCTCGGTCACACCATCTGTGTAGATGAAGAGCCTGTCTCCCGGGCTGAAATGCATTGTCCCCGTGCTGTAGGTCATGCCCTCCATGGCCCCGGCCATTGGTTCGCAGGCAGAGGGGACCCACTCGACCGCTCCCGCTGCCTGAACATACAGAGGCGGATTATGTCCGGCATTGGCATATCGGACCTCGCCGTTTCTGACATCGAGCACAGCCAGAAAAAGGGTCACAAACATGCATGAGTCATTTTCTTCAGCCAGATCGTCATTCACCTTGGCCAGAACCTCGCCGGGTTCCAGGCCGGTTTCGGCCACCACCTTCAGCAGCGTCTTGGTCACGGCCATGAACAATGCCGCTGGAACCCCCTTTCCTGAAACATCTCCGACCAGAAAACAGAAGTGATTGTCATCCACGAAGAAAAAGTCGTACAGATCTCCGCCGACCTCCCGGGCCGGCTCAATGGACGCAAAGATGTCGAATTCGCTGCGCTCCGGAAATGCGGGAAAGAGTTTGGGCAGAATGCCCATCTGGATCTCCCTGGCAATGGACAATTCGGATTCGATACGCTCCTTGGCCGCCGTGGTTTCGGTAAGATCAGCGATGTAGGACTTCAAAGAGGTGCGCATGGTCTGAAAGGAACCGGCCAGTTCTCCGACCTCGTCCCGGGAAGAAACTTCGGGCAACTGCAGATCCAGATTGCCCGAAGCGATTTCTCGGGCCGCAGTCGTCAGCAGTCGGAGCGGTCTGGTGATGGTCCTGGAAAGCAAGAGGATGAGCCCGGCCAGAACCCCGATCCCCGCAATTCCCATGCCGGACATAACCGAACTCAACCGGCTCACATCCGCAAACAGTTCGGCCTTGGGGAATACCAGGCCGAATGACCAGTGCTGCATAGGCAACGGAAGATAATATACAAACACGCTTTCAAGTCCTTGAAACCCTGCGAGTTCGACAAACCCTTTGTCTCCCTTGCGCATCCTCCGGCCGAGCTCCCGCAGATCGGGTAACCCGAGTTCCTCGGCACGACTGAAAATAGTCTCGTTCATGATCAGGTCGCTGTCCGGGTGGGAAATATACGCCCCGTATCTGGAGAGCAGAAATCCGTACCCGGTATCGCAGACATCGATCCCCGAGACCAGGTCCTGAAGCCAGCCCAGCGAGATATCCGCCGTGACAACGCCGACCAGTCGCCGCTGCCCGTTCTCCTCCCGGTAAAAAGGAGCGGAATATGTGGTGATCAGCGCCCCTCCCCCGCCTTCATCGAAGTAAGGCTCCGTCCAGATCGATTCTCCGAGTTCCCTGGGCAGCTGGTACCAGTCCATATAGAAATACTGATAGCCGTCTCCCCCGAGAATGGTGGATACGACCCCTCCGTTCATCCGGTAATGATATGGTGCAAAATACTTTCGGTACGGATCGAACCTGTATGCCTCGAATCCGATCGCAGTCCCGAAAATTTCCGGGTGATTCCTCAACACCTGCCCCCCCATCCTCCTAACCCGCTCTTCGGTCAGGGCCCCGTTCTCGAGACTTTGGGCCATGTCGTCCACGACCGTGCTCACCGAAGAAAATACCTCGGCCAGTCGTTGTCCGGTATTACTGGCCAGATAATCTCCCTTTTCCTCGGCCATACGGACGATGATACCGCGCGAAATTATATAATTATATCCGAGGATGATACAGAAGATCAACGACGAGCATGCCAGAACCAGGACGGTCAGTCGAAATGAAATCCCCCGCCTCACCGGGCACCTCCCTGAAAGAACCGTTCATATTCGGGCGCACTCCGGATAAACCCGGAATCGAGCATGTTCCGGACGACCGCCTCGTACGTCTCGCCTGAGAGATCCGTAGACACGTTTTCCCTGTCCCCGGGACGGATAATATCCCGCATCCGGTTCAGCATCCATCGTTGATGGGCCCGGTTGGCTCGAACATTGTTCTTTTTCATGACGTCGAGGACGATATCCAGCGCCTCGTCGGGATGGGCGAAGGCGTACTCCCAGCCCTGGACTGTGGCCTTGACCAGGGAACGCGCCAGCTCGGGATCCTCCCTGTACGTCGACGCCAGACAGTAAATGCCGTCCTCAGGGAGATTCTGGCCCATGTCACTAAAACGGAAGGTAACCATTTCATCGGGGTTCAACCCGTAGGAAACCAGTGTATGATATTCATTATACCACATGGCCGAAACCGCATCCAATCCACCACGCATAAACAGCTCGAAAGAGGGGGATTGACGCACGACATCCACGATGATCCCTTCCTGTTTGAACAGGGCCAGAGGCTGTAATTGAAACTCCGGGCCCCACATTCCGACCCGTTTTCCGCTCAGGTCCTGGATCGTTCTGATGCCTGAATCCTTTCTGGCCACAAGCATCAGGGCCGACTCGCGAACAATCTGGCCCACATTGACCAGATCAACTCCGGAGTAGTGGGCTTCCAGAGCGGTGGAAAGAAACATTGTCCCAAAGTCGGCCTTACCCTGTTTCAGAACATTGGATGGCGAGATATCCGCCCCTCCGGAGAGAATGTTCAGGTCGATTCCCTGCCGGATATAAAAGCCCTTTTCGCGGGCCACGTAAAACCCGGCAAACTGCGTCTGGGGGTACCACTGCAGCACAAGACGGACAGATTTTTGAGCCAATGCATCCGGTGCTCCCCATCCTTGAAAAGCACACCCTGCAATCAGGAAACACAAAAAAAATCGTACAAAGCAGTGAAAAGCCTTGCACGATTTATCAGATCCGAAATTTTTTTTTAAAATATACAAAGAAAGCATCGCTTTCACCATCCAGGCAGGAAATGAATTATCTCCTGTTCAAGATACAATTTTTCAGGGCGGACTGTCGGTCATTTTTAACGGGAAAAAATCAAAATATCGTCCACTTCTTCATTATGAGCCCGCGACATCTCCTCCTTGGAGGCCGGCGAGGATCAACCTGTCAGACCCCTCGCCAAAAAACAGTCCATTCCGCAACGATGGCACCGGGAGCACCCTGCCGGGGGGCAGACCGGGGTAGCCGCACACACCTGGTATTGCTGCCACTCCTTAAACAGAAACTCCTTGTCCACGCCGATCTCCAGACGGTCCCAGGGAAAACGCTCGTTCTCCTTCCGCTCCCGGTCCAGATAGTCGCTCACATTGCAACTCCGATCCTTCAGGGCCGTGCGCCAATGAGCTCCCCGGGCCACATCAATCAGAACCGGATGGAGCTGTTCATCCCCGCGACTGAGCAGCCCCTGAATCCTGGCTTGAAAAGGGTTTTCCGCGCTGAACCGGATCCCCTTGCGCCCCCTAACCACATTACGGATCTGCTGCATAGCGGCCTTGAGTCGCTTTTCCGAAGCCATTGGGGCCCATTGCAGGGGAGTCCACGGTTTGGGCACCAGGCAGCTGGCGCTCAAGGTGATCAATTCCAATCCCTTGTTCTTTTTTCCCTTTCCAACCTGCCGGGCCTCCTCGATCCTGTCCAGCAGTCCCTCCAGTTCCCGCAGATCCTGCTCTCCCTCTCCGGGCCAGCCAACTATCATGTACAGTTTCAAAGTGTTGAACTGGAGCTCCGAAGCCAGGGATACGGCCCGCAGAAATGCTTCCTGGTCGAATCGCTTGTTCATGGCTGTGCGCAGTCTGCTACTGGCCCCTTCCAGGGCCAGAGTCAGGGTTCGAATCCCCTGCCTGCGCAAAAAGGTCAGAAATTCCCGATTCAAGCCGTCCGCGCGCAACGAGGAGAGGGAGAATTTGATCCTGCGGTCCGCCAGCCACTGCAGAAAGGGAAACAGATCCTCCCAGTCGGTCAGGGCTGTCCCCACCAGCCCCACTTTAACCGGGTCGGTGCGACGTACGATATCCTGCAGCCTGGCCATGGTCGCATGCCGCGGGGGGCGATAAATAAATCCGGCCGCACAAAATCGACATCCGTACGGACATCCCCGGTTGACCTCCAAAAGAACCATGTCCCGAAACTCGGCCTCGGAACTGACAAAACAGGAATATCCAGGATCCTTCAGGATCGGCCCCGAATCCGAAGCCACCATGCGCATCACCGGCTCCGGGGTCGTCCCCGGAACGAACACTCCTGGGAGTCGGGCAAGCCTGGCCAGAGCCGCTTCCCGGGAATCACCGCTGAACCAGGCCTCTTTGAGAACCACGGCATGGTCGATAAAACCCTGTTCCGCTTCACCGATCCACGCAAAATCAAGGGAAGGCAGAATGGGAAACGGGTTAAGGAAGGAAACCGGTCCGCCGGCCATGACCAACGGCCAGTCCTGATGACGTTCAGAAGATCGCACCGCAATCCCGGCTCGATCGAGCATAGAAATAAGCGATACGAAGTCCCCTTCAAAATTAAGACTGAAGCAGATCAGCGGAAACTGGTCCAGAGTTCGCGAAGAGTCGGCCGAGACCGGTACTTCGGCCCTGGCATCCCAGAAGAACCGCTCCACCACGAACCCCGGATGGCTACTCAGCAGGCGATACGGGACCTGCCACCCCAGGGTGGACAGCCCCAGTGACTCTTTTTCCGGAAAAACCAGGGCAACAGGAAGCCGGCCGCCCCACTCTCCCGGAGTCGGTTTTTGCCGTCCCCAGAACAGATCATGCGCGTTATCGTTCATATTTCCTTCAAGAGACGATCAATTCCATCAAGGCCCGGCAGGCCGAATATCGGACGATGAAAAGGATACAACTCTAATCGGCCTGCATCCGGATAAAGGAAGGAATTTCAAAATCCTCTTCATCGAAAACAAATTCCTCTTCCCCGCCCGAGGCCGGCTTTACACTCGACTCCTCAACCGGCGGGGTGACCTTGGTCCGACGCAGATAGGCCGGGACATTAAGGTCCTGAGCCTCATTGGGGCTGATTTTTCGCTCCCTGGGACGATCTACCGCAGACTTGGGAGCAGGACGATTTTGCAGAGTGGGGGCAATCGACGTGACGTTGTCCACATTGTCATCATGTGATGCCCGCTCCAACTCGCCGATTCCGGTGGCTATGACTGTAATGCGCATCTCATCGGAAATTTCCGAATCAAAAACCGTCCCGAAGTAGATTTTGGCATCATCGTGGGCCGCTTCATGGATGATATTGGCTGCTTCACTGACCTCGTCAATAGTCAGATCCGGTCCACAGGAGATATTCATGAGTACCCCCTTGGCCCCATCAATGGACACATCTTCAAGAAGCGGGCTGGTAATGGCCTTCATGGCCGCCTCTCTGGCCCGTCCCTCACCCTGGGAAATACCGGTACCCATCATGGCCAGTCCCATTTCAGACATGACCGCCTTGACGTCGGCAAAATCCAGGTTGATCAGTCCCGGAACCATTATCAGGTCGGAAATCCCCTTGACCGCATAGAAAAGCACCTCGTCCGCCTTGGAGAGCATATCGATAAAGGTCGCCTTTTTCGAGGCCAGGGCCAGCAACCGATCATTGGGGATGGTAATGATGCTGTCTACGACCTCGCGCAGGGCCTTTATTCCCTTTTCGGCCTGTTTCAACCGTCTCTGCCCCTCGAAATAAAACGGCTTGGTGACCACGGCCACGGTCAAAGCCCCCATCTCCTTGGCGGCCTGGGCAATGACCGGCGCGGCCCCGGTCCCGGTTCCCCCGCCCATGCCTGCGGTGATGAACACCATATCACACTCCCCGAGGGTCTCCTTGATCAGGCCCATACTTTCCTGGGCCGCATCCCGCCCGGTTTCAGGGTTGGCCCCGGCTCCAAGGCCTTTGGTCAGCTTTTCCCCGAGCTGGATCTTGTATTCCGCCTTGGAATGCTTCAGGGCCTGCATATCGGTATTCGCGGTGATGAAGGTCACCCCTTTCATGGAGGAGGTGATCATGTTGTTCACGGCGTTACCGCCGCCTCCGCCGACTCCGACGACTTTGATCAAAGCGCTTTCTTCACGTTCGAGTTCCAAAAAGTCCATACTCCCTCCTTCATCCATAAAAGGTCCTTCGAAAAGTTCCTATTTGCCAATAAGTATTCGTACCCCGGACACCCCTGAACCCTCAGGAAATATCCGAAAACCATCTTTTCATTCTGGCCAGAATCCTGTTGAAGACATTCGCATCGCGAATACGTATCCTGGATTCCGCATTCTGCCGACCGGCCCCGTAGTGCAGCAGACCGACGGCAGTGGCGTACATGGGGCTGTTGACCACGTCCCTGAGCCCCCCGACCCCTTTGGGAAATGCCACCCGCGTGGGCAGGTTGAAAATTTGTTCCCCCAGATCCTGCAACCCTTCGATGCGAGAGGCCCCCCCGGTCAGGACCACGCCGGCGCCGATCAATTTCTTGTACCCGGACCGGACCAGCTCCTGATCGATCAACCCCAGGACTTCCTCCATGCGCGGCTCGCAGATCTCCGCCAGAACCTGCCGGGTCAGGCGGCGCGGCTCCCGGCCGCCCACGCTGGGCACTTCAATGACCTCATCCCCCTTGACCAGGTCGGCCAGAGCGGTCCCGTATCTGATCTTGATCTTTTCGGCCGCAACCATGGGGGTACGCAGCCCAAAAGCGATGTCGCTGGTCAGATTGGAGCCCCCCAAAGCCAACACACCGGTATGCTTGATGGAATTACTGTGAAAAATAGCGATATCCGAGGTTCCCCCCCCAAGATCGACCAGAGCCACCCCGATCTCGCGCTCCTCGTCGGTCAGCACGGCATGCGAAGAGGCCAGAGACTCGAGCACGATATCTTCAACATCCAGTCCGGACCGGTGGCAGGATCGGATAATATTCTGGGCGCTGGTCACAGCTCCGGTCACGATGTGTACCTTGACCTCGAGACGGACCCCGGACATGCCCAACGGATCAACGATTCCCCGCTGATCATCCACAATATATTCCTGCGGCAGGATGTGAATGACTTCCCGGTCCAGGGGAATGGCCACGGCCTTGGCCGCATCCAGAACCCGTTCGATGTCCTTGGGCGTCACCTCGCCGCCTTTGACTGCAATCACACCGTGGCTGTTGAAACCCTTGATGTGACTGCCTGCAATGCCGGCATAAACGGATCTGATTTCACACCCGGCCATAAGCTCGGCCTCTTCGAGTGCCTTCTTGATGGACTGTACGGTCTGTTCGATATTGACGACCACGCCTTTGCGCAGTCCGGTGGACGGGCTGGTCCCGATTCCGACCACGTCCACACCGTCCGGAGTTTTCTCTCCGACCACGGTGCATATTTTAGTGGTCCCGATATCAAGCCCGACAATGAGTTCTGATTTGGACATCTCTCCATCCTCGTGCAAAAAGTAGCGGTCTTGAAAAATGGCCTTCGGCGGTAATCCTCAGTCGGAAATCAACTCGACCCAGGCCTTGCTCCCCAGAACCGAAACCGTCCGCACCCGACTCAGTTCATTTTTGGCCCGCAAGTCAGCCCAAACCCGTTTCAGGCGTGCGCCAGACAAGGGAAGATGTTCGCCATCCAGTACGATCTTCATCCCCTCCTCCAAAAACAACGTAACCAAATCTCCCGAGCCCATTCGAACCCAGGCCACCTCACGATCCGAAAACGGAAGGAGTCTTCCCTGAAGCTGCCGTACGAGTTCCGCAAGGATCTTTTGATTTCTTTCGTTCTCCTCTTCCAAGACCAGAAAAGGAAGGGAGATAAATTTTCCCGGGGTCACCGGACTGATTCGCTCCCCGCGACTGTCGGCATAAAACAGGGAGGTACCTGAGCGAATCCAGAAAGAGGCTTCCCGCTCCCTGATGGTCAGAATCAGAGTATCCGGAAGCTCCCTTTTGATCCGCACCGCCTCCACCCAGGGCTCTTTGGTCAACCGGGCCTGAATCCGGGCAATATTCAAACCCAGAACATTCTGGCCCGGCTCCAGACCGGCCCGGGAAACCACCTCTTCATCCTCGAGATAGTGATTCCCCTTCACAAAAATTTCTTCCAACCCGAAGAGGGGTGTGCGGGTAACCCATCGATAGGAATACAACAACCCGACTGTAATACATCCGACCATGACCACCCAGCCAAGAGCTGCGCAGATCGGTAAGGAAACGGCCAACAAACGACTTCCAAGCCCTGTTCCTCCCGAACGGCCAGAGTTGTTCGACCTGCGTGCGTTCGGCTTGGCGGTCTTGCGGAAACTCCCTTTCATGAAACAATACAAACCTCGAGTTCCAGATCGACACCATGTCTCTTTAGAACAGCGGCCCGGGCCCGGTCGATCAATTCCATGGCCTGCTCAAAAGTTCCGCCTCCGGTATTGGCCAGAAAATTGGCATGCATCCCGGAAAAACACATCCCCCCGCACCGTGCTCCGCGAAAACCGGCCTGATCCAGCAACCTGCCGGCACTCTCTCCCTCGGGGTTTTTGAACACACAGCCGGCTGTCCTGGCCCGTAAAGGCTGGACCCTCGCTTTGCGTGCAAGCCAGTTCCGATAGTCGACCATGACCTGTTTTCCCTGCGCTCTGTGCAGGAGCAGCTCGACATTCAGAATCAGAAACCAGGAAACATCGGGACAAAGCCGGAAAGACCGATACCCGGCAACAAACCCCTTGGGGCTGGCCCAGAAAGAGCCGGTCTCCGGACTCCAGACCTGCACCCTATCCAACACCCGGGCGAATTCCTGTCCATGGGAACCTGCATTCATGGCCACGCCACCACCCACAGTGCCCGGTATTCCGGCCAGCCCTTCCAGCCCGCGCAGCCCTTTTCCGGCCGCCCAGACCAGCAAACGGACCAAAGAGCACCCCCCGTCCGCCCGAACCCTGACCTCCTCTTCTTCCTGGTCAACAATCACGGGAGTGGTTTCAGCGCATTTTCGAATCAGAAC
>Ga0102940_1001522_pt1 | contig 14785 bp, 12 predicted proteins | sample SalPonR2_C_D1_MG_FD_78215 | JGI IMG/M metagenome (GOLD analysis project Ga0102940, IMG submission 78215) | Salt pond soil microbial communities from South San Francisco under conditions of wetland restoration - Salt Pond MetaG R2_C_D1_MG | ecosystem: Environmental > Aquatic > Marine > Intertidal...
GACCTGCCCATGATGGAGGGTGCCGAGGTCGAGGGTGTCGAACCCGGCGACGAGGTCATGATGATGTTGGAGAAGGGCGAGGACGGCATGTACGCCATCCGCGCGCTTTCGCCGAAAGAGTAACGCGGGCCTGCCGTGGAGAGCGCGCCCTGTCCCGAAGAAGTTGGGCGCGCTCGATCCTCTACAATCGTGTGTATGTCGAAAAGCGGACACTGGGACCGAGTGCAGCGAACGACCGCTCCCCGCCATCCCTGATTGCTGTAGACCATACATTACTGCCTACATGGCGGGCTGAACGTCGCATGTTCAATCCAATATTTTCGACGCGTGTTGCGGCCTCGAGCAAGCCAGTCTTTTCGGGCACCAATGAAGCACTGAACGTCGCTATCGCAGGAATTTTCTAATTTTCCTTCGTGTATCCCGACACTGGCCAATCTCCACTTCGAAGCGGCGCAGATGGGCAGCGCTGCGGACGGCTGACGCTGGTCCATTGGGGACCGGCACGGATGAGAAGGACCATCTGGAATGCCCAAAGACCTGTTTTCACCTTCACCACTTTCGCAATTCGTCGTTGCGAATTGCTCGGCGCTGACCTCGTCAGCGTCACTACTCGGCGGCCCGGAGGCGGAGCAACGCGTCAAGGCGCTGGTCGATGAATTGACCCTCGCGTCGCCTGTCTCTCGCCGCCTTAACCGCGCGCTCGATGCGCTTGAAGATTTGCTGAGCCTGCGCCACGTCGATGACCTCGACCGTGTCGAGGCCGCGTGTTTTGCGATGATCGACCCGGAACACCCCGCTATCGAGGACGTCTGTCTTTTGCTTGAAGGTCTGCGCGCGGCGCGCGTGGCAGAAGATCGTAAGCGGTGATCCTCTATCCCCGCCTTGCGCCAACGATGTGCAGGGCGGGGACTACGACACAAAGCGCCATTTTTGGTCTTCGCCAAAATTTTTCCTTCGTCTTCAGCAGATCGAGCCAATGTTCCGGTTACCAGCACAAAGACCCAACCCCTGAAACCGATCCGGAGAACCGCACACGCCAGAAGCAAGATTTACGCACCTCCCGACACCGCCAATCTGACACCAGCAACAAACATGCGGCCTCCGCCGCAGGCTGGCTGTCGGGAGTTCTACCATGTTAATGAAACACACCCCGCGCACCGATGACGGTGGCGCGTCTTGTGCGGCAGCTCTGTCCGTGCTCGACTTCCTGAGCCGACACGGTGGGGGACTTTGCGATCTCCTTGGCCTTTTGGCTGAGGAAACTGCGTTCGACGCGCTGTGCGAGTTGCATGCCCAGTCCGGAGCCTTGCTCCCTGATGCTTGCGTTGTTCAGCGCGGGCTTCGGCAAATCCACGCAGCCCTCGCCGCACAGGAAACCTGTGCCATGGACGCGCTGAGCGTCAGAAAAGGTTATTGCGTCGACACCTCCGTCAGGTGGTACGGCGCACGCATCAGCGACCTGCTGGCCGCCTTTCGATAAAACGCCAACTTTAACTGTCAAAGCCGCGGTCTTGCCGACCGCGGTTTTTTTCGTGATCCTGAGCGTCCTGGGGACTGAAGACTGTTCCTATCCAAAGGCGCAATAGTTCGAGGCATAATTCGCATCGTCGACATACCAAACCACTTCGAACGGGTTTGACATCGGTAGATCTGTATCCCGCTCGCGCTTACGACCCTGAAGAAAATCCAAGAAAAGTATCTGAGGCGTTTTCTACGTCCGAAGAACGAACCTATGTGCTCTGTAGGCAGTCGAACCATCGCAACATCGACTCTGGCGGAAAAACGGAGAAGATCGGTGCCCTAAGCCCGATCCACGTCTTTTGCTTGCAAAGTGGCGCTTTTAACCCCGCTGGTGGCTATAAATTGGTAGTTGGAACAAACAGGTAGTCGGAACACCCGCTCTTCCGCAATTCGAGTGGCCGCAATTGATGCAGGTCATGCATCCCTCGACCATCCGCATGTCGTACTGTCCGCAGGCCGGGGAGGTTGATGCGATACTTAGCCCGCTGATTGATTAAGCGGCCAAACGTAACGTTATTTAGAAATAACAGATAACAAAAAACGAATAACGTCCCGACATCAAATGAACTGCCCTCCATAGTTTGGACAATCACCTTGGCTGCGATTTGCTGTTTGCGAACCCTCGACGATCAGGAGATGGGAGATCTCGAAACGGGCGAAAACTCTTCCTGAGTCCCTTGCGTAATCGACGCTTCAGGGACGAGGTCTGATGCCGAAGGCAACCGTTTTCCATTCAATGGGGATCCCCGAAAAAATTCTTTCGTATGTGCGACTTCTGGCCAATCTCTGTGTAATCAACGGATAGGAACGCCAACACGACTTAGCCAGACCGACAGATCGACACCTTGAAGCGGCAGACTGCCGCAATTTCTCTCACTCCCAGAAAGACAAAACCCATGCATCAAGAGACTTCTCGTACTTCCCTGATGTGATGACTGACGCGCTCTCCGAAGCCATCCGTTCTTTCGAAATCGTTCTGAACAAATGAAAGAGGTCTTTTCCGGTTGCGTCAGAGGTCGCTGGGAAACTTTTTGACCATCACAAACGGTCCCATCTTTCTCGTATGATACATTCAGACACCTCCTTGAGCCTTGCAAGGCTACGGATGCTGATCAAAAGCGGCACCCTGCCCTCTCCCGGCACCGCCTCAATACTGGCGTTGCTCGAGCTCACCCAGACAGCCCTCGGATCCGAGGCGTTTCGCAACCCTGGCTTGCTTGAGTCCGAGCGATCTTTCTCGGCCTCGCTCCCCCGCGTGCCGGACGACGATCTTGTCGAGGCATTCGGGGACGCGGCACTTTACCGTCGGTGCCGGGACAGCATCCTGCGGCACGTAAGGCTGGCCGGGGCTTGGCACGATGAGGATCCCTACACGCTGTTGAACCAGCTTGCCCGGGAAAACTGCCTCCCCGGCGTGAACCGGAAATTGATGAAAGCGATGTTCTCCAGAGTGGTCTTGCGGGATATTACGCGGGAGATGGCGATCGCGGCCGACCGGGACCTGCAGGGGCCGAAGCGGAATGCCTTCCGGAAATCTTGTTCGACAATCGACAAAATCAGAGACGACCCACGCGTTGTTGCGGCGGGAGTCCTCTGCCCGAGAAAGCTTGGCTCCATGCCTACATATCGTGATGGCGACAAGCAACGTGTGGAACTGCCTCCGGAATTTGCAGGGGTGCTGGACGAACTGCCAGTCGGTCATGCCCGCCGTGCGCGTCGCGCCTTCGAACTTGCCGTGGATTTCGAATTATTCGGTTTCGATGGCCCCCCGCCCGGGTGGTCGATGAGCCTCGCGGACGCGTCGCGATACCATGCTGCGGTAAAAGCGAGAGTTTCCGCAGACGCGGCCGATATCAACCTCCGGTCACTGCTTTCGTTGCTTGGAAAGACCATCCCCGGAGCAGTGCCCGATGACGTCACCACGGACCGAGTGCGCCGTCCCGACCGCTATGAAGCCCCCGCCAAGCCTCGGACAAGAAAGACAAAAAGAAATCCGGTAGTCCTGCCCGCCTCTGTCGAAGCGGAAGTGCTGGCTTTTGCCGAAGACCGATCGGCCTGCGGTCGGCGGGTGCGAGACTTGCGCCGGGTCCTACGAGATCTTCTGGAAGCCGGCCTCGACATCGACAGCACCACCTTTTTCGCCGACGCAGTGGCGTTTCTCGAGAGCTCATTCGCGGAACGCGCCGACATCACACGACGCTCATACCGAGACGTCCTTCGAACATTTCTTGCCCATACGAACCGCCTGTCGCCTTGGGATGGCTTGATCTCTCGCGCCCATGTCACGGCCGCGAGTGGCGTCGATATGTCCGGTCTGCTGCTCATGAGAACGTATGCCGAAAGTGCCGCGCCACCGATAACGCCCGCCGAGATCGACGTGAATGTCGCCCGCAAGTTCCTCCTTCAAGCCCAGGGGTTCAGGAATGTCCCGAAGTGCCTCGCGGGGCTTGCATCCCTTGACGCGTTGCGCCCGGAACTTCCCGGGCTCTTGCCCGGCTCTGCCATCGGCAACCAGAAAGCCTGGCTCTCACGCCATAGCGGCGAGATGTCCGAGGCCTTGGAAAAATCGTTGCGATCGGAGGCCGAAGGCGCGGGATACGGCAAATTCGCGGTGAAAGAACTGATCGTCGCGGCTCGGCGCCTGTTCTCGCTGACGAGCAACAAGACGCTTTTCGACTACAAGATCGAGACCATTCCATGGCGCGAGCTTATTGCCAGCGCCGATGCGAGCCATCCTCGGGAAATGTACCATTATCGATTGGTGTTGCTCCGCCTCGCTGATCGTGTTGATCGCGCGTGGACACCCGGCTGGCGGGAACTCCAGACCCGGATCGTGAAAGCAGGCGTTCCGCGCGCCGAGAACCCCGTCGACACCTTGATGAGCGTGGCGACCGATACCAGGCTCGAGCCCTGGCAGCTCGATCGCGAATGGGCATGGGCCCATGAGCGTTCGCTGCGTGCCGACCTGCGCATCAAGTGGAGCCGGGCAATAGACGACTTCGATGCCCTGCGTGCCGTGCCCGAAATTGCCGGAGAGGATCTCCTGCCCTCCGCCCGGCTCGGGCCGATGCCCCGGATCGGAGCCCGGTTGAAGAATGCCCATTTTCCCCTGCCGTACCGACTCGAGGCGGCCCTCGAAGGCGAGACCAAGCAGGTTCTCGAGGCGGCGCATTTTATATGGCGCTGCCTGCGGGCGGTCGGTGTCTATTCGCGCGGCGACGATCCCGCGCCTTCCGCCATGGTGGCTGATGAGCATCTTGAGCGGATCATTAGGGAACAGCCATTCATTAAGCTTTCCTCGGCGCGGCTACATGTGGCGAGGATCCGCGATTGGCGCGAGAGCCGACCGGGACTGATATAGACAAGGCCAGTCGCATCGGCGGCAAATAACTTTTCTGTTTCCCGTGAAGGGAACCATCTCCTGAAAAACAGGAGCCCCCATGTTGCCCTTCGCAAAATTTCATCCCGCCACCCTCGTAGACCTGCACACCTGGTCGACGCTGTCGCGCAACGAGATCCGCCCGTTTCTGACGCGTTTCGGGATCGAACCCCTGGGCTCGAAATACCCGATGCTGCGGGTCTACGAAGCTGTGCTCGGTCTTTCGCCAGAGGGTGAGGTCGAGGAGAAGATGCTGGGACAGGGCCTGATCCGGGTCAGCGAGGCTGCCAGCATGATCGGGCTGACCCCCGATGCCCTGCTCGCCAGACTGCGCACCAAAAAGACCGCGTTCCCACCACTTCACGTGTTCGGACCGAAGCGGAACCTGATGCTGCGGGCGCAAGTCGAAGAGATGCTCCGGAGCCCGCGAAACGCATGGCATGGACTCGATCCGATCCCGGGACACGCCCTGCCGGCGTCCCGGCTGGCGCGCAGGCTCAAGGTTGCGCAATCCCGGATCGACGCGCTGCTCGAGGATAAGGACAATCTTCCCGCCCAGATCATCACGCAGGGGCACGTCCATTTCATCGTCGCCGATGTGGCAGTCAGGCTCGGTTCCTCGACGCCCGCCGAGGCAGCGGCCGCCCAGGACGCGCCGCCAAAGCCCAAGACCGAGAACCAAGACCCGAGCGCCACATCAACGGGTGTCGTGACCAGCGGCCTGTTTTCCGCCGCCGCAAAACACGCCGCCCACCATTCCAGCACGCCTGAAACCTGCACGGAGTCCGGGCCCGATGCACGCCGAGGCGATGGCGCGCACAGGGTCCCGGCCGAGGCGAAACTGTCGGGAACATAAGGCACCTCTTAGTTCCCGGGTATTTCGACTCGAACGCACATTTTCACTTCGTCTGCACGCCAGGCGACCAATCTTCTCCACGAACCAGATGAAAGGAAATCCAATGGTTCCCAAGGCAAAAGACCAAAACCGCATCGTCGCGAGTCCGCTCGTCCGGGCGCCGGCCACACTACGGGAGGTGCACGATCATGACCCCGATCCGCGCCTCCAGTCCTCGCTGCGCCGGCTCCAGCGGTGTCTCAGCATACCGCTCGAGAGCATGCCCGCGGACATCGACTGGTTCGATGCGCGCTTTCCGAAGTGCGGCTGCAATGGTGCCGAGGCCCCCTGGACCAGTGCCCGAGCTAATAATCGCTGGCGCAGCACCGTCCGCCGCGCCATCCGTCGGAATCTCTTCGCCCTCGGCGCCTCGAACTTCCAGGACAGCCCGCTTCAAGTGCGCCACGCTTCCGTCACCAAGGCGCATTACCACTCCCCGACCCCGGCAGCCCAGATTCTCGGGCATGCCGGGAGCGAGCTCGCCAAGGCTCGTTACGGGAATTTCCGCAAGGCCGTACCCGGCCCTAAGTCCGACTGACGCCCGACATCGCGCGGCCGTCCGGAAAGGCGGCCACCCCTTCCAGCTCAACAAGGAATATCGAATGGGTTTTTTCTCAAGTGCCTCGCAAGTAGCGGTGGCCACCAGCCTGCCAACCCCAAAAACCATGCAGACGGTTTTCGACGAGACCGTCGACGAAACCGAACGCACCCGCATCGCGCGGGTCGGCGAGTTCTTCAGCGCACCGCTCTCGACCTTCAACGGCGACGGAACCGATCTGCTTGCCTGGTTCGACACCCATTTCCCGCCACTCAAGCAGATCGGGGCGGGACCATTGCCCGGTGCCGCCCGGCAATTCTGGTCGACAAAGGCTGCCTATTCGAAATGGCGCGAGGTCGTCCGCCGCCGGATCCGGACAACCCTCGGGTTGGTCGACGCGCAGAAAGAGCTTCGTGCGCGCTTCGATGGCTGGACCCCGTTCCTGGCGCTCCTGAAAGATCTTTCGAAGGATCACGGTCCGGTGCATTCCGGGACACTGGGCGCGATCCAAACTTTCTCCGACCGCGCACGGGCGGCCGGCATCGACCCGATGGACCTGACCCCTGACATCGTTCCGCCCTTCCTGGACGGAATGCCGGCCCATGAGAGCGCTGCATCCGCAACAGCCCTCAGGGCGCTTGCGCGTCATCGCATCTTCCCGCCGATCGCGGCATCCCTCCCGCCGGACTTCGACACGGACTACCTCGTTCCGACGGCCCGCACGCCCGTGCCCGAGTCTGTGCGCAAAATGATCGCGGAGATGGTCGAGGCGGCGCGCTACGACAATAGCACCTACGATGATGTCTCGGAGAGCTGTGCAGAGAATTTCAACGCGCGGACGGCCGAGACCTACTGCGCTGCCCTGATTGCACTGGCCCGGGCTGCGCAGGAAACCGACCTGGTGAACCTGGCGTCCCTGAACTGCCTCGATTCACTATTCGAGAACCGGGTTCGCATCGCCGCCATCCGCCACTGGATCGACCTGTCGGAAACGGATGCCGGGTTCAGCCTACGAACCGCGGCGGGTTACGTGCGCATCGTCGCCCAGATCGGCAAAGCCAATGGCCTCAAGACCAAGAAATGGCTCAAGAACCTCAAAAAGAACCCGAACCTGCAGGAGGGGCGTGCGTCGGCGGAAAAGATGTCCCCCAAGAACCGCAAATTCTGCGAGCGCCTCATTCACAACCCCGCCGAAGTTCGAACCTTTCTGAGGCAGCACGTGCTCTACCAGGAGCGGGCAAAGGATATTCTCGCGACAGACAGGACCCTCACCACAACCCAACTGCGCGCCGTGCGGCGGCTTGCAACTTGCGCGGCCTTCTCCGCGCTGGAAATCCGCGGCGCCGGCTTGCGGAGGGGCAGTGCGCTGGCCGCGGAGTGTAGTGGCACCGGGCAAAACCTTTTCCGGAAGACGACAGGAGAAAAGAAGAACTTCGAACTTCGCGTGGCGCAAAAGGACATGAAGGGCGAATATATCGAGCTGCCCCCCATCCACGTCCGGGATGACAAGTATTGCGGCTACGAGGTGCTCGACTGGTATCTGAACGTAGCGCGGCCCCTGTTCGACTTCGCCAACCCGGACTTCTGCAAAACCAAAAAATGTCCGATGGCCACGCACCTGTTCGTTGCGGAGCAATCCGCAAATCCTCTCGCGGGATCCATGCTCTACAAGTGGCTGACCCGGAGCAGCGCGGAGATCGGCCTGCCGATGTTTCCGCATAATTTCCGACACGGCTTCGCGACGCTCTTGCTCGCGCGGTCATGGAGCAATCGCGGACGGGCAGCCGCCTATCTCGGGTGCTCGGTCGGCGTGCTCGATACCTTTTACGGCTGGATCGACAAGCGACAGAAGCTCGAAGAAGTGCAGGACCTTCTCGCAGACGCACTGGCCGGAAAATGACACAACACGCAATCCTTGCAAAACCGCACTGGCAACCGTACGCGGCGTCGTCCATCCTGCTCACCATGCCGCTCGCCGAATTGCAGGCGCTCGACAGCCTGGTCGAATTCATGTCCGAGCATGGGTGCACCGAGCTCACGCCCTCCGATTGCCGTGTGTGGGCTCGCTTCAATGATGGAGCAGCCACGATCGACAATGCCATCGCGGCCATGATCAAGACCGACGGGCCTGCGGCCCCGCCGCTTGCGTCTCTGCGTGCTGCAGAACAGACCCTGACCGCCTGCAGGCGCTTTGCAGGCATCTCCCGTGAGCCGCGTCGTGCCTACGAGCGCAAGATCTCACTCTATCCCGAAGACCTGCCGGTGGACTGGCAACAGCAACTCGAACTTATCCGGGATCGCAGGGATGACAGCGAGATCAAGCTGGCCCCGGATATCTACGACCGCATGACCCGCAAGCTCTGCCAATACGGCTGGTATCTCCGGGAAAGTGGCTTTGCGCTGGACTTCAACATCACATTGCTCCGGGCGTTCTACACCTACGAGACGACGCGGATGTCCAATCGGAGCGCGCCTCTGAGCACCTCAACCATCATCGCAACATTCGCGGATATCCGAGACTTCCTGCGGTTCTCGAAGGCCTACCCGAAGCCCCTGATCAAAGAACTCGACACGCTTCTTCAGAAACTGCGCAACCAGGCCAACGTGGAGACAGCGCAGAAATTTGCCGCCCTTGCCGCGCTCGATATCACGACCATCCATCCCCGCGCGGAAGCAATCCGCGCGGATGTGGCAGGTCAAATCAATCCGGCAAAGCGACTGATCAAGCGCAACCGGGCCCTGGCGATCGCCGTGCCTCCGCTGACCCCGCTCCGCCGTGAATGGCATGATCTCAGGTTCGGCCGCGACCTCGTCTGGATCGAGGACCGCTATCGCCTCCGGGACTACAAGTTGCGCAAGACCCGGCATCGTCCGGGTCGAGAGGAATACCCCGGTTCCGTTCATCCGAGCGTCGAGCATTTCGTCGACGCGCGATTGCTTCAGGATGATGATCCTAAGTATCTCGACGCCTTGCGCGAGATCGCCGAGCAGCAGGAATGGCCGCTATTCGTCCATCCTGACGGCACGCTCGTTGCCGAGAATTACGTCTCGCAGGTTTGGTCCTCGGAGTTCGGGACCGGCGCACACATCTGCCGATCCATCGTCTACGACGTCGTGTTCGCGATCAGCGAGGACGCGACGCTGGCCGGCATGCTGTTGAACGATCACACTTCGCAGCAGGCGCGCAAGAAGTACACCGGTGACAGGGCAAAGCAGGCCGCGCTCGCTGCAGCCGGCAAAGAAATCGATGACATCTTTGATGCGTTCGATGCCTAACGCAGTCAGGAGCACGTACAGCAGCGATGTAGCTTGTTACTTTTTTGGAGGTTTTGCGTCGGAAAGGCCTGATGCTGCCCCCGCCGAAGATCGTGATTGCCCGGTGTCACCCAGAATACGCAAGCCCTGTCAAAGGTGTCGACGGCGTCCCGGTCTCTCCAAGCATCGCTGTCGGCACGAAGGGGTGAAAATGAATTTCCGGCGGAAGGATTGATTTATGCCGCATGATCACGCCCATGAGCATCGCCCATCCGCGGACCTTGGCCCCGCCTTTCGCTGGGCGGTTGGGCTGAACACTGCTTATGTGATCGTCGAGGCGACGGCGGGGTTTCTGACTGGCTCGCTGTACGCCGTGTTGCGGCCCGTAGAACCGGCCGTTCGCTGCATGTGCAAGATCTTGCGCCTCGTGAACTCGCACAGCTTGGTCGTCGCTATACCACCGCTTCTTCGACTAATCATGTTGGGTCAACAATAGTTCAGGTCTCCTTGCGGCGAGCATCTACGCGCACGGAAAGTTCCTCAGAGCATTTCACCCCCATCAATGACCAGTGCCAGTCCGGTGACAAAACTCGACCGGTCCGAGGCCAGATAGACGATCCCCTCGGCGATCTCCTCAACGCTGGCCCAACGGCCCATCGGGATCGAGCCCGCGACATAGGATTCCAGTGCCGCGCGCCCGCCCATCTGGGTCTCGAACCCGGCATTGAACGGCGTATCGACAAAGCCCGGGCAAAGCGCATTGACGCGGATGTTCTCGCGCGCGTAATCCGCCGCCATCTGTTTTACCATCGCGACGGCGGCATGCTTGGTGGTGGCGTAGGAGATCATGCCGCGATCATACTGACAGCCCGAATTCGACGCGGTCACGATCACCGACCCGCCGCCCTGCGCCCGCATCGGGGCGATCACCGCCTGCGCCAGCACGAAATGCGCCCGCACGTTCAGCGCCCAGGCCGCATCCATCTGGTCGGGGCTGATATCCTCGAGCCGTCCGGGGATCTGGATCCCTGCATGGCTGTGCAGGATGTCGAGGCGGCCATGATCCGCGAGCACCCGGTCGACCGCCGCCCGGCAGGCCGCGTCATCGGTCACATCGAGCGCGAAGGCCGCCCCCTGTCCGCCCCCGGCCTCGATCTGCGCCAGCGTCTCCTCGGCGAGGGCGCCATCCCGATCGGTGACGATCACCGTGGCCCCGTCGCGGGCCATGGCGCAGGCACCAGCCCTGCCGATCCCCGATCCGGCCGCCGTGACCAGCGCGATACGATCCTTGAGCATTCCTGTCTCCTGCACCCCGTTTTACCCTTTCGTCCGTGACTGACCCGGCCGCAGCAAGACCTGCGCGACGATCAGCAGCGTGAGCGAGCCCACCATCACCATGGTGCCAATGGCATTGATCTCAGGAGTCACACCGCGTCGAATGGACGAGAAAATGTAGATCGGCAGCGTCGTCTCCGACCCGGCCACGAAAAAGGCCATGATGAAATCGTCAAAGCTGAAGGTGAAGGCCAGCAGAAACCCCGCCAGAATCGCCGGCGCGATCTGCGGCAGGGTCACTTGCAGAAAGGTCCCCAGCGGGCTCGCCCCGAGATCGTTCGACGCCTCGATCTGGGCGCGGTCAAAGCTTTCCAGCCGCCCGCGCACCAAAAGCACCACGAGCGACATGGTGAACATACCATGCAACCCGATCAGCGACCCGAGACCGAGCGAGAACTGCCGCCCGGTCAGGCTCTCGACCCATGGATTGACGAGATCGAACACCGTGACCAGCGCGATCAGCGCGGCGATCCCGATCACGACGCCGGGAATCATCACCGCGATCATCACCAGAACATCGAAAACCGCCCGCAAACGCCCCTTCATGCCGGTCAGTGCCAGCGCCGCCATAGTTCCCGCGACCGTGGCGAGCATGGCCGAGAAGAACGCCACCTTGAGCGAGGTCCAGAGCGCCTCCATCACGAAGGGATTGTTGAGCGCCCGCCCGTACCATTCGGTCGAAAACCCCTGCATCGAACTGGCATTGCGACCCGCCGAGAACGAGAACAGTGCGATAATCGCAATCGGCAGATAGAGAAAGCCGTAGACGGCGACCGCATAAAACCTCATGGCACCCTCACATCAGCCCGACATCGTCGCGGCTCGCCCCGAAACGCTTTACCACCCGCGTATAAAGCGCCACGACGATCAGCATGATCACGATCAGCGCCACCGCCACGGCAGAGCCGAACGCCCAGTTACGCGATTGCAGGAACAGATCGACCAGCGCGTTGCCGACAAAGAACACCTTGCCGCCCCCCAGAATGGCCGGGATCAGGAATTCCCCGGTCAGCAGGATGAAGACCAGCATCGACCCGGTCAGAACCCCCGGCATCGACAGCGGCAGGGTGATCTGCAAAAAGCTGCGCCACGGCGGCGTGCCCAGATCCGAGGCGGCCTCCAGCAGGCTCTTGTCGAGCTTTTCGAGCGCCACGTAGATCGGAAAGACCATCAGCGGCAGATAGCCGTAGACAATGCCCACCAGCACCGCAAAGGGCGTGTTGATCAGCCGGATATCACCCAGGCCGAACGCCTCGAGCAGGGCCGGAATGCCATTGCCGCCCAACAGGTAAATCCACGCATAAGATCGGATCAGGATCGAGGTCCAAAACGGCACGATCACCAGAATGAGCAGCGTCGTCTTCCAGCGCGGTGACACCCGTAGTGCCAGGTAATAGGCCAGCGGATAGGCGATGAGCAGCGCTGCGACGGTGCCCAAGGGGGCCAGCGTCAGCGTGTTGCGAAACGCAGCAAAGCGCGCCGGAAGGTTGGCATATTGCTCGAGCGTGAAGCCCGGCGCATAGCCGCCGATCGGATTGCGCTCGCCGAAGGAAAAGATCAGGACGACAGCCAGAGGGAACAGCAGAAGTGCCGCATACCACAGGCCCGCGGGCGTCAGAAGCAGCGCGCGCGCCCGGGTTTGTGCCATGGCCATCGTCCGTCCCCCTGCCTCAGGCCGACTTGAAACGCGCCATCAGTTCGGCCCGGTTCGGATCGGTCAGCGTCACCGCCGCGCCAAACTCCAGCGGGCTCAGACGTTCGGCCGCCGGATAGAGGATCGGGTCGCTCAGCAGATCCTCGGGCAGGAGCGCGTTGGTACGCGCATCGGCCACCGGATAGCCATGCGCCAAGGCCTCGCGCGCGTTCACCTCCGGATCGAGCAGATAGTTGATCAGCGCATAGGCCGCCTCGCGATGCGGCGCGTCCTTGGGGATGGCATAGTAATCCGACCAGATCTCGCCGCCCTCTTTGCCCAGGGCAAAACCGATCTCGGGCATGTCGCTGTTCATCTGCTTGCCATCGCCGGTCCAGCACATCGTCAGCCAGGCATCGCCATTGCGCATCGACGGCTGATAATCCGAGGAGATCGCGAAGAGATGCGGCTTGACGTCGATCAGCAGCTTTTCGGCATCGGCCAGTTCCGCCTCGTCCACCGAGTTGAAGCTGTGCCCGAAATAGACCAGCGCGTTGCCGATAGTGGTCAGCTGATAGTCATGCACCATCACCCGCCCGTCGAATTGGTCGCGCGCCCCGTCGAAGAAGGTCTTCCAGCTATCCACCACGCCGCCGGTCTTGGCGGAATTGAAGGCGATGCCCGTGGTGCCCCAGTTCTTGGGCACGGCATAGACGGTGCCGTCAATCGTGCCCGCATCGGCAAACCGCTGATCGAAAGCCGCAGGGTCGTAATTCGGCAGTTTCGACAGGTCGAGCGGCTCTATCAGGTCAGCTTTGACATAGGTGGAGATGGCATAGTTGGTCGGCACGAAGACATCCCAACCAGATCCGCCCGCTTGCAGCTTGGCCAGCATTTCCTCGTTCGACCCAAAGACGTTGACCTGGCTATAAACCCCGGTTGCGTCGGTGAAATTGTCGAAATTCGCCGTGTCGTGATAGTTGGGCCAGGTGGCCAGAACCACCCGGTCGCCCAGGTCCTGCGCCCGCGCGCGACCAGGGATCAGCCCCGGCATGGCCCCGCCCATCACCGCCATCGCAGTGCCGAGGCCGGTGGCCCCGAGGAAATGCCGACGCGAGATCGAGCCTTTTTCATAGCTGCGCAGGTGTTCGATGAATTTCCGCCGGGTGATCGGCGTATTGTCCTTGGTCATGATCGTGCTCCCTTGTTGGATCGTTCAGGTTCATGCTCGGTCAGTCTTCGGCGGCCAGGATACGGCCCGTATCCGCCGCCCACAGGATGTGGACCTCATCGCCCACCCCATGCCCGCCCGACGCTCTTTCGGCTTGTCTCGGCAGGTTCACCTGCACCGGTCCGATCTCCTCGGCCTCCAGCAGGTATTCAGTATGATCGCCCAGAAAGGTGCGATGCGTGATGCGCGCCCGGAGCGCGGCACCCCCGGTCTCTGCCGTGGTGCCCATGCCCAGCGCCTCGGGGCGCACGACGATCTCAACCTGTCGGCGGGCATCCGGGCTCTCGTCCGCGACCAGCACCTGCGTGCCTGAGGCGAGCGCCACCTGCGCCCGCCCCTCGCCGCGCGCGACGACCTCGCCGGACAGGATATTTGCCTTGCCGACGAAATCCGCGACATAGCGATTTCGCGGCCGGTCATAGAGATCCTGCGGGCTGCCGACCTGCGCAATGCGCCCGTTGCCCATGATGCAGATCCGGTCGGACATCGACAGCGCTTCTTCCTGATCGTGGGTGACCAGAATGAAGGTGATCCCGAGGCTACGCTGAAGATCGAGCAATTCGCGCTGCATCTCGCCGCGCAGCTTGGCATCGAGTGCGGCCATCGGCTCGTCCAGAAGCAGTATCTTCGGCTCATTGATGATCGCTCGCGCCAGCGCCACACGCTGTTGCTGACCACCCGACAATTCCCAGACCCGGCGCGCCCCGAACTCTCCCAGCCGTACGGTGTCGAGCGCCTTGGAGACGCGCTGCGCGATCTCAGACTTGGGCATGCGCGGGCGGCGCTGGCGCAGACCATAGCCCACGTTCTGCGCCACGCTCATATGCGGAAAAAGCGCATATTGCTGGAACACCATGTTGACCGGGCGGCGGAAAGACGGCACCGCGCTCATGTCGGATCCGTCGATGCGGACACGGCCCTCGCTCGGTGTCTCGAACCCGGCAAGCATGCGCAGCGCCGTCGTCTTGCCGCAGCCGGAAGGGCCGAGGAAGGACAGA
>Ga0102940_1001523_pt1 | contig 14781 bp, 13 predicted proteins | sample SalPonR2_C_D1_MG_FD_78215 | JGI IMG/M metagenome (GOLD analysis project Ga0102940, IMG submission 78215) | Salt pond soil microbial communities from South San Francisco under conditions of wetland restoration - Salt Pond MetaG R2_C_D1_MG | ecosystem: Environmental > Aquatic > Marine > Intertidal...
ACCGGGATAAGTGCCACATTATAGCCAAAGGCCCAAAACAGGTTCTGTTTGATGTTGCGCATGGTCTGACGCGATACCTCGACTGCGTTGACGATTCCCTGAAGATCGCCGGACATCAAGACCACGTCGGCGCTTTCGATGGCAACGTCTGTCCCAGTGCCGATGGCGACGCCGATATCGGCATGGGCAAGCGCAGGGGCGTCATTGATCCCGTCGCCCACGAAGGCAATGCGCCGTTCACCCTCACGCAAGCGGTTAAGGGCGGCCACCTTGCCATCAGGCAGTACGTCGGCGACCACCTCATCAATGCCGATATCCTCGGCGATGGCTTTGGCCGTGCTTTCCTTATCGCCGGTAATCATCATCACATGCAGCCCGCGGTCATGTAGCGCTTTGATCGCGGCGGCGCTGCTGGGTTTGACCGGATCCGAGACCGCAATCAGCGCGGCCAATTGACCATCGACAGCGGCAAAAAGCGCGGTGCGCCCCCTGTTCGAGAGGTTGGATTCGGCCTCCGACAACGTCGTGGTGTCAATCCCCTCGCGTTCCATCAAACGGCGGGCCCCGACCAGAACGTTGTGCCCCGCAACCGTGGCACGGACGCCGTAACCGGTGATCGACTCGAAGTCCTTCACGCTTGGCATATCCAGGCCTTCGGCTTTTGCGGCGCGCGTGATCGCCTGCGCGATGGGATGTTCTGATTGCCCTTCAACCGCGCCCACAAGGCGCAAGACTTCGGCGCGATCGAATCCGCTGGCCAACTCAAGGTCGGTCAGATCAGGGCGTCCTTCGGTGACGGTCCCGGTCTTGTCCAAGGCGATGACATCCACGGATGACAATTGTTGAAGGGCATCGCCCTTGCGGAACAAAACACCCAGTTCCGCCGCACGACCGGTGCCGACCATGATCGACGTCGGGGTGGCAAGGCCCATGGCGCAAGGGCAGGCGATGATCAGCACGGAAACTCCGGCGACCAATGCCAGCGTCATTGCGGGATCAGGCCCAAGTATCAGCCAAGTGACAACTGTCAACGCGGCCAAGATCAAAACCGCAGGCACGAACCAGAGCGTGATCTTATCCACCAAGCCCTGAATCGGTAGTTTCGCGCCCTGCGCCTCTTCGACCATTCGGATGATCTGGGCCAGCGTGGTATCGTGGCCCACGCGCGTCGCGCGGAATTGCAGGCTGCCCGCGCCATTCACAGTACCGCCTGTTACTTCGTCACCGGGGGATTTTTCCACCGGGATCGGTTCCCCGGTGATCATGCTTTCATCTACATGTGCGGTACCCTCGGTTACCTCGCCATCAACGGCGATCCGTTCACCGGGCCTGACCAGAACGATGTCCCCCATCGACAGCTCTGCAATATCCACGTCATGCGCTGTGCCATCCCGGATCACCCGGGCGTGGCGCGCCTGAAGGCCCATGAGTTTGCGAATGGCCGCGCCTGTGCGCCCTTTGGCGCGCGCCTCAAGCGACCGGCCCAGAAGGATCAGCACCACGATGACAGCCGCCGCCTCGAAGTAAACCGCACGCACGCCCTCCGGCAGCAAGGCCGGCAGGAAGGTGGCGACACAGGAATAAAGATACGCCGCAGATGTACCGACGGCGACAAGGCTGTTCATATCCGGTGCGCCTTTCACAAGCGCGGGAAACCCCTTGGTATAGAAACTGCGCCCCGGGCCGATCAGGACAAGCGTGACAAGCACGAACTGCAAGATCCAACTCGTTTGTTGGCCGATTGCCTCGTGGATGAACTCCTTGAAGGTGGGCAATACATGCCCGCCCATTTCGATGACAAAAACCGGCAGCGTCAGGGCCGCCGCGATGATTGTCTTGCGAAACAGGTCCTGTGCTTCGGCGGTTTTCCGGTCTCCGGCATCTTCGGCGACCGTATCGGTCTTTGCCGGGGTTGCCGGGTAACCTGCATCGCGCGCTGCCGCGATCAGATCTGCAACCGTGGTCACGCCGTCCACAAAGCGCACTGTCGCGGTTTCCGACGCGAGGTTCACGTTGACATCAAGAACGCCGTCAACGCCGCCGAGTGCCTTGTCGACCCGTCCGACGCAGGACGCACAGGACATTGATTCAACATTGAACACGACCGTTTCGGTGCGTGCCGGATAGCCCGCTTTGTCCAAGGCGGCCATGGGGCCGGACAAAGTTGCGTCATCGGCCAAATCGAAATTCGCTTTCTCGTTGGCGAGGTTGACCGAAACATTCTGCACCCCCGGCGACGCGGCCAAGGCGCGTTCGGCCCGGCCCTTGCAACTGGCGCAGGACATGCCTTGAATGCTTAGAGTCAGGTGGCGTGGCATTGGAAGTACTCCTATTCTTCCTCACTCAAATAAGCCTTCCAGTCACAGGAAGGTCAAGGTGGGTGGCCCAAGGTTTTGCGAGTTTTTGAAAGGATCGCGTGGCGAATTGCCCCGTGCCTTTCGAGATTCCCCCTTCATTTGCCTGCCGGAGTGCCGCAGAAAGCAGTTGAACCCCGAATCGCACGTCATACGTGCCAAGACGTGGCCGGCTCTGAGGGGCACGACGAAATGACAATTGGGGCCTGTAGCCGATGGCCCGACAAGGAAGCGAAGCATGGCAAATCAACTTTACAAGAACGACCTGCCCGATGGGCTTGACCTTGGGCCTGTTGTGGCAATCGACTGTGAGACAATGGGCCTTAATCCGCATCGTGACCGCCTTTGCGTTATCCAGATGTCGGGAGGGGATGGCGACGCCCATCTCGTGCAGGTCGAAAAGGGCCAGACCGAGGCCCCGAATCTGGCTGCGATGCTTGAAAACCCTGATGTGCTGAAGCTCTTCCACTTCGGGCGCTTCGATATCGCGGCCATGTACAATGCCTTCGGTGCGCTTACGGCGCCGGTCTACTGTACCAAGATCGCCAGCAAGTTGGTGCGCACCTATACTGATCGGCATGGCCTCAAGAACCTGCTTCAGGAATTGTTGAGCGTTGATATCTCGAAGCAACAGCAATCTTCCGACTGGGGCGCGCCGGACCTCACTGAAGCGCAGCTTGACTATGCCGCCTCGGATGTCCTTTACCTGCATCGCCTGCGCGAAGAGCTTGACCGAATGCTTGCGCGCGAAGGCCGCACCGACATGGCGCAGGCCTGTTTCGATTTCCTGCCGATGCGCGCCAAGCTCGATCTGGCGGGTTGGCCCGAGATCGACATCTTCGCGCATTGATCATGCTGGATGCGGATAACTTTCACTCGCGCTTGGTGGCATGGATGAAAATCATCCTGCCCCTTCTGGCGCTTGGTTTGTTGTCCACGCTGTTCCTGATTTCGCGTAATGTCGATCCGACCAAGAATATTCCAATCACCAATATCGACCTTGAGCAGCGCGCCGATGACCTAGGCGCGACCAACCCGTCTTTTGCCGGCATGACAAACCGTGGGGACCGGGTTTCGGTCCGGGCGGAACAGGCCAAACCGGATGCCCGCGACCCCGAGCAGCTTTTGGCCGAAGTTGTCGAAGCGCAATTGCAGCTTGTTTCCGGAACCGTGATCGACATCACGTCGAACCATGCGGAAATGAACCAAGGTGATTTCACGGCGAACCTGCAAGGCGATGTGAATGTCGTCACGACCAACGGGTATGACCTTAAAACCGAACGATTGAACGCGCGGTTGGACCGGCTTTATGCCGAGACGCCCGGCCCGGTCCAGGGAAGCGCGCCTGTCGGCACACTCAGCGCTGGGCGCATGGTCCTGGATACCGACCAAAAGACCGGCGCGGCACATTTACTTTTCACCGATGGCGTCAAGCTGCTATACACGCCGCAAAGACCTGAGGAATAATTTTCGTGTCCCGATTTTTGCGGCTTGCCGTTTGTCTGTTCATCGCCATGCAGCCCATCCATTTGCTTGCCCAAGGGGCGCAGGTGGCTTTTGGCAACACACAACAGGATTCCAGCCTTCCGGTGGAGGTGACGGCGGATAATCTCAACGTCAACCAAGATGATGGTACGGCGATTTTCACCGGTAATGTCCTGATCGGGCAGGGTGAGATGCGCTTGTCGGCGCCGCGCGTTCTTGTTGTCTACAACCAAGACCAAAGCCGTATCAAACGGCTTGAGGCGACGGGTGGTGTGACCTTGGTCAGCGGTGAGGATGCCGCCGAAGCAAAGCAGGCCGATTACAACATGGACGATGGCGTCATCGAAATGGAAGGCGATGTTCTGTTGGTGCAAGGGCCTCAGGCGCTGACCGGGGATCGCATGTATGTGGATACACGGGCCGGAACGGCGCGTGTCAGCGGCCGCGTCAAAACGATCTTGCAGCCATCCGAGGAATAACCAGATGGCCAAGCCCGAACTTCATCTCGCCCACGAAAACACAGGGCTTCAGGTTAAGAACCTGCGCAAAAGCTATAATAAGCGCGTGGTGATCCGCGACGTTTCGCTTGATTTGCAGCAGGGTGAGGTCGTGGCGCTTCTTGGGCCCAACGGGTCGGGTAAGACCACGACGTTCTATGCCATCGCCGGATTAATTTATCCCGAGGGTGGGCATGTCCTTTTGGACGGCCGCGACGTGACCACGCTGCCGATGTACCGCCGGGCCAAAATGGGTGTCGGGTATTTGCCGCAGGAAATGTCGATTTTCCGTGGCATGTCGGTCGAGGACAACATCATGTCGATCCTCGATATCTCGCAGCCTGACCGCCACAAGCGGCGTGAGCGCCTTGAAGAACTGCTTTCGGAGTTCTCGATCGAGCATCTTCGCCGCGCTCCGGCACTGGCCCTTTCAGGGGGTGAGCGGCGACGTGTGGAAATCGCGCGCTGTTTGGCTGCCGATCCCAAATACCTACTTCTGGATGAGCCATTTGCCGGGGTTGATCCAATTTCAGTTGGGGATATCCGGCATCTTGTCGCCGATCTGAAAAAGCGCGGAATCGGTGTTCTCATCACTGACCATAATGTGCGTGAAACGCTCGAAATCGTCGACCGGGCCTATATCCTGCACGATGGCAAAGTACTTATGTCCGGTAGCCCCGAAGAAGTGGTTGAGAACGAAAACGTGCGCCGTGTCTATCTTGGCGACAGTTTCCGCATTTCGTGAACGCGCGGGTAAAACTGTCATTCGAATGTCATTGACAAGAGGCCGCCAAAGGGCCTCAAATAGGGTATGGCATTCGATCACCCCGCGCTGTTCCCGCATGTGGCCCTCTTGTCAGGGCCGGGCCAGCGACAAACTGCAAGAATGTCATTTTTCCGCATCCGAGGCTGATACTTGCAATGGTGCTTTTGCGCCCTGCAAGCCGGTTTTGGAGTGTTTAAATGAAGGAGATAAGATGCGTTACCAAATCAGTGGAAAGCAGATCGATGTTGGCGAAGCCCTCCAGACCCACGTCAAGACGGAACTGGGTGAAGCCGTGGCCAAATATGCCGAAAGGCCCACTGACGCGCATGTCATCTTTTCCAAAAGCGCCAGTGAATATGTTTGCGAATCCATTGTGCATTTGTCCACTGGCCTGACAGCGCAAGCCAAGGCCCACGCGCACGAGATTTATGGCGCCTTCGACAAATGCTGTGAAAAAATGGAAAAACAACTAAGGCGGTACAAGCGGCGTTTGAAAGACCACCATCGCGAACGTGCGCAGCCGGTTGAACTCTTGGGCGCATCCTCTTATATCCTCGCCTCAGAAAGCGAGGATGAGGATTCGGAGCCTGAAAACTTGCAGCCCGTGATCGTGGCCGAGATGGAAACGCAAATCCCATCTCTTTCGGTCGGCGAAGCGGTCATGCAAATGGAACTGGCCGAGGCCCCGGTGCTTGTTTTTCGGAACGAAAAGAATAACGGGTTGAATGTGGTGTACCGCCGCGAAGACGGCAACATCGGATGGATCGATCCGTAAATCAGGAAGCGAGGCGCTGATGCGCCAACCTGTCGGAGCGACGCTGAACAGATGGAAATGTCTATGATCCTCAAGCCTGAGGCCGTCCGCGTACTGTCTGCTGCATCTAGCAAGAAGCGTTTGCTCCACGAGCTGGGCGATCTCGCCGAGGCAGCCTACGGGATTGATCAACCCGGTGCGGTGGAAGCGCTTCAGGAACGTGAAAGCCTTGGGCCAACCGGCGTAGGGCATGGCGTGGCGCTTCCGCACGCGCGGATCGACGGCATCGAAGAGGTTTTGGGTGTCTTCGTCCTGTTGGATAAACCCGTGGATTTCGATGCCGTGGATCGGCAGCCTGTCGATTTGGTTTTTGCGCTTTTCGCGCCGCTCGACGCGGGTGTTGAGCATCTCAAGGCACTGGCTCTTGTCTCGCGTACGCTGCGCGATCCGTCGGTTTGTGCCAAGCTGCGCTCCAACAGCGACCCCGCGACATTGCACACCATCGTAACAGAGGCTCAGGCCGTTCAGGCGGCCTGAGCTTCAGGGCGTCACGCCCGCCATTTGCCAAATCCAAACATCATGTAATCGCGCTGGTAGACGGACTTTGCCAAGTCTTCGAGATCGTCGTCATAGATCTCGGACAAGGCAAAGGGTGTATCCTCTTTCGCCTTGGCCGGGTGCGACGGCTTGGAATATCCGACCTGCTTGGCGATGACTGGCAGCAGGGTGCTCATTTCATCTTCGCGGATGATCATGTCTGGCAGGGAAAACTCGCTCATCCCCTGCATAACCGAGGTTTGCGTCGCCCAATGGGCATCGTTGCGGATGCCTGTCTGTCCAGCGAGGTTGGCTTTGAGGAACGTCAGGAACGCGCCAAAGGCTTCGCGGTGAGCCCGAGCCCGGCGGTCATAATCGTCTTCCGGGTTTCCGCCGGGAATGGGTAGTTTGTAGAAATTGCGCAGGGTCTTGCGAATGTCCGAAAAGGTGCCAGGTCCGCGCATCAATATCCGCGTGCAAAACACATGATGCGCCCGCGCCAAGGGATGCCGAAGCACGGTGAAACTGCGGTGTTCCCGGTTGCGCCGCTTCCATTGCCGCAAACCCTTCTGCTGCATCTTGGTGGGCAATGTGTCTTCCGGCACGCCATCCAGTGCGGCCAGCCAAGCGCGCACTTCGTCCTCGGGGCCTGCACGCATCGGCATATACAACAGCGGCGCCCTGGCCCCTGTGACGTAGCCCGGCACACCCGGACCGCGGCGTGGCTCGAAATTGGGCGTCCGTGTGAGGTTGAAGGGGTCCAACCCAGACAGCGCGCGTTCCATTTCGTCAAAGTTGGAAACCTTGTCCTCAAGACCGCTGGGGTTTTGTTTTTTGAGCGAGGCATCCAAAGCCTCAAGCTGTTCGTCACTCCCCAAGAATTTCGCCAGTCCATTGATGACATCAAGGTCCTGCAAATCCTCGTAAGCCACGTAAAACCCTGTCTGTCCCTTGGTTTGCAGGCGGTTCAGCAGCATCACCTGAAATTCCTGCAAGCGCGCGACGTGCTTTTCAAACTCTGGCCCGTCAAAGGCGATTTTGCTGTCTTTGCGGCGCTTGACGTTGGTCAGTTTCCATTGCCCGGTTGCCTGAGCAATCTTCCAACTGACATAGCTGTCCACCGGATTTCGCGTCAGGATGATCTTGGCGCAGCGCGGATCGTTCAGGCAGATATCCAAGACCCGCTGATCGTGGTCGTTGAAAAACCGAAAGCCGCCCAAGCCCTCGGAATGTTCCTTGATCGTATTGATCAAGCGCGCCGGGTCCGCATCGCGCATGTCCTGCGTGACGCCCAGTATCTCGGTTTTGTTGGGGTAGCCGATGAAATGCGGGTTGAACGCCTCACCATGGCACTGGAAGCTGTCGAAAGCGTTGAGGTTGCTTTCCAGAAAGTTCGATCCGGTGCGCATCTCGGCGAACACCACGAAGTAATCAAAAGGGCCTGACATGCGGGGTTACTGCACCAGATAGGGTTTCGGTTTGTTGTGCGAGGGTTCATGCGGGTCATGCGCCACCGGGAAATCCCCCATCAGGTAGGGGTGCATCCCTTGGTTCTTGAGGTTCTGGAGGAACTGCCCGAAACCGCTCAGGTCTGACATCCGCGGGACCTCGGCCAGGCCGCGCAGGTTTTGCTGCCCGATCTCGTCGATAATGGTCTGCAATGGTTCCATCGGCGCCTCGATGAACTCGGCCATCGTCCAGATACGCACGCGGGCTTTCGTCCAGGGTGACCGAAGCACTTCCAAATGCTTGCTTTCCACTTGCTGAAGGCGCGCGGCCTCCTTGCGGATGTCTGAGAAATTGGCGTTGGACTTGAATAGCGGCACGGCCCATGCCCCGGTAATAACCGAGATCTGCGCATTGGGGTCCTTGGCCAGATCCCATTCCAGGTTTTTGATGTGGTCGCGCGGCCCCATTTGAAAGCACTGCCGCTCTCCGCGGGTGTTCCAGATCAGGCTGGCAAGAAAGGCCCGCGGGTTATAGTCACGTAGTGTCGCACTGTCGCTCAAGGCGCCGTTCATGACCGTCTGTCCATCCGAAAACTCGGCACGGTCGGGGGCAAAAAGATGTCCATGGACCCGCGTCCCAGTGGCCTTGGCCAGCCACGCCTCGAAATTCTCGAACAGGTCGCTGAACCCTTCGAACACCGAGTACTGCGCACAGGTCAGGCCATTCTCACGCCCTTCCACCGGAAAGCGGCTTTGCATCAATAGCCCCGGCCGCCCGCGCGTTCGGCGTTCCACCGCCTTGGCGAAAATTCGGTCGATCTTGCCGGGGTTGGGTTCGGTTCGCTTCATGGCTCCGGCGTTATCGGTCAGGAAGGCATTGTAGAGACGGTCGGCAAAAGGCCATATCTTGCGCGCCACGAAACAATCCGAACGGCGCAAAAGCTGTAGGTGGTCGTCGTAGAAGATATGAGGCTTTCCCTGATAATCGAACTTCGACAGGGTCAAAGAGCGGCTTTCGATTTGCCGCGAATACTGCCTCACAAGCGTCTGGAAATAGCTTTCGTCGGGAATCCAGACTTTCTTGAAATACCTGTCATAAGCGTCGCGTTCGGGGTCCGACAGGATGGCCGACAGGGTTTGCCGCGTCAGGCACCACCATTGGCTGCCCATATGCGGCACGATACCGTTGGGAACGCGCCGTCTGTAGCCGACTGCACGCTGCAGGGCGACGTAGCGATCGAACAGGTACCGGTGTTTACGCCACGAAAACGGAAAGCGCAGGGTGAACCGTTCATGGTCCAAGCCGCCAATTGTCCAAGGCACATCCGCTGTCGTGGCGGACTCGATGAAATCGGTCTGCGGACGATCGGCCAAATAATCAATCAATTCCTGCACCGGACGCAGTGGAAGGCACGACCCTGAGGCGAGGTAGACATGCCGCACGTCCGGAAAGTCATTCAACATAACCTCTGCCGCGCCTTGCGTCGCCGCCACAAGGCCCCATGTCCCCCACTCGCAGCGATGGCGCTTGGAAAACCGCACATCCGGCAAATCCGACAGTGATGCTTTGAAGGCTTCATAGGCAGGTTTCGAAACGCCTTTGTCGGCATGGATCACCAGCGGGCATCCGGCCGCCGCCCAATGGCGCGCAACCTGTTCGGCCCGATCAAAGGCCGTATGCACCAGCATGATGATCCCGACACTCACCCGTATCTGCCCTTTCCTCAGGCCCAGTTGCCCTTGGACATCAGCCCAAGAATTTCCAACTGGCGCCAGTTTATATATTTTTCCGACCATTTGCACCAAAGGTCGGGATTATCGCGCAGGCTATCGGCATAGGCCTTGTATTCCAAGCTTGCCGAATAGTGTTGTCCGCGCTGTAATTCTTCTTCGGCCTTGGCAGTGAAGGTATCCAGGAACTTGGCGTGAAGCAGGATACCGCTGGCTTTTTCACCGCCCCATTCGTCATAAGTCAGGTTCAGGCCCCGCGGCAAAAGCATGTGGGTCGAACTGACATAGGCATTGCGCTTGTCCCATTTGACCAAGGGCGTCTTATTCAACGCGGGGGCCTTTTTGGGGTTGTCGCGAAAGAACACCCGCGCCCTCGGCCCGCCTTGAATCCACAGGTTCCCGAAGGCCTTGTTTTTCTCGATCACATAGTTGCCCGGATCGAACCACGATGCGATCTCAAGCGGGTCTTGCCCAAGCCGATAGGGGACCGCATCAATCCGGCCTTTTGGATACATATCCAAAAGCATTGCGCCGAAAGACCGCACCTGCGAGGTGTCCAGCCAATCGGTCAGCGCCCGGATCGGCCGCGTGTCACAGAAGGGATAGATGAAAAACTCGTCGGGGTCGACGACCAGCGTCCAGTGGCCATGGCCATACTTTCCCTGCAACCAGTTGAGCCAATCAACCCCGAACCGGGACTTCTTGTAGCTTGCCTTGGTGGTCCAGAGTGAAACATCCTCCTGAGCAGCCAGATACTCACGCCCGCCATCTTGGCTATCGTTGTCGACCATGATGAAATGCGACACGCCAAGGTCGCGATAATATTTCATGAAATATGGCAGGCGCACATATTCGTCGCGAAAGGTGCAAAACAACAGCACGTCACCGGGGCGTATGCGCGCCGTGCGGTCCTTGACCGGCAGCAACGAGAAATGCTTGCGCCATGCCCGCAACTTGGCGCGCTTGCGCTTGAGCCGCATGCGATATGATTGCAACGGCCGCACCGGTTAATCCCTTTTTCGTTTCTCGTTTGGCATGCTCGACTTTACCCCCTTGGACCTTAACACAATCTTGTATTCATCAGAAACAAACCGGCCCTAAGGTTGCCATTGTTTATCGTTTTGAAACCCTCGGTCGTCAAATCCAATTTCCCTTTGACATCAAACCCATGGCTTCAAGTTGTCGCCAGCTTATAAACTTAGTGGACGCGCCGCACCATAAATCGGGGTCGTCGATCAGGCGGTCATAGTACGCCTCGTAAAGGTCGCTATTGGCGAAATGCTCACGTCGGGATTTTTCCTCGGCTGATTTGTCGACGATCACATTCAGAAACTTACTGTGTAGCAGAATGCCTGACGCAATCTCGCCCCCGTCATCGGCATAGACATGGTTCAAGCGTCGCGGCAGCAACGAATGCGTGGAGCTGACATAGGCGAACCGCCGGTTCCATTTGACCAAGGGGATTTTCCCCATGGTCGGGGCGCGGCGCGGCTGATCCGCGAAAAAGCACCGGGCTCGCACGCCGCCTTGAATCCACAGGTTTTGCAAATCCGGTTTTCGCTGGATTATGTAGTTGCCGCCATCGAACCAACACAGATCGTGAAAGGGGTCATCTCCGGCTTGATAGGGATGGGCGCTTAATCGACCTTTGGGGTACATATCCAGCATCAGCGCGCCAAACGAAGTCCGCTCGTCCTGCTCCAGCCACTCGGTCAGGGCGGGCAGGGGGCGCGTATCATGATGCGGGTAGATGAAGATTTCATCGGCATCCAAGGTCAGACACCAATGTCCGTGGGCATATCGCGCCTGCAACGCGGTCAGCCAATCCATGCCAAAGCGTGACAGTTTGTAACTATGGCGCGTGGTCCAAAGCGAGACGTCGGGCTGCTCTGCCAGGTATTCGCGGGTGCCGTCATCGCTGGCGTTATCCACGAACAGAAAATGCGCCACACCCAATCGCCTGTGGTGATCCAGGAAATGTGGCAGGCGCACGATCTCGTTACGAACGGTCACGGCCCCAAGAATATCGCCCTTGGTGATCTGGTCCGTTCTATTGACCATAGCACGCAACTGCGGACGTTTGCGCAAGGCCCTGAACAACAGGCGACGGCGTTTCCACCGCAGCCTGTAAGCCATTATCGCATCGTTCAGCTGGTTCATGGGTGCCCGTGTTCAGCCATCTGCGGTGTCACGGTTCCATCCCTAACGCACGCCGCGCGATGCACCAAGCGACCGGTCGCGCCTATTGCGCAGCTTTCCGGGCATGCACCACGTCATTGAGGTAGGACCAAAGATCGTCCCGAAGGTCGTCGCGTCCCAAGGCAAAAGAAACCGTGGCCTGAAGGAAGCCCGCTTTTGAGCCACAATCGAAGCGCTGCCCTTCAAAGCGATAGCCATAAACTTCCTCGCCGCTCTCGCGGGCTTCGTCGATGGCGTCGGTCAATTGGATTTCACCGCCTGCGCCGGTCTTTTTCTTGTTGAGGTTCCGCAGGATTTGCGGCGTCAGGATATAGCGGCCGATCACCGCAAGGTTCGAGGGCGCCGCGCCGGCTTGGGGTTTTTCCACCATGCCCTTGGTCGACACGATGCGCCCCATGTCTTCCTTGATATCAAGAATGCCATAGGACGATGCCTTGTCCTCGGGCACCTCCATGGCGGCCACCATGTTGCTTTGGGTATCTTCGAAAGCCTCGACCATCTGCGCAAGGCAGGATTTCTCGGCCGCGATAACATCGTCCGGCAGGATGACGGCGAAGGGTTCATTCGCGATCAAGCGCCGCGCGCACCACACCGCATGCCCAAGCCCAAGCGGCTTGTGTTGCCGCATATAGGCGACCTCACCACTGTCCATGTTGGTGTTCTTCAGGATTTCAAGAAGGTCATCCTTACCTTTCTTGCGAAGCTCTTGTTCAAGCTGAGGAGCGTTGTCGAAGTAATCCTCAAGCGCGCCCTTGCCGCGCGAGGTGACGAAGATGAATTCCTTGATGCCTGCCTCACGCGCTTCGTCAATGGCGTATTGCACCAAGGGGCGGTCGACCAGCGTCATGATTTCCTTGGGCACCGATTTGGTCGCCGGCAAGAACCGGGTACCCAACCCTGCGACGGGAAAGATCGCTTTCGTGACCTTGTTTCTCATTTACCTGCTCCTCACAACATCACAATTACCAGTGAACTTTTTTGTCCACTCTTACCGATTAGCCGGAAAAGGTGAAGAAAATTGGGCCAACCCGGCCACTTTTTTAAGAATACTTGCCCTTTCGCAACGAAATTTGACGGCTCTCAGGGCATTCCCATCTCTGCCATCATTGCTTCCAGACGTGGCACGTCCTCAGGGTTGTTCAATTCCCAGAACTGTCGCCCGCGCGATTGCACTTCGACGCAGAGGATGCGCCGTCCGCGTTCGAGAAACCGCAACTGTTCCAAGCCTTCCAGTGTTTCCAGCGGTCCGGCATCCCACGATGGATAGGTGGCCAGTGCCTCGGGGCGATAGGCATAGACACCCACATGGTGAAAAACGGGTGTGTCGTCGGAATCCTCATACCGCGATCCAGTATAGGGGATCACCTCTTTCGAGAAATACAGTGCATGGCCCCCGGTTCCGAATACGGCTGTCGTTCCGCCAACGCGTCCATTGGCGCGATCATCCAAAAACCCGTTCAGAGCCCGCCCATCACAACGCAAAACAGGCGTGGCGACTTCCGCGTGCGTATCGGCACGCAGGCCCTTGACCAGATCTTCGATAAACCAATGCGGCGTCAACGGTGCATCGCCCTGAAGGTTCACCACGATCTCGTAGCCCCCGCCCAGCGCCTCATGCGCCTCCGCGCAGCGTTCCGTGCCATTCGCGCAGGTCTCCGAGGTCATCACGACATCGGCTCCAAAGGCCTCGCATGCCATTTTGATGCGGTCATCATCCGTGGCGATAACCACCCGATCCACACCCTCGACACCCTGCGCGGCCTCCCATGAACGACGGATCAGGCTTTTCGACTGACCGGTTGCGCCCCGCAGTTCCGCCAATGGTTTGCCTGGATACCGCGACGACGCGAAGCGGGCGGGGATGACAACCAGAACCGACATCACGCGGGCTTCAACTCGACCGAGGGCGAATAGGCGATGAAGAACGGGTTTGCATAGCCTTCCTTGCCATAGGTCAGCGGCGCGTGATCGTCGAAACGCACAACCTGCCCGCCCGCACCATGCAACACCGCATGGCCAGCAGCGGTATCCCATTCCATGGTGCGGCCCACGCGCGGGTACACATCCGCTTCGCCGGTCGCGATCAAACAGAACTTGAGCGATGACCCGGCGCTTTTCATGTCCTTCACGGCATATTTATTGATGTAGTCCTCGGTGGCCTGATCGCGGTGCGATTTGCTTGCCACCACCATCAGAGCGTTGTTGTCAGCCTGCGATACCTTGATCGGTGTGACCTCGCCCATGGTTTCGGCGACGAAGGGTGCCACCTCTTCTGCCGCGCGACCATCTGCCAGGGTCATGAACATCCTCTCGCGTGCTGGGGCATAGACCACGCCACGCGTCGGCACGCCGTTTTCGACGTATGCGATGTTGACGGTGAAATCGCCACGCCGGTTGATGAACTCCTTGGTGCCATCCAGTGGATCGACAATCAAAAAGGTCTCGCCGGTCATGCTGTGCGAATTGGCCTGCTCCTCGGTGATCAGCAGGACATCGGGAAACGCCTCGCGCAGACCTGCCGAGATCAAGGCATCGGCCGCTTCATCGGCTTCGGTTACCGGACTGTCGTCGGATTTCACTTTCACGTCGAAATCATCGGCATTGTAGATTTCCATGATCCTGTCGCCTGCCTCTAGCGCCAGACGGCGCATCACGGCCACCAGTTTCTCGTAGTCCAATGTCACTCTCCGAATTGGGTGCGCCTGTTGATGCGGGCACGTATTGCGAGATTATTCGCCGCCCCTTATGATACCTGGGTAACGGGACAGCAAGAAATCCGTGCAACAAATCCCACAGGCATTCGGGCAGAAACGGAAATGTTCCAGAACGTAAGGCCGAGATCAAAGCTCCACTCCGGCGTCGCGCTGATCGAATTGATCTATCACGCGACCGTGCGCAGCGTGCGAAAATCGCACGGCAACGCGCTTTGGGCCATTGGCAGCAACATGTTGCAGGCGATTATTTTCGTGCTGGCCTTCTACGTGATGTTCTCGGTGCTCGGCCTCAGGGG
>Ga0102940_1001525_pt1 | contig 14776 bp, 7 predicted proteins | sample SalPonR2_C_D1_MG_FD_78215 | JGI IMG/M metagenome (GOLD analysis project Ga0102940, IMG submission 78215) | Salt pond soil microbial communities from South San Francisco under conditions of wetland restoration - Salt Pond MetaG R2_C_D1_MG | ecosystem: Environmental > Aquatic > Marine > Intertidal...
CCTCCGCCGGCGTGCCGGTGTTTGCATCCCGGGACTGGCATCCGGCAGGGCATATGAGTTTTGCGGAAAATGGCGGCCCCTGGCCCCCCCACTGTATCCAGGACAGCGACGGTGCACAGTTCCACCCGGACCTTGCTCTGCAGGATACCGCGGTCATCGTAACCAAGGGGGTGCGCTTTGACCAGGACCAGAACTCCGCCTTTGATGAAACCGGTCTTGCCGTAAAACTGCGGGCGGACGGTATCACCCGCCTGTTCATCGGCGGACTGGCAGAGGATGTATGTGTGCTGGCAACCGCCCTTGATGCCCGCAAAAATGGATTTGCGGTAAAACTCATTACAGATGCCACCCTGCCGGTTACCCCGGAAGGGGGCAGAGATGCCCGAAAAAAGATGCAGGATGCCGGCGTACAGATTTTCAACAGTAAATCGGTGTAAGGCATGAAGTCGTGCCCCCCGACCGTAAAAGCAAATCTGTATATAATAGCACATAATACAAGTGGCCATTCAGATCACAACACATATAGATTGCAAGGAGCATAACCAATGACAGAAAAAGCATTCCAGGATTATTATTCAGAAGAGTTCAGCCACTGTTACGGCTGCGGCCGCAAAAATGAACACGGTCACCAGATCAAAAGCCATTGGGATGGAGAGGAAAGTGTGGCTGTTTTTCAACCGGAACCCTATCACATCGCCATTCCCGGATTTGTATACGGTGGACTGATCGCCTCTCTCATCGACTGTCACGGTACCGGCACGGCAGCGGCTGCCACTTACAGAGAACAGGGACGCGCCATGGACAGCGAACCGGCTCTGCGGTTTGTCACTGCTTCTTTAAAGGTGGATTTTCTGGCCCCCACCCCTTTAGGCGTTCCCCTGGAAATCCGGGCCACGGTATCCCAGATCACCCCCAAAAAAGTGGTGGTGGATGAAAAAGTGACAGCCAACGGCAAAATCTGCGCCACCGGCCAGGTCATTGCCGTGAAAATGCCGGATGCCATGCTGGCAGGAAAATAAGCACAACCCCCTTGACGTCAAAACCACATTCCCCCATATCAAAGGAGATAATGGCATGTCCCATGAAACACCGCCGGTTCACGGTAAAAATGTCGTACTGTTTGCATTCAGGGGAGACCCCATGTGCTTTATCCATGTGCTGCTCAATGGTATTGACCTGCATGAAAGGGGCAGACATGGCCTGATTGTACTCGAAGGTGATGCCGTCACCCTGGTGGAGAAAATGGCAAAACCAGACCATTTTCTGTCCAAGCCCTTTCAAAAGGCCAAATCCTTAGGAATCATCCACGGGGCCTGCAAGGCCTGCAGTGCCAAACTCAAGGCCACCGAAGCCGTAAAAAAAGAAGGCATTCCCCTGATCGGGGATATGGCCGGCCATCCTGCCATGGGGGCTTTTCTGGCAGACGGGTACAAGGTTATCACTTTTTAACTGATATCTAAAAGCAGTATACTGCTGACCTCTAATATCAACTATAAATCACTGTCCGACTGTTTGTTTTTACGCATCTTTATGGTATGCTGCATGTCATTTAATACCATTTCACTGGAGTTGACAATCCTTTATGCCGGGATTCCAAAAATATGTGTTGAGCACCTTGCTGACCTCGCTTATCGTTTTTGCTTTATGCTGTCACCTGCCAGCAGCAAACGCAGACGGCAGGCCTTTTTTACAGCTCACTGAACAGGAAAAAGCGTTTGTTGCAGACCATCCGGTCATCCGGGTGAGCAATGAAATGGACTGGCCCCCCTTTGATTTTGCCGTGGGTGACCAGCCCTTCGGCCTGAGTATCGATGTGATGAATATGCTGGCATCCAGGCTTGGTATCACACTTGAGTACATAAATGGATATTCATGGAATCAACTGCTCAATATGTTCAAAAACAAAGAGCTGGATGTTCTTCAATCCGCCTATATGAACCAGGAACGCCGGCAGTTCGGACTGTTTACACAGCCGTACTATAAAGATAAAAACGTATTTGTGGTGCCGGTGTATTCAAGCATCTCAAGTATTGCAGATCTGACAGGAAAAATAATTGCAACCCCCAAGGGATGGGCACATGAAAACTACTTGACGGAAAACCACCCGGACATCAACATATTGACGGTTCAAAACTCAGAACAAGCTTTTAGGGCGGTAATGAACAAAAAAGCAGATGCCGCCATCGAGCTGTCCGCTGTTTCACGATACGTGATCAAAAAAAATTACCTGACCGGGTTGAAAACATCGGGCTGGTTCAATGAATATGACAACAATGATCAGAAAGCCTTGCACATCATGGTCAGAAATGACTGGCCCATCCTGCACACCATGCTTGAAAAAGCCCTTATGACCATTACACCCGGGGATATTGCCGCCCTGGAATACAAATGGCTGGGGGAAAGCAAGACATCTTTTGCTCAGAAACTGCAACTTACCCTTCAAGAAAGAACCTTTATGGAGAACCACCCGAAAATCCGGGTGGCAAACGAGCTGGACTGGCCTCCGTTTGATTTTGTCCAAAACGACGAGCCTGCAGGGTTTGCCATTGATTATATCAAACTGCTCGCCAAAATTATCGGTGTTGAACTGGAGTTCATCAATGGATACACCTGGCCGGAGCTTCTGGAAAAAGGCCGGCAAAAAGAGATCGATCTGTTTCCGGGATTGTGGAAAAGTGCTGACAGAGAAGCGTTTTTGTCTTTTACCAACCCGTATATTCAATTGATCAACGTGCTGGTCACCAGAAAAGAGATGCACCAGATCGATTCCTTTGCGGACATGAAAGACAAAACAATTGCCTTGATTTCAGGATTCACCCTGACACAAATTGTCATGGAACAATATCCGGATTATGATTACATTCTGGTGAAAAATGCTGCCGAGGGACTAAAACATGTTTCCCTGGGAAAAGCGGACGGATTTATCGGATCTTTGGGTATCATCAACTATCTCATCAAACAGCTGTTTCTCAACAATGTGCATGTGGTCACAGATATCCATCTGGACAGAGAACTGCCCCTGTATATGGCTGTCAGAAAGGACTGGGCCATACTGTCGGACATCCTTGACAAGGCGATGAAACAGGTTGACTCCCATCAATTTGATGCCATTGTGAACAAGTGGATTGGCAGCATAGACCAGACCGGAGACAGGATCTCTCTTTCCAGGGAGGAGAAAGACTACCTGGCGGAAAAAAATCACCTATCCATGTGTGTGGGACCGGATTCTCACCCCTTTGAAGCACTGAGTGAAAATGGGGAATACCATGGGATTCTTGCAGATTTTTATGATCTTGTGGGCCGAAAAATCGGGGTGCCGATCCAGGCTGTCAGATCCGGTTCCACAGATGAAGTTGCCACACTTATCAAAACAGGGGGCTGCGATATGGTTTCCATGGTGACCGGAAAAGATATGGATACCGGCCTTATAGCGTCCACCACACCCTATACCGCATATCCCCTTGTCATTGCAACCGACAGCAAGGCCCTGTATATAAATGCCCTTGAAACCATTGGGGAAAAACCCATCGGCATCAACAGAACCGCCCCGTTTTTCCATGACATGACAATCCGTTACCCTAATATCGATTTCATCCCGGTTGATACAGTTGAAAAAGGGCTTGCCGCTGTTCAGAACGGAACCTTGTTCGCCCTGGTGGATACGGCCCCGAAAATCGGTTTCCATATCCAAGAAAAGGGGATGGTTGACCTGAAAATATCAGGAGAACTGCCCCACCAGATCAGGTTTCGGACTGGGGTTTCCAATACCGATCCCCTGCTGCACGACATTGTTGAAAAAGCGATCCAATCTTTGACTGATGCAGAAAAAAAACGCATTTTTCAAACCTGGATGACCCTTAAATATGAGCAGGGATTTGACTACAGTCTGTTATGGAAAATCCTGCTGGTCATGGGAATCGTCGGGTTTTTCGCCCTGTACCGCCACATATCGGTTTCCCGGTATAATACCCGGCTGGCCGGACTGAACCGGGAACTCAAAGCAGCCAACAAAAAACTGGAAACCATATCCTATCTTGACGGGCTGACCGGTATTCCCAACCGGAGAAAATTTGACACGGTCCTGGAAAATGAGTGGAAACGGTGTGAAAGAACCGGACAGGTGCTGACCCTGATGATGCTGGACATCGATTATTTCAAACCCTTTAATGACCGGTACGGCCATCTCCAGGGCGATGACTGCCTGAAAACCGTGGCAAAAACCATTGAAAACCTGCTGGGCAGACCCGGTGATTTTGTGGGCCGTTACGGGGGTGAAGAGTTTGCCATCGTGCTTCCGGGTACTGACGGGGCCGGTGCCCAACAGCTGGCCGACATAATGCTGAACCGGATTCAGGAACTGAAAATTCCCAACCAGGATTCCGAGGCATCCCCGTTTTTAACCGTGAGCATCGGCGGTATTTCAGCGGTACCAAACCGTTCCATCCCCGGCACCTGGTTTCTGAACAAAGCCGACCAGCTGCTCTACCAGGCAAAGCAGGGGGGACGAAACCAGTACCGGCTTGAAAAATTGTAAAGCCTGCCCCATGTGCCTGATTGTTTTTGCATACAAAACCCATCCGGCATATCCCCTGGTTATCGGTGCCAACCGGGATGAATTCTTTGATCGGCCCACAGCCCCGCTGGCCTGGTGGAAAGACCATCCCCATGTCCTGGCCGGCCGGGACCTGCAGGCAGGGGGGACATGGATGGGCATCACTGACACCGGAAGATTTGCCGCCATCACCAATTACCGTGATCCATCCAGGATAAAGCAAGATGCACCGACCAGGGGGGCGCTGGTGGGTGATTTTCTGTGTTCAGACACCCCTGCACAGACATATCTGGAACAGGTCCGGCAATCTGCTGCAGCATACAATGGTTTCAACCTGATCGTGAAGGACGGATCCGGGCTGTATTACTATGGCAATTTTCAGGACCGAATCCAGCGCCTTTGTGCCGGGGTGTACGGCCTGAGCAACCACCTGCTGGACACGGACTGGCCCAAGGTGAAAAAAACCAGAAAAGGGCTCACCTCCCTCATGGAACAGGACCTGGTGAATGAAGAGGCGATTTTCGCCCTGCTGGCGGACCGGCAGCCGGCACCGGACCACCTGCTGCCGGATACCGGCATCGGCCTGGCGTGGGAGCGCCTGTTGTCATCTGTTTTTATCCGTTCTGAAACCTACGGCACCCGTTCATCTTCTGTGATCCTCATGGAAAAAAACGGACAGACACGGTTTTCCGAGCACACCTTTACCGTTTCCGGCTGCTGCGGCCGGATATCAGAAACCGTCATTCACTGACAAAATCAAAATCAGTTGGCACCACCCTTACCCATCAGAATCAGGGCAAAATAAAGCGGTTATGAATAAATCCGCCGTGCCGTTAAACCGGCGGCCTCGATGGCATGGCACACAATATCCTGCACCATCTTCAACCGGGGCTGTTTCAGGGCGTACCGTCGTGATTTATCCTTCTCCACTGCTTCATACATATAGGTATCCATGGTCACTTCAAGCTGGATAACATGAACGTTGCTTTCCGGATCATTGTGCTTCCTTGTGATAAACCCGCCGGAATAGGGTTCGTTTTTGGCCGTTGTCAGGCCCAGGTGATGCCTCTGGGCCGCACTGTCCAGGGCCTGGCAAAAGGAATGGATGATTTCTGCATCGGCGGATTTGTCATCAAGCGTACCCACGACAAAATTGCTCCGGGCACGGCCCTTGTCATACACCCGTCCCCAGCCCACAGATGACATGGAATGGGCATCGATGATAAGGGCGTACCCCCTTTCCCGGATCATGTTTTCGGCCAGCAGGTAGATAATATTGTGGTAGAGGTCATAGTAACGGATAATATGTGCAAATTCTTCTCCCGTATAAGGCTGTGTCAACATTTTTTCATCTTTAATGGTGTGGTATTCGGTGGCCGGATTGGTCAGATGGCCGGGCAGGTTTTCCGCCGCATATCCGTTCCGGGTTCGGTTCATGTCCACAAAAAAAGGGGCGAGCCGGGAAACCACCTGAAGACCGTCCAGTCCTTCGTAAAGCACATCACTGAGCAGGTCGATTTCTTTGAGGCACTCGTCGTCCAAAGTGAAGCGGTCCTTAAAGGCCTCCGGCAACAGCACCCCTGCGTGGGGAATGGAAAGAATGTAATCATTGGACCGGGGGGTGAAATCGATGAGATCCTGGATATACAGGTCATAGGTTTCCCGACCGAAGACATCGAATACCGGTATCTGTTCGGTGAATTTTCTGTACAGCTCCTCGACATTGTTCCAGGGAGACATGGGCTGTTCCACCACGGGCGCGGTAATAATGGCGGGGGGCGGGGCCTTGGCCAGGAGTTCGGATTCTATTTTGTCCATGATAATGGCGCCGACTGATACGCCATAAATCTGATAGAGCCCCTGGCCGCCTGGATAAGCATTGATTTCAATGACCTTTCCCGTGCTCAGCATATCCACCGATGCATACCGGATTTCAGGGAATGCACGGATGACGGCCCTGGCAATCTGCTCCTGCTCCCGGGTCAGGGCATGGGCCACCTGGTTGGCGCCGAAAGAGAGATTGGTTTTCCACTGGCCGTAAGCCGGCTCCCTGAACATGGGGGCGATCAGTTCACCGTCAAAGAACGTCACCACGATGTCACCGTTTTTCACCTCCGGGCAGAATTCCTGCATCAGGATATGGGTATATTTGGAAAGGTACATGGCGATCACCTGGTCCAGCTCAGGATCGTCAAAACGGACCCTGTGCACCTGCATCCCACACCCAAAGCCGAACCGGTCCTTGATAACGAAATACCCTTCATCTTTTGGCAGCCTGCCGATGGCTTCATAGGCCTCTTCCGGTGACGTACACGCAAAGGTCAAGGGCTGGGGCAAATCCGGCAGCCGCTTTGTCAGCTCGTATTTGTCTGTCGTGTAAAAGGTGGCATCCAGGCTTTCCATGAGCGCGCCCCGGTCATCCAGCGCTTTGAGCAGGTCGACATTGGGAGAATCCGCATTCCTGATATCATCGCCCCGGGCAAAGCAGATATCGATATCAGAAAGCTTTAAAGGGCGGTCAAACGCCCTGGTTACATACTGGTGGGCCGTTACAGGGTCCCCTTCCCATTTTTCCGGCAACCGCAGCACCGAAGCCCTGGTATAAACCGCTCCGTCATGGCGGTAAAGATCACTCATGCTGAAATGATAAAGATCATGCCTGCGGCTGGCAGCCACGCTGAGAATCTGAGTGATGCCTGTATTGTAAAGGTCAACATCCACATCGCTATAGGTTAATTTCTCACTTTCAAACGCAATGGTCAGTTTTTGTTTCGTCATTTATATGGTCTCTATTTTCTATACGGTCTCTATTTTCTTACATTCGTCTTACATTCGTTTTAAAACCACTCAATAGTATATTTCATACTCTCCTCTGGAAGTCCAGATGGAAAAAGGAAATCTGATCTGATATGCGGGAACAAACCCATGGAGATAGCCAGTTGACAAAAAAACACCTTTAAAACAGGCGTGGCGGACCATTTTCAATGCCGGCATTCAGGCGGATCCCAAAAAACAACATTTGTTTCCCGGCAATGGGCTAATAACTGCTTGAAACAGCTGTTTTTCACCAGCAGGGATTCCGTATGGGGGATCATGGAGAAAAAAGCCTTGCTGCCGACAATGATCAGCTTTTTTCTGGCCCGGGTCATGGCGACGTTGAGCCGGTTGGGGCTGTTCAGGAATTCACTGGTCAGATGATCCGGATCCGAGGCGGTCAAACCAAAGAAGATGACATCCCGCTCCGCACCCTGGACCCGTTCTATTGTGTCCACCAGGGGGAGTTGTACGCCCTTGGCAGTCGGGCCCCTGTTTTGGATCATCCCTTTCCGGGTCAGATCTTTCCGGATCAGATTCGCGTCTGAAATCATTGCTCCGAGCCGTTTGAGGATTTCGTTGTTCTGGGCCCGGTGGGGGGTGATGATGGCCATCCGGTCCGAAGGGAACCCGTGGCCGCATATCAGGCGGCAGGCCAATGCGGCCATGAGATCCGCCTCTTCATCGGACTGCTGGGAACATCCCTGGTGGTCGGTCAGGACCAGTGCGACCGGTTTTTCCGGATCCAGAACCTGGTTGAACCATTGGTTGGCCTTCAGGGGGGCATGGGTTGCTTCTTTGACAGGGTCCAGTTGCAGCCGTGCCCGGTCCACACCCGAAGCCGGGACCAGCACACTGTCGTACCAGGTCTTTGAAGGAAACGCACAGATTTCCCGGTTCATCCGAAAGGTGGTGTTCAGGGTGACCTGTTGACCCGCCGGATACCGGTTCCGGATATGGGTGAGGATGGCATCACTGAACCGCACCCGGTCTTCTGTTTCCTCCCCGTCTCCAAAGTCGTCAACGGGTCCCATGACAATGGGGGGCAGCTGGTTTTCATCCCCCAGAAACAGATAGTTTCCCCTGCCGTAGATCAGGCTGAGCAAGGCCTGGGGAACCGGTACCTGGGAGGCTTCATCAAAGATGATCCAGTCAAGGGCCAGAGGAAATCCCTGGTCTTTGCTGTTGAAAAGCGAATAAAATCCGTACCCGGTGGCACCCAGGATCAACCAGGGCCGAGCCGGAAGGTCCCGGGCATCCTTGACATACTCCACCGCCGCAACAGATTGGCCCCTGGAATTTTTGTTTGCTCCGCCAGAATCATCCGGCCTGGTTTCAGGGGTTCTGCTTTTCCCCCATTTGACACACTGGCCCGGGAACCTGTCCGGCAGGTATTGGCCGGCCAGATGAACCACCTTTTTCAATACCGTGTCAATGGCCTGGTGGGTCAAGGCACTGACACCGATGCGAAGCGGTCTGCCGGCATCATGGGCCTCCCATATCAGGGAGATGATGATCCACCCCAGCAGATGGGTTTTCCCGGTTCCGGGCGGTCCCTGGATCAGGCCGGTTTTGTATTGAAACGGCAGCTTCAGGGCCTGCTGCTGGGCAGGGTTCAGTCCGCGGTCATTTTGGGTCAGCCATCGATCCACCCAAGCAAGGCTGGAGGGTGGTTGCCGGTCAAGGGCATTGCCTGCCAGCAGCTGCCGGACATGGGCATATCGTTCATCTGAAAACAGATCCGTGGCAGCATGGACCATCTTTTCCCGGTTCCAGTCATCCATATCCTCTTCCAGGGAATAGAACAGATCTTTGTGGCAGCGCAGCTTCCCGGACCGGGAAACCAGACCGGCCTCTCCGGCCTCCACATCATATTCCGCCAGGATGACGGGGAATCCGCCCTGGATATCAGCCATCCCGTGGGGCACCAGTTTGAGGAAGTCTCCCTGGCGGAACTTGGCCGGAAGGGTCCGGGACGACAATGTGAAGACATGGACAAACCGCCCGTCCTGATCCAGGCGGGCGTGGACGTATTGCAGGTATCCCAGGGACCGGAACCGCTGCATCCGTTCCTCCAGGGGCTGTTCCTGGAGTATCTGGATATCCGCGTCCTTTAACCGTTTTTCTTCCTGTAGAAAGGCAATACAGGACGTTGCCCGTTTATCTGTCGGGTCGTTGTCCGGCCATTCCCTGATCCATTGGCTCTCCAGAAGCAATACCGCTTTTTCAAAGATATCCGCCATCACGGCAAGACCTTGTTTCACTTCCCGGGCAACCAGGTCCAGGCTAGTGCCGCCGCTCTGGTGGAAAAGGGTCGGGGGCGGGGCAAGGGATGCGTTGCATCCAAATATCTGTCCAAGTGTGTAAAAGGAAATCACGCCAGGGATCGGCATGTAAAAATGGCGGGTCAACACCGTTTCAAGATCTGTCCAAGGCGATGGCCGGGTCTGGCAGAGAAAGGGGCATATGTTTTCCAGTGCCTGACCGGACCACTGAATCAATGCCCTAGGGGACCGGGACCCCAAATGAAACAGATGGGGTCCCCGGCCGGAATGGATGCTTTCCTCCCAGCGGTGTGCCAGTTTCCCGGCAAAGATTTTCCACACCCGGCATCGGTCTTCTTCGCTTTCCATGGTCCATACCCGGGATTCGCATATCTGCCGGGTACCCGGCTCCCACACCTGCCATCCCAGGACACTGGGCTGCCCGCTCAGCCGCTGTGTTTCCACATGGATGAAAAAAATCCTGGAAAGGTTGGCCGGAAAAAGGTGGGTCTTTTTTTCGTAAAGCCGGATGCGATTTGTTAAAAATGCCTGGCACCATCCGGCCAGTTTTGTCTGCTGCCCCGGGGAAAGGCTGGGGTGTATGGCCCTGGGGCTGGGGTTGTCCTTACCGCCATCTGCCAAGTTTTCCAATACTTTTACGGTTTTTTCCAGGGTGTTACAGCCCAGCCGCCTCAGAGCCCTCAGCTCACCATTGGTCAGAACGGGCAGGAACTGAATATCTTCACTGGCAAGGGCCCCGGCGTAGCAGCCGGGAAACCCGGAACAGGCAGTGCAGCGGGATTGAAGCCGGTGGTGTGCATGGACCGGCAGGTCAGCCATGATCCGGCCCAGGGTATGACACAGGCTGGGGAAGGCCGCCAGGAAAGGTGCCAAATCAAACCTGTGCACCTCCCCGATTGTCTGGGATTGGCCCCCGGGCTGCGGAGAGACAATGAATCCCCAGGGCGAAACCCTCGCCTGGATCCTGCGCTCCGTGATGATTTTATCCAGCACCTGTGCATAAAACACCACCTGCCATTTCTGATGATACCGTGGTTCAGGGCTGCGCTTGATGTCGCCCACTTCGATCTTCACCCGGATCCGGCCCCTGTCGGTGCCGGGTCCGTCACCAACCGTTTCTGTGGACAGCTTCAGAAGATCCGGAATCCCCACAGCGGACATGCCAGGGAACTGCGGCACCAGAGAACCAGCTGCAAGACCGCATTGGGAAATCCACACCGGCCCGCCGGCCGGCCCGTTCCCGGCAATGAGCTGTGCCACTGTTTTTTCCAGTACACGCAGGCCCGCTTCCCAAAGGGATTCACCCGGATCTTGCTGTGTCGGGGTGACCAGCATTTCCCCCTGTTTTTCAAGAGATGCCAGCACTGCCTGTTCGTGACAGATCCCCTGATCCCGGGCAAACTCCATGAGGCCGTCCTGATCCTGAACCAAATGGTCCTGGCCCAGGTATTTCAAACAGAACCTGCGGCCGCACTGGCTAAAATAGACATAATCGCTGACCATGGTGGCGGTCAGAGGGCGGCCGGGATCGAAACAGGGATGGTTCCACCGGGGAGAGGAAAAAAAGTGCGGGTCCGAAGCCGGCACTTTTTGCTTTTCTCTGTCCAGCAGGGAAGCACCGGCATCCATCTCCCGGTTACTAGGTTCCACACCCTTTTCCGGGGCAGGTTGCGGCCCGGCAAGGTCTGCCATATCACCGGATACAATATCCGAGCGGGTTACCAGATACCGGGCAAAGACTTTTGCCACCTGCGGGTCAAAGAGAAAATCAGCAATTTCTTCCACCATCAGGTCCCTGGGCAGGGTTTTCCAGAAAATGCTCAAGGACACCAGGCCCCGGACCGCCTGGAAGTGGGAAGCGATCCAGGCATGGAAAGCGGTTTTTTCAACTGGCAGGGCCAGTGTTTCGAACCGGATCCACCGGGAACATTCCACACCGGTCTCACTGGAAGCAATGTCCAGGTCCTCATCCTGGAAATGGTCCCGAATGGCCCATTCCAACACCAGGTTGCCGGCAGCCCCCAAAAAGGTGCAAAAACAAAACCGTGCTTTTTTGCCGGAAACCACCGTAATACCGTTGGCCAGCACCACCGGTTTGGCATGGTAAATTTTTTCATGACGGAGCAGTTGTCCGGTCCGGGTCATCAGGCCGCTGTCATCCGGCACGGTACCGGAGGTGAGAATGCGCTGCATGGCCCTGGCCACTTCAAAGGATACCCGGGGACCCAGCCCCGTCCAGACCAGATCCTTTGCATCCCTTCCCGCGGAAGGGCGGGCCGCCACTCTCCCGGGATCTTCCTCCTTCTGAATTTTCAGAATCTCAAGGGCACGGCCCGACAAATGGACCCGGTCCCCCACATGCATCTGGGACACAATGGACTGGGGGATGTCTGCAACCGGTTTTTCAGATACTTCCAATAGGAACGCTTTTTCCGCCTCCGGGAAATTTCCCCAGATCTTATGGGCCAGAAAATGATCCCGGTACTGCCAGCCCCCCCGAACCAGACCCGGACGGGGACAGGGGCGGATCCATCCTTTTTTTTCAAGGGATCTGAAAATGCCGGACAGCCGCAATTTCTGGTTGGGAAAAAGGGATTGCATTGCATGGAGAGATATCTCTTTTTTTTCATACAGACAGGAGATCACCTGCTGGCTGAGGACACTTGGCAGCTCCTTGGGAACCGGGGCTTCGATCCTGCCTTTCCGCCCCAGTTCCAGCAGGGCCAGGAACCGGACCAACTGGATACCGGCGGATTCTCCGGAACAGATCCCCCAGAAATTGATGGCACCTTCCCTGCGGTTGGCCCGGCCGATGCGCTGAAGAAAGGATGACACCGACCCAGGGGGCTGAAACAGCAGGACCGCGTCCACATCCCCCACATCGATCCCCAGTTCCAGTGTACTGGTGGCAATGCACAGGGCATGGGGGTTTTTCCGGAACCGGTTTTCAGCCAATTTGCGTTCCCGGGGTTTGAGGTTGGAATAATGAAGTTCGGTGACCTCCCGGAACACCCCGGAGCGGCCCAGGATACCTGAAAGCCGGTCGCATGCGGACCGGCTGTTGCAGAAAATGAGGATTTTCCGGTAGTGCCAGGCATGGTATAGGTCGTTGAGCAGGGCAATCATCTCGGCATCACCGTTTTTGAGATGAATCAGGCGGGCGGAAATTCTGCGGTCTGTGCTGACGGCGATGGATTCCGCCCCGGGCCTGAAATCGAAAAAATCCATCACCTCTTCAACCCGGGCAATGGTGGCGGACATGGCGATCTTCTGGAGCGGTGCCCGGGTTCTTTTGGACAGGCGGGTGAACAGGCAGGCCAGGTGCCGTCCCCGGTAGTGATGCACCAGGGGATGGACTTCATCTATGATGACACATCCCACCCGGGACAAAAACCCCTTCAGGTCTTGATTGGCGCTCCCCAGCATCACATCCAGGGATTCCGGGGTGGTGAACATGATGTCCGGCCGTTTTTTTCCAGTGCGTTTGAGATCTCCGGTGCGGATGGATAGGCCCAGCCCCAGACGCTCGGTGATCACGGTTTCGAACCGCCGCAAAAGATCCTTTGCCAGGGCCCGGGTGGGGATGATGTACAGAATCCCGTGGGTCCTGCCCGAAGTGATCACCCGCTCCAGGCAGGGGGCCAGCACGGCTTCACTTTTCCCGGCGCCTGTGGCAGCCTGGAGAACCAGGTCCCGGCCCGCCAGGATGGGCACGATGCCCTGGACCTGGACAGGGTGCAGGTGAAGGAATGATCCGTAAAAGGGCCGAAAGGTGTTGGGCAGCAGCAACAGGGGATCAGGGGCCTGCGCCATGGGCATCAGCTGTGCAGTTTCTGCTGTTCCAGGTCCAGCTGGTTGACCAGAAGCCGCAGTTTCATGCGCGATTCTGCCCGGCCGTGCCTGTACAGCATTCGGGCCGCTTCTTTTTCCAGGGCCGCGCTGTCCGGGGCCCATCCATAGGCCCTGCCGTGGAGAACCATAAGCTCGCGCATCAGTTCCTGCCAGTCCCGGTCTGAAAGATCAAGGAGCATATGGAAATTGAGATGCTGCTGCCAAGCCTTGTGGTAATTACGCGCAAAGCAGGGGATCGGTTCCGGCGCTGTGCGACTGTTTTTCCGTCTCCTGGGCACCCTTGTCCGGTCATAGGGCTCGTCTGCAACCAGGGTGAAAAAATCATGGGTAAAGGCAAACACCGGAAAAAACCCGGGGCAGAAAGTATCAGGGCAGAAGATATCATGCAGGTGTTCATAGCTTTTGCTGCGGCTGGTGATGCGGGCCTGCCCGATGGATTCCCCCTCGTCGAACAAAACCATCCAGCCCCTGAATCCCATTGTCCTGATCAACCGGGCCAGCCCCTTGACAGCAGCCAGGTATTGTCCGGGATCTTTGCAGACCAGGGAGTGATCTTTATAAAAAGGCACCTGTCGGTAATGAAAGACCGCCTTGAGGCGATGGGCCGGGATATCCTTTCCCATGAGGGCGTTTTTCAGTATCCATGGAAATTCCCGGGGTTTGAACCGGGCGTGCTTTTTCAGTTTCCGTTTGTTGGGGGGAAGATCCATGTTGGTCAATGCCATGGCGGCCAGGATGGCCCTGAACCGGTGGGGCATCTCAGCAGGAATGATGTCCAGGAGGGTGCTGTCCCGGTTTTCAGGCTGATTCAGCCAGTGTAATACAAATGGTTTCCAGACATCTGTAAAGCGGCTTTGCCCATCCGGAAATGTCATGGCACCCATCAGGGCCTGGTACACTGTCTTAAAATCATGGAAAGGGGTTTGCCGCGGGTCGAGGTTGATGCTGCTGACAACAAAATTGTCTGACAGGGCCCGCTGTTTCAGAAAGGCAAGGCTGTGGGATTTGCCCTGCCCATAGGCCCCGCAGATGCACACATGGCAGGGCCGGCCCGATTCAAGCCTTGTGACCCCCTGGTCGAACACCTGGTTCAGCTTTTCTTCCCCCGAGGTGAGCCACTGCACCCCCAGGGGGTCGAAAAGGCCATCCCTGATGCGCTCCACAGCCCTTCTGAGAAAGAAATTGTCCGTGCCGTTGACAAGGGTTGTAAAAGAGTGGTGGTCCATTTTACCGATCCTGCCTCAAGAATCCCAGGTCGGCTGCATCTGTTTCA
>Ga0102940_1001527_pt1 | contig 14762 bp, 8 predicted proteins | sample SalPonR2_C_D1_MG_FD_78215 | JGI IMG/M metagenome (GOLD analysis project Ga0102940, IMG submission 78215) | Salt pond soil microbial communities from South San Francisco under conditions of wetland restoration - Salt Pond MetaG R2_C_D1_MG | ecosystem: Environmental > Aquatic > Marine > Intertidal...
ATGATTTGGACGTGTATTCCATAGCCGATAACGAATCCCATGCCTTTGTAAACTATATTAAGGTGGTAAATGGAGTCATGATCAACACCTATACGCTAGAGTTGAAAAAGAATTTAAATGATGATAAAAAAGACCTTCTTGAACTGGCAATTCTAAATCTACGAGATCGGTTTTCGGATTATGCGCCGGAAATTGTGGTGCCTTTCGAAGTAGATTTGCTGTTTGAGGATACCCAATGGACTGTTCCTCAACGAGGTGATAAAAAGAAACTGTTGGATCTATCCAAAAAAAATGTATTGTATTTTAAACAGCAGAAGTTGCAGCAACAGCAAGCTCGTAAAAACAAAGCTTCCCGTGCTGAGCGAATTCTGAAGACGATGCAAGAAGATTTACAAATGGATCGACTCCCTACGCATATTGAGTGTTTCGACAACTCGAATATTCAGGGTTATCATCCAGTAGCATCCTGTGTAGTTTTTAAGAATGCAAAACCGTCTAAGAAAGACTACCGTAGATTTCACATTAAGACTGTAGAGGGACCCGATGATTTTGCATCGATGGAAGAGGTTGTGCGCAGAAGATATACCCGTTTGAAGGCTGAGGACAAGCCACTGCCTCAGTTAGTTGTAATTGATGGAGGAAAGGGTCAACTGGGGTCGGCTGTCAAAATTTTGCGCTCCTTGGACTTATTGGATAAAATCACGGTCATTGGCATTGCAAAGCGGCTGGAAGAGATCTATTTCCCGGGCGATCCTGTACCATTATATATCAATAAAAAATCTGAGACCTTAAAAGTTATTCAACACCTTCGAAATGAGGCGCACCGCTTTGCCATTACTTTTCATCGACAGATGCGCTCCAAGAATTTTACGGTCAGTGAGCTGACCAAAATTGAAGGGGTTGGACCCAAAAGTCGACAAAAGCTATTATCCCATTTTGGCTCAGTCAAAAAAGTATCCGAAGCTGCTGAATCTGAAATTGCTGAACAGGTGGGACCGGCGCTGGCCCAGCGAATTGCTCATTATTTTTCGGGCGAGGAAGAGTAGGTTTACCAGATTTCCTGATATACCTCCAAAATTTTATCAGCCATGGCTTTATCCGTAAAGAATTTGCTTCTGGCTTTTGCATTTTTTATGGTTTGAGCGCGCAGTGGATCATTTTGCAAAAGTTGAATCGAGTAGCGGGCAAGTGCAGCAGCATCGCCAATATTCGCTAACCATCCTTCCCGTTCATGCCGTATGAGCTCGGGGATTCCTCCAGCTTTAGTTGCTACGATAGGCAGACCAGCCATCATTGCTTCAATAACTGTTGTGCCCAGACCTTCTTTTTTGGGGCAAAAGAGTAGTAAATCAAGATCAGCATAGACGGCACTCATTTTTTCTACGAATCCTGTGAAAATCACATTTTTTAGACCCAATCTATCAGCTTCCTTTTGAAGCGATAACTTTTCCGGCCCTTGCCCAACCAGGAGAAAATGAATTCTTTCAGGGCAGTTTATTTTCTGATTTATAAGGTCAGCTGTCTCGAGGAAAGTTTTGAAGTCTTTTTCGGGGGCCAGGGCCCCGACATGTGCGATGAGGATATCATCTGAATTCACACCAATTTTTCGGCGAAAAGTTCCTCTTTGCCCGACCTGAAGGGCGCTGGGGTTAATGCCACTGTATATTTTTCGAATGTGATCAGTTCTTCTCAAGCAGACTTGCATAGCGTCAATCACATTTTGTGAAATACCGATGATACGTTTGATATTCGAGTGATTATATTTCCAGTTAGAGAGTCGATTTTTTCCCACAGAAAAGGGCACACGGCGATGCAGTACTAATGGGGGTGCTTTAGCTAGTCTCAAAGTAGCTAATAAGCCATTGGTATGCGCGTGAGAGTCGTGCAGATGAAGAATAGCGGGTTTATTTCGCTTTATAAATTGTCTGAGCTTAAAAGCCAGTGGAAGATTGATTGAAACCTTGTGCGAAAAAGCGACAACAGAGAAATCTTCTAATCGCAAGCGCTTCAAAAGAGGTGACTCTTTAGGCGCCCAGACGATGGGCTGAAGGCCCATTGCTTTTTGCTGCGTAACCAGATTATAGATTTGCTGCTCGCCTCCACGCCATGATCGCGCTGTTGAAAGATGATAAATAGTGCGGGCAGAATTGGGTTTCATGGCTTAGCTCATTTTTTCACCGTTTCGAATTCGCCAGATCTTCACCTGGCGCAAAAAGGTGGAGCCCGCTGCAATCACGCTGATGATGTAACCCACTCTGCCGTCTAGAATACCGGCTCTAAGAAAATATGCTTTAAAAAAGGAGTGCAAGGGTTTGTAAATCATGGATGCAAGTGAAGCTGATTTCCCTTTATCCACCTTATCCATTGCCTTCCAGGTGGAGTATTGATTGACTTTGCCTAAGACATCCTTGAAAGAACGGTATGTATTGTGGTGGATTGGCTGCTTTAAACGCCCTTTAGTACCATTTACGATAAGTTTTGCGTGTACACGCTTATCCTCATAGCTGCAAGAATCCCGGTGGAAAAATCGAAGGACCTCGTCATTTTGCCATCCTGAATACCTGACGCGCTGTCCCATATAGTAATTGATTCTCGGAATAGCGTACCCTTTGTGGTCTGGGCCTTCTTGTAGTAATCGCTGAATTTCTTCTTGAAGGTTCGGTTCTATCCATTCATCTGCATCTAGCAACAAGATCCATTCGTGTTTGGCCTGAGGGATACTTCTGTTTTTTTGAGAGGCTGAGTATCGATATTCCTGCTGAATAACCCGTGCTCCCAACTCCTTAGCCAGATTTACTGTCCCATCGGTGGAAAAACTATCCACTACCAGGATTTCGTCCGCAAATTGTACAGATTGGATACACTTTCCAATGCGGTCGGCCTCATTTTTTGCCGGGATGATAACGGAAAGTGGAAGTCGATCAGTCATAATTTTACAGGGACTTATTCTACAATATCTCTTCTCTTTGAGTAGATATCGTTTCAGGATTCATGAGCTGCAGGATCTCATCCCGTTTTTCATAATATAGGGGCAACTCCTCTGAAGCCATAGGTTCTGGAGGAGGTAAATTTTCTCGAAGATGGTCAACCTGTCTACCGTTTTTCCAGAATCGAAAACAAACATGTGGTCCCGTGGCTAAACCGGTTGATCCCACATATCCTATGGTTTGGCCCTGACGTACCTTCACACCCGGAGCAATACCTCTGGCGTATCTGGTCATATGGAGATATTGGGTTTGATACGTTTTGTCGTGTCGGATTTTCACATAATTTCCATTTCCTCGAGTATAGGAAGCCTTTGTAACGATACCATCTGCAACTGCTCGTATAGGAGTTCCTCTAGGCGCTGCATAATCTGTGCCCAGGTGAGGCTTTACTCGTTTTTGAATGGGGTGGAAGCGGCGCGGATTATACCGACTAGAAATTCTCGAATACGAGACTGGAGATTTCAAAAATGCCTTTTTCATGGGTCGACCCTGTTTATCAAAAAATCCATGATATTTTTTAGATTCATACCAAATGGAATAGTATTCTTGATTTCCAGACTGAAAATAAGCGCCCAGCAATTTCCCAGTGCCCAGGAATTCATTTTCCGACCACTGTTCTTCATACAGTAAAAAGAAGGAGTCTTGAGGCTGTATATAATAGAAATCGACCGACCAGGCTAAAGCATCTTCCATTTTAGAGATAAGTGAAGTGGGTGCTCCCAACTCGTCTAGCGAAAGCCATAAAGAGCCATCAATTCGACCACCCGTTTTTCTGATTTTGGTTGTTATAGGCTTATCTATTCGCGATATGTCCAGGCAGTGTAGGTCATATTCCAAATAAGAATACGGGGACAACTCATATATCATTAATTCAGGTCTCTCGCAGCTATCAGTATATAAAAAACAATAAGGTTTCCCGGAGCGAATGTCGCGTGGGTCAAATATTGAATCGGTGCGCTGTACTAGATTGTGAATTTCCGAATAGGAAAGATTTTCCTGGAGTAATATATCTGCCAGGAATTGGTTTGGTTGAACTGTACGATGGTCGGCATGAAAACTATCTGGATGATAGCCGTAAACCGGGTCCACTGTTTCCAACGATGCATTCGATTTTTGATCCCGCTCAATATTTTGGCTTTGATTGCAGGCATTTCCTCCGATCACAATTAGGATCAAGAGTAAAAAATTATAGCTAACGATTGACCGCATGATTTTCTTATTGACCCGTGAAAGTACAGATTTATAGTATGGAACGCAAAAACATGATTTGAGAAGTATACTTGATACTTAGTTTTTTCCGTGAGCTACTATCTTTTGCCATCCTATAATTTACATTTACATAACACGGAGCACAAAACAATAGATGTATTATAGAGTTTAATGGTTGAACTATAAAACAAAGTACGTTATGGCAATTAAACTAGGTAATGAAGCACCAAATTTCAAGACGCAAACTACAGAAGGAGAGGTAGATTTTTATGATTATTTAGGAGATTCTTGGGGTATATTATTTTCTCACCCTGCAGATTATACTCCTGTGTGCACAACTGAATTAGGAAGAGTGGCGCAATTGAAGGGTGAATTTGATAAGAGAGATGTTAAAATTTTAGCCTTAAGTGTAGATCCACTAGAAGAGCATAAGGATTGGATTGGTGATATCAACGAAACGCAAAATACAACCATGAATTATCCCATAATAGCTGACGATGGGACGGTAGCAGAATTGTATGGTATGATGCATCCCGATGCAGCGGATAAAGTCCCCGTTCGATCTGTTTTCATCATTGGACCGGATAAAAAAGTAAAACTGACGTTAACATACCCACCATCTACAGGTCGTAACTTCGATGAGATTTTGCGAGTGATAGATAGCTTGCAATTAACCGCAGACTACAGCGTAGCAACGCCGGCAGATTGGAAACAAGGTGAAGAAGTCGTTATTTCTCCAAGCATTAGTGATGAGGAAGCTGACGAGAAATTTTCGGGTTATCGAAAAGTAAAAGACTACTTGCGATATACGCCTGATCCAAGTGCTTAATTACATGGATTAATAACTTTATTAAAAGCTCTCCTTTAGAAAGGAGGGCTTTTTTTTTGTTTCTAATTTACTCGAATAGCGGAGTACTCTATCCTTGTTTTAGAATGAGGATAAAGGGATTATTTGCGATTGACTTCCCGGCATGATTGGAAGTCAGAAAATAATTGATCGTCATACTTAATTATGGTTTTCATGTATTCAACGGCAGGCTGAGATAGGAAACGGCCTAGCGGAGGCTCGATAGTGCCCCAATCTGGATTGGGATGGTTGGATAGGGCATCTCGAATTTCCAAATTTGCTTTCAGAATAATAGAGTCTATGCGTATTTGACTTGCCGGGGCTATTTCCTGCGCTTTTAGGATGTTTTCAACCTGGTCATTATTCAAATAGTAGGGGAGATCAATAGCTGAAAACGTGATATGTTTAAAAGGAAAACTTTCCATTCGCTCTTCAATGTACATGGGGAGATGTCGGGTTGAGTTGAATGCATCAATTATGGAATAAAGTTCGTTGCGTTCTTCAACTTCAGTGATTTCAACTTTATTAATGTTCAGTTTTGATCTGAGGTAAGCTTTTTTATCATTCCTAATTTGTACAAATGCCATAGTCCAACCTTTAAAATTTGAAGTCCATGCCGTATCCTGATTTAGATAAACAAATAAATCCAAAAGCGACATCATACCCGAATTTTCAAAATATCCTCCATCAACATAGTGACCTTTACTCTGGACCTTAGCTGCCGGGCTTAATATAGGAAATCGGTGAGACGTAGACAGAGCTTCCGCAAAGGTGAGTGTCCTATCCCTGGGTAAGTCACATAAATTGTCTGAATTTGGGAACACCTGGCTAAAATCATTCAGTTCCACAGAGCAGGCAATCCCTCTTCGCTGATTTATTCCCGCAGCGTTTGTTATTTGAATGGGGTAATATTTTTCCTCAAATAAGGCAGACCAATAGCTTTGATAGCCTTCAAGAATCATGGATGAATCCTGCAAAATCTGAGCATAAGTTTCCATAGCTTTCATGGCCCGATCAGGATGAGAAAAGCTTTTGAAAGGTAAGCGTTCACGAATGAAATCATATCCTAATAGCCAGGCTATATCAAGTGAGAGCATATTTGCTTGTGCGATACGGCGAATAATTTCATTCTTTTCCAGAGAGGATTTACCCTGGCGTTCCAGACTCGTATGAAAGTGTTGTCCTAAGGCTCCTCCGGAAACCCCAGACATCGCCACGGTTTGCTTAAGAATGTTTTGGCCCTCAAAGTTACTTAGACTATCCAGAACCATGAGGTTCCAGGCATTTGCCTTTAGTCCTCCACCATAACTGGCTATGAAGTACAAGGTAGAATCTGAAACCTCTAAAGAATCAATGTGAGTATAAAATTGACTCTTAAAGGATTGCAACTCCATCGACTCCTCTTTATTTGTCCCCTGTAGTAAATGTAAATCGTTTCCCCATGTCCCCGCAAATATTGTCAGTGCGATCAGAACCGGAAGAGCTATTGGCGTAAAATATAAAAACACTATTCGGGCAAATTTATGCTTACGCATTCCCGATTTAGATATATAGTAAAACCTATGCTTCAAAATCACGATAAAAAGACCATAGACTAGGTGTAAAAAAGATATCAGGATGACCAGCGGATGTATAAATGTGGTAAATTGGCTTAACAAGAAAATACAAAGGGCTAGAAAGCCCAGGGCGGAATTAAATTTGATGTATGTTAAGTGCTGCCCTAGCAAGGAAATTGGCCATAATTGCTTTATGTACTTTAATTCATCTCTGAAATTTTTGAAAAAGCAATATAAAAGACCTACACATAGCCAATGTAGGATAAAGAAAGTGAAGGTATATGGATTCCATCCCTGATCTAGCCAAATTGCACTTATTAAAGCTCCACCAGCGAAAAGAGTTGCTCCCCAAAATAATACTAAAATACTATTTATCATCAAGGCATAGCTGCGTGGAAAGGCATATATGCGGTACTTATAATAATTCAAGAAGGAATGGAGAATAATGAATAAAAAGAAAATTAAAAGACTGATCCAAATACTTTTATACGTTGGATAGATATAGGCCTGGATAGCGTGATTCAGTATGAGGCTGAGACAGAATATAAACGAAAGACCCAGTATTCCTCTAACATAATTTACTTGCCGGAACAAAAATGTATTTGACCGTTTTTCATCTTCCTCCAAAAACGAAATCCAGCCTAAGCCTCCTGCGATTTCCTCCATATTCCAGCTCACGGGTTGAAGTGATTCTTCATAAGTTCGATAGACGGAGTGATCCCGACGCCACATCATAAGATAAATGGGGTAGTGTCCAATAACCAATAAAAGGGCTATGATCAAAACCATGAACAAAAACATGTTCATGGGAGAATTTAGAAGGGATACGAGGAGTGCACTCCCTTGCTCAACCCGGGTGAGCAGAACGACTACAAGTCCAATAATCAATATGGAAATCCAGCCTGTGGTAAGCGTGACTTTTAGGATTCTAAGGAGGTTGTTTAGAATTTTAAGCAGGCTTTGAATCATAGTTGAGCAGACCTAAACAGTCGGTTATTCGAAACGATTTTTAAACTAAAGAATCTAGCGAAAGCGTACAATTATGCAAACGCTGAACGCATAGAAAAGTCAAAACACAATTCCTTTATGTATTATAAATATATAACGAACTATTTAAAAAATTCTAAATCGAAGCGCATTTCATTATTTGTCTCAAAAGCCGTTTTGAATATGTTTTACAATATTTCGAATTTGGGTGGTGGATTGGTTAATTTGCTTTCCCAAATTTTATTCGATTATGAAATGGCATAAACCGCAAAGTTTTTCGATCCGACAGGGTGATTCCCTGCGTAAAGTGGATGGACCACTCATTATGGGCATTATTAATATGACCCTAGATTCTTTTTACGCTGGAAGCAGGTATCAGGATCGCGATAGTGCGTTGAGCCAGGTTGAAACCATGATTGAGCATGGTGCTGATATAATAGATCTTGGGGCTATGTCTAGTCGACCCGGTGCAGAAATCGTCCCTTCTGATAAAGAGTGGATTCGGCTAAAGGAGATTATTCCTGAAATGAGAAGTCGATGGCCACACATCATAATTTCTGTAGACACCCTGCACGCAGAAACAGCAGCAAAATGTTTATCTGCAGGTGCAGATTGGATAAATGACATCTCAGGAGGAGCGCATGATCCAAATATGATCCCTCTTGTGGCAGAAAAACAAGCCCCTTATATATGCATGCATATGCGAGGGATACCCAAAACAATGAAGAACTTATCTGATTACCATGATGTAGTATCTTCAGTTTACAAATACTTTGCGAAACAAGTCCGGCACCTCAGAGATCGAGGGCTTCAAGATATTATTATTGACCCGGGCTTTGGGTTTGCTAAAAATATTGATCAAAATTTTCAAATGCTGCGCTGTTTGGACACTTTTCGAAGCTTAAATTGTCCGCTTTTAGTCGGTCTATCTCGAAAGTCAATGATATATAAAACCCTGGGGACTGATGCAGATCATGCATTAAACGGCACTACGGTTCTGCACACTGTTGCTCTATTGCAAGGTGCTCAAATCCTTAGAGTTCACGACCTAAAAGAAGCACGCGAGGTGCGCACTCTCATCCAAAAATTGAAGATTTCCACATTGGAATCGGATTAATCGTCTTCCTGATAGATTAAATTCGTATAATAAACTGAGATCTAAGAATCAAATGATACTGAATTTCGTTACATTTCAGTCAATATAATTTATGGAAAGCCAGGAAAAACAACCCATATCGATTAGATCCATGCTATGGCGTGGATTTAAACGTTTGTTGCTCGTGCTTCTCATTTTATGGATTGTCCTGACTATTGCTATCCAGATTCCTGCCATTCAAGGGTTTATTATTGATAGATTTACTAACCAAATTAGTAAACGAACCCAAACTACTATTCGGGCAGAAGGGTTTCGTTTAAAACTATTCAATTCCATTTCTCTAAACGACTTTTATATTGAGGATCACAACGGTGATACTCTGCTGTTTGCGAATGATTTTGAGCTTGAATTTGAAAATCCTATTTATTCCTATTTGCAAGGAAAAGATTTCCTCATAAAGGGGGTTAAGCTTAACAGCGGTGGTTTTTATCAACGGAAACTTAAAGGAGAAACACTAACTAACTTAGAAGTTTTCTTAGATGCTTTAGGCTATTCGAGCGATGAAAATCAAAGTCAGGATAAAAGCTCTGAAGGGCTAGGGATAGCCATTGACCTCAATGAAATAGTGCTTCAAAATGCCGAGTTTGTTCGACAAGACTCCGTTGTGGGGAGCTATCAGCGTTTTGCACTGAAGGATGGCCTTATAATACCTGACCGAATAGACTTTGACAACAGAACCATTATCGTTAAAGATATTATTCTCGAAACACCCCAAATCGAGTTGTATAGTTTTCCCGGAACCCTCATGGAGTTTGAGGAAGAAGCTAGAGTAAATACGCTGGATCCGAAGGGTGTCGGTCCAGATCCCTGGCTATTTCAAAGTCGACAAATGAGTATATCTGAAGGGGTATTCCGACGGTATAATTACTTGAAGGAAGCTAATCGGAGTGCTGGATATAATGCATTGGATTTTAATCGACTGGACTTGGACAATATTTTTATTGACATTTCTGATTTTAATTTATACAATTGGAATTTTGATGGTTGTCTAAACCAGTTGTCAGGGGAAACCAGTTCTGGATTTGATATAGAGAACTTTAGTGCGAACTACATACATGTTGATACGGGAATAGTCGATTTGGAGGGAGTCCAATTAGAAACGCCAGGGAGTGAAATTATTGCTGATGTAGAATTGACATATTCAGGGTTTTCTGCTTTTAGGGAATTTGTGGATGAAGTGGACATTGCATTTGTTAGTCAGCAAGCAGAAGTTCAAATTTCAGACCTGATGCAGTTTGTGCCGCGCTTGAACTCGGTTCGGTTTTTTCGCGAAAGTAAAAATCAACTTATTAAGCTGAGGGGAAATATAAATGGGCCTGTAAATAAGTTAAATGGTAAGGATGTTATTTTAGAAGTTGGTGAATTCAGTCGATTGGATGGAAACTTTTCGTCTACCAATCTTTCAGAAGGAGATAAAGCCTACCTAAAAGCATCCATTGATCGATCAACATCCAGTATACAGGATCTTAGTCGAATTATCCCCGGTTTTTCTACGCCTGAAAATTTCCAAAATTTAGGCCGCTTGAACTTTTCGGGAAAATTTGAGGGCTCATTTAAGGACTTTTCCGCAGAAGGCGATTTAATGACAGACATTGGTCAAGCAGGAATGAAAATTAATATGGATGTGCGAGAAGGAGCCGACCAGGCGCGTTATTCTGGAGGACTGGAACTAATCAACTTTGATTTAGGTGCATTCAGCGAAAATGAAGACCTGGGCATAATTGACTTATATGCTGATGTAAGGGAAGGGCAGGGTCTGCGCTTGGAATCTTTATCGACTCGCATTTTAGCCACCGTAGAAGGCTTTTCTTATAAAGGGTATACCTTGAATAACTTTAACATGAACGGTACCTTCGATGGGCCTCTTTTCAATGGGAAATTTGATATCCTGGATGAGTTTCTCGACTTTTCATTTCGCGGAAAAGTAGACCTTTCAGAAGAATTACCTCAAATTGATATTGATGCGAAAATTGGCCAAATGCATCTCGGTGAATTACAACTTACCGAGAAAGATATTCAAGTTTCGGGAGATGTGGTTGCACGAATTGATAACTATAAACTAAATAAATTAGATGCTCGCATTGAATTGAAGGATTTTACATTGATTCAAAATGATACGATCTTCCACGAAATAGATTCTCTTAGTGCTGTATCTAGGCAGTTGAACGGAAATAGAAGGGAAATTCAAGTGGATGCTCCACAATTAGATTTTTCGCTGCAAGGGATATACAAGCCTACTCATTTATGGCCTTCTTTTAAGCATAAATTTCAAAATGCATATCCCGAATATGCTGAATTTTTGGATGTAAAGTACGATACCACGAAGATCAGTCCTCAAAATTTTTCAATGACTTTAAATATTCACGATACAGAAAATTGGTTGCAATTAATACAGCCTGATCTCGATAGTATTTATTCGTCAAACACTACATTATTTTGGGATGACGAGCAGGATAGCATATATTTTGAATCCTTTATTCCTCATTTTCGCAAAGGCAATCAGGACTTCCACGAGGCATATGTATATCTAAACTACCGGTCGGGCTTAAGTAATCTTGTCAGTTATATTGACAGTGCCAGTTTTGGTGAGCGCTTTGGATTGGAGTCATTCACGGGCCAATTTGATCTAAATGCTGATACTCTTTTTTGGTCCTTGAACCTTTGGGATGAAAACAGATCTGAGGATCGGTTTAATTTTGATGGAAAAAGCTTTTTGATTGATTCAAATTTTGCTTTGCAACTTATAGACGAAAATCTGGAGTTTTTCTACGACTCCTGGACAGTAAATCCCAAAAATGTTACTCAAGTCAACCGCGAGTTTATTCGTTTAGAGGACTTCGATATGACATTTGAGGATAGAACTATTAATCTAAACTCCATCAATGATCAAGGTCTTTCAGTAGGAATTGAGAATATTGAACTGTCCCTGGTGAATGACATTTTGGTATCGGAAAAATTTTATTTTGGCGGCTTATTATCCGCAACTATATATAAACCAAATATATATGAAACGAGTGCTCTAAGGGGCGACCTTAATATATTTGACTTACTAGTTAATGGTGATGAATATGGGGATTTTAAGGTTTCCACATCCTCAAAATTAGAGGATGATCCGCTGCGTGTTAGTGGTGCTTTGGAACATCCCGATCACGGTATCAATTTTGATGGATTTCTTTTTGCTGAAGCAACGGGAATCACAACAGACTTTTATGCACTTGATTTAAAATTAGATCGATTACCCATGAAGATTCTTACGTATTTGGTTCAAGAGGGGATTTCTGATGTGGAAGGACACCTTACCGGTAAGTTTTCCGTAAGTGGCAAAGTCGATCAGCCGATTATAAAAGGGGAGGGCTTAATCAGTAATGGAGCTGTCACCATAGATTTTTTAGGTACTCGTCTTTTTATAGAGAACCAGTTGGTTCGCTTTGCCGAAAACTCTATCGACGCCAGTGGATCTGAAGTTTTAGATATTTATGGGAATCCTGCCCGCCTGACAGGTGGCATTACCCACGATTACTTCAAAGATCTTTCTCTGGATCTCTTTATTGAGTCAGATAATTTCTTGCTACTAAATACAACCGAAGATGATGAAATCATGTACTATGGCCATTGTATGGGCGATGCTACAGTGGATTTTTCGGGCGCGCTCAATTCACCCAATATTACAGTAAATGCAGAAAGCAAAGAAAACACAAGGTTCTATTTACGTACAGATTATATCGAAGAGGATGTGACCGCCGGGTTTCTAAGATTTGATGACTTTAGTGATACTACAGATACCGAAAAGATATTGCTAGACGTGCCCAAAGGGATCAATTTCTCGCTGAATCTTGTCGCAAACGACCGTGCCCAGGTTGAAATTATAATTGATCAAAAAACAGGAGATATCATTCGGGGCAGGGGTCGAGGTAATATCCAATTCAACCTAAATCGAGCGGGAGAAATCACAATGTTCGGTGACTATGAAATCACGAATGGGCAGTATTTATTTACTTCTCAGGTTCTGATTCAAAAGCCATTTAAAGTCTCTTCAGGTAGCACGATTCAATGGACAGGTGATCCATTGGGAGCTAATATCAATATTAAGGCGGAGTATAGCGTATTCACCTCCCCCTATTTTTTAGTGCAGGAAATGGTCACACAGCCGGATCAAATTCAGGAATTTCAAAATAATACAGAAGTCATTCTAATTGTAGAATTGACAGGTCCACTGTATTCACCGCAGCTAGCCTTTAGCATTGAATTTCCAAATCTAACAGGTCCGGCGAAATCCATCGTTGAAAACAAGTTGACCCTTTTGGAATCGGACCCCAATGAAATGTATAAGCAGGCCGGAGCTCTAATTGTACTCAACACATTCGTGCCGTCTGCTGTAGGTGGAGGTCAAGCTCTGGGCGCGGCTGCCGGGGTCAACACATTGAGTGAATTCGTCTCCAGCCAATTCTCAAACGTACTTTCCGATATCCTGAGAACAGCTGTGGAGGATGTCGAGTTTATTGATGATATTGATCTGGACCTCAACTACAATGTAGGTACTGATGATGCCCTGCGAGGGGAAGGTTTCGGTATCACTTCCGGACAGTTTCGAGTCAGCACAACGGCTCGCCTTTTTGATCGGGTAGAATTAGATGTGGGGACCAATTATTTTGTAGGTAACGCAAACTCGGTGGGAGCCACCGAGTCCGGCACTTTCTTTACCGGTAATTTTGCATTGCAATATGCACTAACCGAAGATCGGCAGTTAATGCTGAGAGTTTATTCCCTTAGTGATCAGGTATTAGAGGGACGTCGATTTCGCTCGGGCGTGGGTATCCGGCATCAAAAAGAATTCGATTCCTTCGATAGTTTTTATTCGGGACTGGAAAACGCAGCTCAAAAACTCCGTCTGATGCCTAGCCCATCCGAAGAAGAGGTATCCGATTAAATCCTGACCATCTATTTATTCCGATGGGAGCTTGACCGGAATATACACAGGTAAGTGATCACTGTATCCACCGTAGTAGTTTGGGCCGCCTGCCGTTCGGTTTGGTGTTAAACCATACTTTGGGTGACGGAACATAAGAGCCTCTTCCTCATACACTTTAGCAGATTGAGCACATAAGCCGTCGCTGCAGTCGATAAAAGCTTTCGAGACGATAATCTGATCCAACATGTTCCAATTGCCTCGATAGTTGTAGCTGCCTTTTCCATCTGAAAAGGCCGGATAACTCAGGTTGACAAAATCAAAAGCTGATGATTCATCGGACGGCCCGGCCTGCAACGTATTTCGAATGCTGATGTTTGAGGGCTCGTCGTTAAAATCACCCATAATGAGGATATAGTCTTTTTCGATGTTGTGACTGTCGTACAGCGCCACAAACAAATTTCGAGCGGCAGTAATGCGATTGGGTTCCGACTCCTGTCTACCCTCGCGGCGACTGGGCCAGTGATTCACGGCCACAGTTGTTTTTGGTCCCTGAGTCCATTGTCCCTCCACCACCAGTTGCTGGCGCCCCGGATCACGCCTTCTGTCCGAAGCACTTACCAGGTATTTATTTTCTACGGAAAAGAACTCGGATCTATAAAGTAGGGCACAATCAATACCGCGGGAATCAGATGTATTGATATGCGCTATTTGGTAGCCCGCTTCTTGTAGATTATCCTGCGCAATTAAATCTTCCAAAACCGCTCTATTCTCCACCTCCGAAAGCCCTAGTAAAACCGGATAGCCCAAATTTTCAATTACAGATGAAAGGCGGTCTAATTTCGTCTTATACTTCTCCGTATCCCAATTCAATGCACTCTCAGGCAGAAAGTCCCGGTCATTTATGGTATAGTCCGGGATCGTGTCAAACAGGTTTTCTACATTGTAGAAGGCTATGATTTGGTCTGTAGAATTTATGCTTGTACCTGGCCGCTTCGTGTCCTTAGAGCAGGCCGTAAAAAGTAGCAGGGGTAGCCATAAACCAATGAGTAGTTGCTTCATAATATCTGATGTCTTTGTTGAAGTAAAATAAAGTCCGCGATCACCAGGGCAG
>Ga0102940_1001534_pt1 | contig 14727 bp, 11 predicted proteins | sample SalPonR2_C_D1_MG_FD_78215 | JGI IMG/M metagenome (GOLD analysis project Ga0102940, IMG submission 78215) | Salt pond soil microbial communities from South San Francisco under conditions of wetland restoration - Salt Pond MetaG R2_C_D1_MG | ecosystem: Environmental > Aquatic > Marine > Intertidal...
GAGTAGGCGTAGTACCCCTTGTCGTACAGCTCCTTCCACCATTTCATGATGGTGACCATGGGCTTGGAATCCACCAGGATATCGGTGGCCCGGGCAGCGCGGCCGTTTTCATTGTTGGCCAGCAGGGCGCCCTGGTTGGCCATCCACTGTTCCACGAACCAGGTGTGCAGGGGCCAGGTGATGCCCTTGGGAGCGGCACCCGAGGAAACCAGCTTTTCACAGGCGGCCACAACGTCGCCGAAGGTTTTGGGTGGGGTGTTGGGATCAAGTCCTGCTTTTTCAAACAGCGTCTTGTTGTAGTACAGAACCGGGTTGGAGGAGTTGAAGGGGATGGAGTTGAACTTGCCGTTCACCCTGTAGTAGCTGGCCACGCCGTCCACGAAGTCGTCCAGGCGGGCGTAGTCGTCAGGCTTCACCAGGTCCTCAATGGGCATGAAGATGCCGGCATCAATGGCCAGCTGGCTGCCCACTTCGAAAATGTGTACGATGTTCGGGGCTTTGCCCTGCTTGTAGCTGATGATGGCCCCGTTCAGGGTGTCGCGGTAGCTTCCCTTGTACTCGGCGGTGACCTCGATGGTGGGATGGGTGTAGTTGAAGTCCTCGACCATGCGCTGAATAAACGCGGTCCGGGTACCGCCCATGGCGTGCCAGAAGGTGACCTTGGTTTTTTCCGCGGCCAGGGCCGTTCCGGCAGCCATCAGACACAGCAGTGTCGCGATTACGATCCTCTTCATCATTTTCCTCCGGAGCTCGTCGGTTGTTATGGGTTTATTTGATGGAATGGACCTTGATCAGAATGCAGTGGCCGGTCCCAGATTGCGACCGGTCTCGGCACTGAAAATATGGGCCTGTTCGGGGCTGAAGGCGAGGGTGATGGGGGCTCCTTCGGGGAGAAGTTCCCGGCCGGACCGTTTGACCCGGATTTTCGCGTCCTCGAGCACGGTATGCAGCAGGCTTTCGCCGCCAAGGGGCTCGTTAAGGCGGACGGAGGTCTGCCAGGAAACGAGATCCGGTTTCATTGATTCGCCCGTAGTTGCGATGGCAAGATGTTCCGGGCGGATGCCCACGGTCAGCTTTTTTTCGGCAATGTTCTGTCGGGCCTCGGAAAGAGGCATGGTCAGGCCGCCTTCCAGGGTCAACTCGGTGTGTGATGTCCGCTCGGCCGGGATGAAGTTCATGGCCGGGGCGCCGATGAAGTCGGCCACGAAGATGTTCTCGGGCTGATAGTAGACCTGGTCCGGGGTGGCGAACTGGGCCACCCGCCCCCGGTCAAGGATGACGATACGGTCGGCCATGGTCATGGCCTCGACCTGATCGTGGGTGACGTAGACCGTTGTGGTGCCCAGACGGCGCTGGAGCTGCTTGATCTCCACCCGCATGTGGTTGCGCAGTTTGGCGTCCAGGTTGGACAGGGGTTCATCCATAAGAAATACGTCGGGGTTACGTACGATGGCCCGTCCCATGGCTACCCGCTGGCGCTGTCCGCCGGAGAGTTCCCGGGGTCTTCGGTGCAGCAGTTCTTCAAGTCCCAGAATGCGGGCCGCTTCGGCCACGGCCCTGTCCCGGTCCGGTTTGGGCACCTTCTTGAGACGCAGCCTGAAGGAGATGTTCTGTTCCACGGTCATGTGCGGGTACAGGGCGTAGTTCTGGAAGACCATGGCCACCCGTCGATCCTGCGGCTGAACCGTGTTCACCAGACGGTCGCCGATGTGGATGTCACCGCCGGATTGCTCTTCCAGTCCGGAGATCATGCGCAGCAGGGTGGATTTGCCGCACCCGGACGGGCCGACAAAGACGACCAGTTCGCCGTCTGCAATATTGAGGGTGATGTCGTGAATGACCCGGGTTCGGCCGAAGGACTTGGAGACGTTGTCGAGTTTGATGGATGCCATGTGTGTTTGTACGGTCGGAGTTAATACCCGTTTGGGGTATGAATTATGTCTGGATAAATGTAATTTAAATATGACATTTGATTACTGGTGTGTAACGTCTTGATGAAATTATTTCAATGAAAATTTGATTTATTTTTGTTACAACTCTGTGTCTTTTCGAGAAAATTCTTGTAAGAAGTGGATGCTTGGGGCAGAGGTGGTGCTGCTTTGGGTTGGTGATTTGTAATCTATGCAAGACAAAATATGGATTGGTGGGGCGTATGGAACAGGAACAGATGGAGCGGCAATCCGGTTCGGGGAGTGTTGTGAACTGGGCGCATCGCGGGGCCAGGTCGGTAGCACCTGAAAACACTCTTGAGGCGGCCCGCAGGGGACTGGAGCTTGGAGCTGACGGATGGGAGCTCGATGTGCAGTTTTCAAAGGATGGTCATCCGGTCGTCATGCATGATCTCGGCTTGCTCAGAACCTCCAATATCGGAGCCCTTTCGGAGTTTGCAGAGATGCACCCAAAGATCTGCACCGAATTGACGCTGTCCCGGCTGCAGCATCTTCGCTTCGGGAAGTGGTTTGGTATCCGGGACCCTTTTGGAACCGTGGCTTCGGGGGAAGTATGCCGGGAGGATCTGGATGCTTTTGAGCGTATCGGAGTGCTGACACTCGAAGAGGCCCTTTCCTTTTCCCGGGAGCACGCTTTTCCGGTCAATGTGGAGCTCAAGGACATGGGGGACAGGGTGTCCGCCCATGAGGTGGTTGCCCGGGTGGCGGGAGTTTTTGCAGAATTTGATATGGATGATCTGGTGCTCGTCTCCTCCTTTCAGCCGAACTATCTTCCGCTGATGAGCCGGGCCCGTCCCGGTATCCGAACCGGCCTGCTTGTCGGGCGGACCTGGGAGGGAGGGCCTGGAATGCTTCATGACCTGGGGGCGACGGCTCTGCATCCTCATTTTTCTTTGCTGAATGCATCGGGGGTGGCGCGGATGCGCGACGCCGGAATCGATGTCAACGTATATACGGTCAATGATCCTGAGGAGATGAAGCGGCAGATGCGCATGGGGGTGACCGGGATTATAACCGATTACCCACAACGGCTGAAAAATCTTCTCGAAATGTCTGCACAACGATAAAGATGGACTGAAGATGGAACGAGACGAAGAACTGATGACCAGGGTGGCCTGGGCATACTATAATGAGGAATTGACCCAGGCAGAGATCGCCTCCCGCCTGGGATTGACCCGGGCCAGGGTGAACAGGATGCTCCAGGAGTGTCGGGAGTCCGGTCTGGTGCAGATCCTGATCAACTCTGAAACGGCCGGGTGTGTGGCTCTGGAGCGGCGCCTGGAACGGCGGTACGGGCTGGTCAAGGCCGTGGTGGTGCCCACGCCGGCGAGGGAGAACAAACTGTATGCCGCCATAGGTATGGCCGCAGGCATGTATGTTTCCGAGTCCCTGCGGGACGGGCAGAGCCTGGGGCTCGGCTGGGGAAAAACGCTGCGGGCCGCGGCTCGGGGCATCAGGCAGCGACCGGCCGGGGATCTGGCCATCGTTTCCCTGTTCGGCGGGCTGCCTCACAGCGCCACTACCAACCCGTATGATGTGGCCTCGGTGTTTGCCCGCACACTGAGCGCGGCCGAGTGTTATTTTATCGCTGCGCCCATGTATGTCTCGTCGGAAGAGGTTCGGGAGGTGCTTATGTCTCAGACCATGTTCGATGAGGTCTTCGAACGGGCTGCAGAGGTGGATATGGCGTTGGTCGGGGCCGGAGACCTGACCTCGCGCTCCACCAATGTCGTTCTCGGAGCTTTGACCCGTGACGAATGGCGCTCACTGCTCGATGTCGGCGCTGCAGGGGAGATTTTCGGATACTTTCTGGACGGTGAAGGCAATCTGGTGGACCATCCCCTGAACAATCGGTTTATGGGCGGGGATTTCGGGCGCCTCAGGAATATTCCCTGCAAGGTGGTGGCTTCGGGAGGAGCGCATAAAGCCGGGATTTTGAGGGCGGTCTTGGAAGGGGGGTATGCAAACGTGTTCATCACTGACGAACTGGCTGCCAAAGCCGTGCTTGATCAGGAAGGGACGTAATGCCGGGACAGAGCGCAGGAGCAGGGGGAGTTTCGAGGGATCGAGGCTCCCTTTTTTTGTCTCGGTGTTGCTCGGAGCGCAAAAGTACTTCAGGTCTGACAGCTGGCTGGTCTTCAGGTGTGCGAAAAAACGTCGGGAATATCTTGCAAAAGAGGCGCATGTAAGGCAAGGGCAGGCAATCGGTAGGGGTGAATAATGTATCGTCTTCATACCACATGTCACTCTGGAGGGGTATGACGTGGGGCTTTTGGGCTGTCGTGTGTCGAGGTCCGGAAAGAGGCGCGATGCAGGGGTGCAGGACCGGTCGAGTCCGGTTCTGAGCAGACCCTTCCGCCGGTGTTTTTCGGCACGTCCGGGAGAAGCAGGAGAGAGCCCTGTCCCCGGTTTCGTAACCTTTTTGCTTGTTTGAGGAGGAGGCTATGTTGAAGAGGAGTGTGTTCTTTCTGGCTCTGGTTCTGTCCTTTGTCGTTGCCCTGCCGGCCTTTGCCGGAGAGTGTCTCAACCGCGGGATGCTCGATGAAATGTACTGCGACAACGATAAGGACCTGGTTGCCGACCTGGCCGGTCCAGGTGAGTGCATGGACCCGAGTACCCTGGTGTTTACCTACACCCCGGTGGAAGACCCGGCCGTGTACAAGGACGCCTTTGCCGACTTCCAGGCCTACCTGGAAAAGGCCACGGGCAAGCGGGTCATCTACTACACCGTGCAGTCCAATGCCGCCGAGGTCGAGGCCATGCGTTCCGGCCGGCTGCATATCGCCGGTTTTTCCACCGGCCCCACCGGCTTCGCCGTCAATCTGGCCGGGTACGTCCCCATGGCCGTCAAGGGATATCCCGAAGGATTCCAGGGATACAATCTGATCGTGGTGGTCAAGAAAGACAGCCCCATCCAGGCTCTGGAAGACCTCAATGGCAAAATCGTGGCTCATACTTCAGCTTCCTCCAACTCCGGTAATCTGGCGCCTCGGGCACTGTTTCCTCCGCTGGGCATCATCCCGGATGAAGACTATAAGGTCGTGTATTCCGGGAAGCATGACCAGTCCATCCTCGGAGTGGTCCACGGTGACTACGACGCGGCTCCCGTGGCTTCCGACGTGTATGATCGGATGGTGGCTGCCGGGCGGGTCGATGCCGATGCCCTGCGCATCGTCTACCGCAGCCCCAAGTTCCCCACCTCCTCCTTCGGGTATTCCAGCCGCCTCTGTCCCGAACTGGCTCAGAAGATCGCAGGTGCATTTCATACCTATCGGTTTCCCGAAAGTATGCAGAAATCCTTCAAGGGTGCGGACCGGTTTTATCCCATCACCTACAAGGCCGACTGGGAGGTCATCCGCAATATCGCCGACGCCACCGGCACCAGCTACAATACTGAGGGACTGCGGAAGATGGCCGCCAAGGAAGCAGCCAGAAAGAAAAAGAACTAATCGAAAACTTATCGGATTGGTGCAGATACGTGTCTAGCGAAAACATCACGTCCGACAGCAAAGGGAACGGGGCGCAGCCCCGTTCCCTTGTCGTCGGAGAACTGGTCAAGGAATACGTCAAGGGCAACCCCGTACTCAAGGGAATCTCCTTCGAGGTCTCCGGACGGACCACCGTTGGAATCATCGGGCCTTCAGGAACAGGCAAGAGCACGCTGCTGCGGTGCATCAACCGATTGATTGAGCCCACTTCGGGAACGATATCCATCGCCGGGGTGGACATGGTCTCCATGTCCGGTACCGGATTGAGGCATGCCAGGCGGCGTATCGGTATGGTGTTTCAGGAGTTCAATCTGGTGGAACGCCTTTCGGTTATCGAAAACATTCTGTGCGGCCGTCTTGGCTATCTTCCGGTCTGGCGTGCCTGGCTGCGGAAGTTTCCAAAGGAGGACATCGAGAAAGCCTTCGAGCTTCTGGATGCCGTGGGGCTGACGGAGTTTATGACCAAACGGGCCGACGAGTTGTCCGGCGGGCAGCGGCAGCGGGTGGGCATTGCCCGGGCGGTTATGCAGAATCCGGCCATCATTATGGCCGATGAACCCACCAGCTCCCTCGATCCGAAGACGTCGGTGGAGATCATGGAAACCCTGAACCGATTTTCCGAACAGCAGGCCATCCCTGTGCTGATCAATATCCATGATGTGAATCTGGCCCAGAGGTTCTGCGATCGGATCATCGGCATGTCCCAGGGGTATGTCGTTTTTGACGGTCCTCCGGCGGATCTGACGTCGGACCACCTCAAGGAAATCTATGGCGGCGAGGACTGGCTGGCATGAGTACCCAAGCTGGTTCACGTAATCCGTTCAAGCCGAACTGGCTTGCCAGGATCGGGTGGCTTATTCTGTTCGCCTACTGCGTCTATGCATTGAGCGCCCTGCATATTTCATGGGATCGGTTCGTGGCCGGGTTGGGCAACGGTGCTGAATTTATCGGCGAACTGTTTCCTCCAAATTTCAGCAGGTGGAAACTGCTTCTGGAAAACCTGGTCGAGACCTGCGAGATCGCAGTTATCGCCTCGGCCTTCGGTATTTTGTTTTCACTGCCCATCGGTCTGAGTGCCGCCCGCAATCTGATGCCTGAGTGGCTGACCTGGCCGGCTCGGGGGCTTATCGCCGTGTGTCGCTCCTTTCATCCGGTCATTTTCGCTATTTTGTTCGTCAAGGCTGTCGGCTTCGGGCCCCTGGCAGGCATTCTGACTCTGATCTTTGCGTCTATCGGGTTTATCGGCAAACTGTTTGCCGAGGCTATCGAGGAAATTTCCCTCAAGCCGGTGGAGGCCATGCGGGCGGCCGGATCGCCGTTCATGAGCGTGCTCATTTTCGCGGTCCTGCCGCAGGTCCTGAACAGGTTCATCGGATTCGCCACCTATCAGTTCGACTCCAACCTCAGGAACTCCACCATGGTCGGCATTGTCGGGGCCGGCGGTATTGGTGGTACCCTGTTCGCAGCCTTCCAGCGCTTCGACTATGATTTTCTGTGCACTATTCTGCTGTCGATCATCGCGTTGATCATGGTCAGTGAATATCTGGCGTCCAAGATCAAGGAGGTGTTCAATGGCTGAGCAGAGGAAATGGGAACGGTTCACCCCTGCCCAGCGGTTGGCCAGGTTCACTGTTTTTCTTCTTGTGGGGGTGGCCTTTGCCGTCTCCATCAGGACTGTGGAAGTCATCCCGGAGTTTCTCTACGATGCCCCGCAGCAGGTGTCCGATCTGTTGGGTCGGATGTGGCCCGTGGATTATGCTCATTACCAGGGGGGCGTCCATGATGCCCTGATCGAGACCCTGAACATCGCGACCCTGGGAACGGTACTGGCTCTGTTTCTTGCTGTTCCCGTCGGATTGATGGGGGCGAGCAACATCACCCGGATACCGGCTCTGAACTGGTTTTCCAAGCTGATTCTGGTCTCTTCCCGGTCCGTAAACACCCTGGTCTGGGCCATTTTGTTCGTGGCTGTGTTCGGGCCCGGGGCCCTGGCCGGGGCCGTGGCTATCGGGTTTCGGTCCGTGGGGTTTTGCGGCAAGCTCATCGCCGAGGCTCTGGAGGAGGTCGATTCCGGTCCCATCGAGGCCCTCAAGGCGGCAGGCGCTCCCTGGCCGAGTATTCTGCTCAAGGGATACTGGCCTCAGATCGCCCCGGCTTTCTGGGGAATTGCGCTGTTTCGGTGGGACATCAATGTTCGGGAGTCCTCGGTTATCGGGCTGGTGGGTGCCGGTGGGATCGGTGTGGCCCTGAACACCTCGCTGAATCTTTTTCTGTGGAGGCAGGTCTCCCTGATCCTGCTGTGCATTTTTGTTGTGGTCATTCTGGCGGAGATTCTGGTTACCCGGATTCGGTCCAGGCTTATCTAATCGTAAGGTTGTCGTGCATGTACTATTGAGACAGGCGCCGTCCCTTCGGGATGGCGCCTGTCCTTTTTTCAGGAGATTAAGATGACATTGTGTTGCGAAAAAAAACACCGGATCAAAGCCGTGTTCTGGGATATCGACGGGACCCTGATTGATACCGAACCCCTGCATTATGCGGTGATCCGGGACTGGTGTCTCAGCCGGAACTATGCCCTGACCGAAGAGGACAACGGTTTGCTGCTGGGCAAGTCCATGGCCGAGAAGTGGGAGATTCTGAGGAAGCGGGTTCCGGGGAAGGATACCGAAGAGAGCTTTCGGCAGGAGTGTGCCCGGGACTATGTTCGTCGGGTGGAATCGAATCTGGAGCGGTCCGATGCGGTAGCGGTCGTCCGGCGGCTGCATAAGCTGGGAGTGCCCCAGGCCACCGTTTCCAACGGGGACCGAGAGGTGGCACTCGGCAACCTTAGGGCTCTGGGACTGGAGGGGATTTTCCGGTTCTGCATTGCGGCCGAGGACATTCGTAGCGGCAAGCCTGATCCGGAGCCCTATCTGGTCGCCTGCTCCCGCATGGGGGTGAATCCGGAGGAGGGGCTTGTGATAGAGGATTCCGTGGTCGGCGCAACCGCCGGTGTGGCAGCCGGAATGACCGTGGTGGTCTGGCCGGAAGAGGGAGAGCGGAAAGGGTTTGAGGGAGCATATCGGGTGTTGGAGAATGCGGCGGAGTTTCCCTGGGAGTTGCTGGCCCTGTGATATTTACGGGACCTCAACTCTTCAGCCCAACTGCGTCAGTTCTTCCCGCAGCAGGGCGATCTTGTCCCGCAGCAGCGCTGCCTTTTCGAATTCCAGTTCCTTGGCCGCAGCCCGCATTTCCCGCTCCAGGTCCTTGATGCCCTTGGCCAGTGACTTTGCATCCTTGCCGTAGGCTGCCTTTTCCTCGGCTGCCAGCAACGTCTTTTCTTTTTCTCTGGTCGAGGAGTAGATCGCTTCCAGAACATTGGTGAAGCTCTTGCGTATCGATTTCGGCGTGATTCCGTGCTCCCGGTTGTGCTCATCCTGCCTCTCCCGTCGTCGCTCCGTCTCCCCCATGGCCGTGCGCATGGAGTCGGTGATTCTGTCTGCATACAGGATGACCCGGCCCTGTTCGTTTCTGGCGGCCCGGCCAAAGGTCTGAATCAATGACCTGTAGGATCGCAGAAACCCCTCCTTGTCCGCATCCAGGATGGTCACCAGTGAGACTTCGGGGATGTCCAGCCCTTCCCGGAGCAGGTTGATGCCCACCAGTACCGAGAACTCTCCGGCCCGCAGGGCCTGGATGATGGCCACTCGCTCCAGGGTGTCGATGTCCGAGTGCAGGTACTTGGTGGGTATGGCCCGCTCCTGAAGAAATTCGGTCAGGTCCTCGGCCATGCGTTTGGTCAGGGTGGTCACCAGAACCCTTTCGTTTCGTTCATGCCTGGCCAGACATTCGGCAATGAGGTCGTCGATCTGACCGGTCACCGGGCGGACCTCCACTTCGGGGTCGAGCAATCCGGTGGGACGGATGATCTGTTCGACGACCACCCCTTCGGAGGTTTCGATCTCCCAGTCCCCGGGGGTGGCCGAGACATACACTGTCCGGCTCTGTTTGGCCCGGAACTCCTCGAACCGCAGAGGCCGGTTGCCAAGGGCCGAAGGAAGCCGGAAGCCGAAATCCACCAGGGTCTTTTTCCGGGAATAGTCTCCGTTGTACATGCCCCGGACCTGGGACACGCCCACATGGGACTCGTCCATGATCAGCAGAAAATCGTCCGGGAAATAGTCGATCAGGGTGTAGGGCGGCAGTTTGGGGTCCCGGTTCTCCAGGTGGGGGGAGTAGTTTTCGATGCCGCTGCAGTACCCGATCTCCTCGATCATCTCCAGGTCGAGCTGGACCCGCTGGTTCAGCCGCTGGGCCTCCACGAGCTTGTTCTCCCCCTCGAAAAACTGCAGCCGGTGTCGCAGCTCTTCCCGGATGTCGTGCCCGGCCCGTTTCAGGTTCTCCTGATCGGCCACGTAATGGCTGCCGGGAAATATGAGGGCCTTCTCCTCTTCGGTTCGGACCTCCCCGGTCAGGGGATCGGTCTCGTAGATGCCGTCGATCTCATCCCCGAAAAATTCGATACGCAGGGCCCTGGCGTGAAAATAGGCCGGGATGAGTTCCACTACGTCGCCCCGGACCCGGAAGGTGCCGCGGTGGAAATCAATGTCATTGCGTTCGTACTGGATGTCCACCAGCCGGGCCAGGAGTTCCTCCATAGCCATGGTCTGTCCGACCTCGACGGGTACGGTCATGTTGGAGTAGAATTCCGGGGAGCCCAGGCCGTAGATGCAGGACACCGAGGCCACGATAAGCACGTCCCGCCGGGTGAGCAGGGCGTGGGTGGCCGAGTGGCGGAGCTTGTCGATCTCGTCGTTGATGGAGGCATCTTTTTCAATGAACACATCGGTGCGCGGCAGATAGGCTTCGGGCTGGTAGTAATCGTAGTAGGATACGAAATATTCCACCGCATTGTGCGGGAAGAGTTCCTTGAACTCGTTGAACAGCTGGGCGGCCAGGGTCTTGTTGGGGGCCATGACCAGGGTGGGGCGGTTGAGCTCTGCCACCACGTTGGCCATGGTGAAGGTCTTGCCCGACCCGGTTACCCCGAGCAGAACCTGGTCATGCACGCCCTGTTTGATGTTGGTCACGATCTGGTCGATAGCCCGGGGCTGGTCGCCCTGGGGCGTGTATTCGGTGACGAGCTGGAAGCTGCTTTGCATGGACGTCTCGGGTTGGTCTGTGCGTTGTGAAGGTGGTTGAAAATAGTCTCTGGAGCGCGGTCTGTCCACCAGGACAATCCTCGTATCAGAAGAAACGAATCGGTAACGGAAAGGGGGCTGCTTGAAGTTCACCTGCACGGTGATGCGGCGCATGGACGGGCGGGAACTCCGGACCAAGGAGGTCCTGGTGTCCCGCCCTGGAGAGATGGTCTGGCATATCGCGCTCAAGCTGCTCGGGTTCGTGCTTTTTCTGGAGAAGGAGCCGCATATCGAAGCTGGAGTGGGGTGGAAGTTCAAGCCGGATCTGGTGGCCTTTGCTCCTGACGGGCAGGTCCGGCTCTGGGTCGACTGCGGGAATATCGCCATCGACAAGATCCGGCGTGTGGCGGCCTGGGTACCCTCGTCGGCCGGGTTTGTTATTCTCAGGCGCAATGAACGCGAGGCCCGCGTGCTTCTGGATAATATGAAGGGCAGGGTGCCTGGGCGTGGCCGGGTGGAGGTTCGCTGGTTCGGAAGCGATTTTGTGAACCGACTGGCCGAGCGGCTGGATGCGAACAACACCCTGCACTGCACGGTGTATGATGATTGGCTGGAGCTGAAACTTCAGAATCGGCACGGTGTGTGGGAGACTGGTACGGAGATGGGACGGGAGGTCTGGTAGGTCAAGGGAGACGGGGAGAAGGGAGGCGGGAGAGGAGAAAAGGCTGTTCAGTCTCCCGGTCTCCCGTCTCCCGCCTCTGGCCCTGGTCTCCCGTTTCCTTTTTATTCAGTACACCTATCCACCAGATATAGAATCGATTTATACGTGATCCCGCCGTGCTCGGACAACCCGATCTCGCATGTCCGGCTCGTGGAATATCCCTGGGTGCAGTCCGGGGGCAACTGCTTCTGCAGGTTCCGCGTCCCGTGGGCGTTCAGTTCCGGGAAGGTGAACCCGCGGTCTCCGGCAAATCCGCAGCAGTTCATGTTCGGGGCGGCCACCTTTTCAGCACACATCTCGGCCAGCTCCTTGAGCCGGGCATCAAGCCCCATTTTCTGGGCCGAGCAGGTCACGTGGATGGCCACGCTTTCCGGGACCTTGTTGAACTTCAGGTGCGGGGCCAGATGGATCAGGGTGAACTCGATGGGCTCGAAGAGCTGGAGACGTTCATCCAGAGTCTGTTTCATGTGCAGCAGGCAGGGTGAGGTGTCGCACAGGATGGGGATGGCGCCGTTGTCCGAGATTGCCAACAGAGCGGCTTCCAGCTCCCGGGCCTTTTTATCGGCTGTTTCGGTGAACCCCTTGCTGGCAAAGGGCATGCCGCAACACAGATTGTTCATGCCTTCGGGGTAGCGGATGGCGAACCCGGCTTTGTGCAGCAGGTTCTCCGTGGTCCGGGTCAGGGAGAGCTCCTCCTTGTACTCCCTGGCCACGCCCATGCTCCGGGTGATGCAGGAGGGGAAGTAGACCACCTTGCGCGGAGCGTCGAACAGGTCCGGTTCGAGGTGGACAGCCTTGGCCCGTCTCGGCATGTGTTCGGTCCATCTGGGAATCCGGTTCCCGGAGATGGTTCTGGCCCCCGAGGCAATGGCGTTCATGGCCCTGGTGCCGATTACCGAGTGGACAACCCCCACCGTACCGAGTCCCACTCGGGCCGCGCCGGTGACCGCGCACATGTGATCGCCGACCCATGCCGCGGTCCGCCTGGCCAGGGGAGAATTGGTCTCATGTCGCAGGTGCTTGACCAGTTTGCCCGTGTCGATGGCCACCGGGCAGGTCAGGGCACACAGCCCGTCTGCGGCGCAGGTCTGGTTGCCGTAATAATCGTAGGTTGTTTTCAGCTCCTTGAGTCGCTTGGGGTCTTTCCCGGACCGGGTCAGCCTGGCCATCTCCCGCCAGGCCACAATGCGCTGTCTGGCGGACAGAGTCAGCTCGTGGGACACGCAGTTCCGTTCACAGAACCCGCACTCGATGCAGGTGTCCACCAGGGAGTGGGCCCGAGGCATCTCCTTGAAGTTGTGCAGGTAGGCCGTGGGATCATCGGTGATGATGGTCCCCGGGTTGATCAGCCCGGATGGGTCGAAGATCTCCTTGATCTCGCGCATCACCGCGTGGATGTCGTCGCCCCACTCCCGGGCCACGAAGGGGGCCATGTTTCGTCCCGTGCCGTGCTCGGCCTTAAGGGAGCCGTCGTACTTGCCCACGATCAGTTCCACCAGGTCCTCCATGAAGGACTGGTATCGTTTGATTTCGGGAACGGTTTCGAAATTCTGGGTGAGCACGAAGTGGACATTGCCGTCAAAAGCGTGGCCCCAGATGACCGTGTTCTCGTAGTCGTATTTGTTAAACAGCTGCTGCAGGTCTGTGAGCATGTCGCCAAGGAACTCCACCTGTACGGCCACGTCTTCGATAATGACCGTGGTGCCCGGCTCCCGTTCGATGCAGACCGCCGGGAAAAGCCCCTTGCGGATTTCCCACAGATCACCGCATCCCTTGGGGTCGGTACAGAAAGCCACCGGCCGGACCAGGTCGAAGGGGTCGAGGACGGTGGCGATGGTCTCGATCTGGGCGTTGAGCTCCTCCTGCTCGTTGGCCCAGGTTTCGATGAGCAGGGCGCATGCGTCGGGACCGAGGTCCTTGAGAAAGGAGGGCATGCCCGGTTTGTTCTCCGAGGTGCGCAGTGACGTCCGATCCATGAGTTCGGCCGCGCTGACCTTGGCCTCACGCAGGGCCAGGATCGCCCCGCAGGCGGTTTTGATGGACGGGAAAAAGGCCAGGGAGGTGGCCTTGAGCCGGGCGTCCTCGATGGTCCGCAGGGTCACGCTGGAGATGAAGCCCAGGGTCCCTTCGGAGCCGACCATGAGCCGCATGATCATCTCGATGGGGTCTTCGGATTCAATGAGGGCGTTGACGCTGTACCCGGTGGTGTTCTTGATGGTGAACTTGTGCCGGATTTTTTCCAGCATGGCCGGATCTGCCTTGACTCGTTCGGACAGGGCCGTGACTTTGTCCACGATATCTTTTCGTTTGGCCGCGAACTCCTTGCGGCTGACCGGGTCCAGGGTATCCAGCACAGTGCCGTCGTCCATGACCACCCGCATCCCCAGAATGGAGTACAGGGTGTTGTCCTCGATGCCCGAGGACATGCCGCAGGCATTGTTGGCCACGATTCCCCCGACCTTGGCCGAGTTGATGGAGGCCGGGTCCGGCCCGATCTTGCGCTTGTAGGGCGCCAGAAACTGGTTGGCCTCGGCACCGAGAATGCCCACATCCAGGGTCACGGATTTGCCGCCGTCATGGATGGTGTACTCCTTCCATTTGGTACCGAGTAGAATAAGCACCGACTCGGACAGAGCCTGCCCGGACAGACTGGTCCCCGCGGCCCGGAAGGTGTACGGCAACCGCAGCTCCCGGCAGGCAGCCATGGTCGTGAGCACCTCGTCCTCATTCTCCACCTTGACGATGAGCTGTGGCGTCAGCCGGTAGAAGCTGGCATCCGTACCATAGGTCAGGGTGCGCAGGGGATCATGAATAAGCCGCTCCTTGGGAATGATTTCCTTGAGCCGATCATAAAGGGACAGAAATTTACCTGTAAGCATGAAAACCTCCCTTGGTTTACTTCCTCCGTACCCTGTCCGAAGCTGAAATGATAGGTCCACCTCCGAAACAGTTCGGTTACACCCCCCCGCAGGTTCGTTGTTTCTCCCCGGTCCGTGCGGGTCAGTGAGAGTCCGTGAAGGTCCGTGTTTCTTTCCGCCACCCTTTTCCCCTAAAAAAAGCGGGGCGCCCCAGGCGCCCCGCTTGCAGTTCCAAAGGAAGGAGTAAAACCCTTATCCCAGAATCTCTTTCAGGTCCTCATCAACTGTGGTGATGGGAGCAACCTTGAAGGTGTCCACCAGCACATTCAGCACGTTGGGGGTGATGAAGGCCGGCAGGGTGGGGCCGAGCTTGATGTTGGTGATGCCCAGGTGGAACAGGGTCAGCAGGATGGCCACGGCCTTCTGCTCGTACCAGGACAGAATCATGGACAGGGGCAGGTCGTTGACGTCGCACTCGAATGCTCCGGCCAGGGCCGTTGCGATCTGGATGGCGGAGTAGGCGTCGTTGCACTGGCCCACGTCCAGGAGGCGGGGGATGCCGCCGATGTCGCCCAGCTTCTTGTCGAAGAA
>Ga0102940_1001536_pt1 | contig 14718 bp, 13 predicted proteins | sample SalPonR2_C_D1_MG_FD_78215 | JGI IMG/M metagenome (GOLD analysis project Ga0102940, IMG submission 78215) | Salt pond soil microbial communities from South San Francisco under conditions of wetland restoration - Salt Pond MetaG R2_C_D1_MG | ecosystem: Environmental > Aquatic > Marine > Intertidal...
GATACGATGGTGACCGTGGTAGATGCCTTCAACTTTTTTAAAGACTTTGGAAGTCCGGAAAAATTAACCGACAGAGACCTTACCGACATTGAAGGTGATGAACGCACCATTGTAAATCTGTTGACCGATCAAATTGAGTTTGCTAACGTCATCATACTCAATAAAACCGATTTGGTAAAGCAGGATGTTTTAGGTGTTTTAAAAGCGATGATTCAGAAACTAAACCCAAAGGCCAAGATCATCGAATCAACCTACAGCAAGGTCAGTCCGGAAGTGATTTTAAAAACCGGCTTGTTTAACTTTGAAGAAGCCGAAGAAAGTGCAGGTTGGATAGCCGAGCTAAAAAAAGACCATCACACCCCGGAAACTGAAGAATACGGTATCACCTCTTTCGTTTATCGCACGAAAAGACCATTTGACCCGGTCCGTTTTGCACAATATATTGAGCAACATTTTCCCAATACCATCATAAGAAGCAAAGGTTTATTTTGGTTAGCCTCTAGACCCGACCAGGCTTTGATATGGAGTCAGGCCGGTGGTTCTTTAAAAGCAGATAGTGCCGGTGTTTGGTGGAGCAGTATGCCCTTTGAACAACGTATACAACAAATGGCTTTTGTAGAAAACAAAGACCTTATTGAAAGCGATTGGGACATCAAGTTTGGCGACCGAAAAAATGAAATTGTTTTCATCGGCCAAAACATTAACGAGTCTGAGATGAGGTCACAATTAGATGCCTGTTTGTCCACAGATAAAGATTTAGCTTCCTCTAATTGGGAAGCAGGTTATCAGGATAACTGGCCGGTGGTATGGGTTTAGCCTTTACATTGAAGTTCCAATATTTTGCGAAAAATGAATATTTTTCACGTTAAGTATTTAGAAAGTTTTGCTGTAAATCTAAATTTCACATTCCCTTTACAAACAAAACCTTTAGCTCAATTATATTTGAAAAAAACTAAATAATGAAAACTTCTCCGGTGCCATTACCAACACTAAAAACTTATATCTGCCTTTTTTTAATACTCGGTTTCATTTTTGTTTCTTGTAAAAATCAGGAAAGCTCGCATCACCATAGCCATTCCCATACTCACGAAGGCCTGCGCCATTGGGAAATTCCAAGTAAAGACCCGGATAGGATTATCCTGACCTTTAACGGCGACCCGGCAACAAGCCGAGCCGTCACCTGGCGCACAGATACCACGATTACAAAGGCTGTTGCTCAAATAGCTTTAGCCACAGAAAATTCAGGCTTTGAAGATGAGGCCAAAAGTATTGAAGCTATCACCGAAGAATTTGATTTAGGCCTTTACAAAGGAAACAATTCCCTGAAAGTGCATTACCATTCCGTAAATTTTGAAGACCTGGAAGCTGATAAACTTTACGCCTACAGAGTTGGTGATGGCGATGAATATTGGTCGGAATGGATTCAATTCAGAACAGCAAAAGCAGAGTATTCGCCAACAACCTTTGTATATTTTGGAGATGCACAAAATGATGTACTATCCCACTGGTCAAGGGTAATTAGAATGGCTTATCAGACCGCACCTGAGGCGTCTTTTGTGGTTCACGCCGGCGACCTAATTAACCGCTCACACAAAGATCAGGAATGGGCAGAATGGTACAAAGCCGGAGGTTTTATCCATAGCCAGTGGACCGCCATTCCTGCCGTGGGTAATCATGAGTTTTATCCTTTAGAAAAAGGAGAAGGTAAACAATTATCCATTCAATGGCGACCGCAATTCACTCTGCCGGTAGAGAAATCAATACCAGAAAAGCTACACGAAACCGTTTATACCGTAGATTATCAGGATATCAGAATTATCGTGTTGAATTCGAACACAGAATTGGAACAGCAAACCGCGTATTTGGAAGAACAACTAAAAACCTCTGATGCCAAATGGAATATCATCACTTGCCACCATTCGGTGTTTTCTCCAGCAAAAGGGCGGGACTTTGAATTTGCCCGTAAAAACTGGAAACCATTATTGGATAAATACAATGTAGATTTGGTTTTGAATGGTCACGACCATACCTATGCCCGTGGTCACGTCCCTTTAAGAACCACATCAACAGCAAAGGAATCAGATTTCACTACGATGTATGTTACTTCTGTCAGTGGACCTAAACAATACGAGTTAGACGAAGAGCAATTAAAAGCCTATGAAAAAGATGGTTACACCTTAGATAAGTCAGCTGAGCAAACCCAGTTTTATCAAGTCATAAATGTTGAAAATAATACATTAACTTATGTGGCCTATACCGCGACCAGTGAAGAATATGACAGGGCAGTGATTGTAAAGGATTTTGAATCCGGGAAAAAGGAGTTAGTAAAAGAATAAAGAATAATTTATTCAACATTATAAATCTCCTGCAAAGTCTTTTCCAAATGGGCACATTAAAATGTGAAACCTGCCTATTGAATGATACTTGAACTAAATGACCAATAGCCTGAAGAATTGAGCTGCTGTTCAATGCTTACATACAAATCAAAATTACTATTATCGAATTAGGAGGTTTATCATCTGCAAGTTGTACACACCTATATTTCAGACCTCTAAAAAACCCTACTTTTATCTATAAATAATAATTAAGATAATAATAAGTTTTTTAAATAGTATTTAGCACCTTAGATGCCTTGTAGTTTTGCTGAATTAAAGTTAAATTAGAACAATATTTTTAATATGAGAATATAAGTAACTCATTAAAATCAAACTTCAAAGTAATTTATCGTGGAAACCAGCAAAACCATTTTAGTCCCTACAGATTTTACAGATCGAGCAAATAATGCTCTTGATCAGGCAGTTTATTTAGCTGAAAAAACTAATTCCAGTCTTGTTATTTACCACTTTTACCACAGACCAATAGCAGACAGGGATGCTGATCGTGCTTTGGCTGAACTTGAAGAGAAAATTGAATTTAAGTTCCAAAATTTATTAAGGCTAATACCTAACCTCAAACAAGTGCCTTACGAATTTAAAAAAGTCATAGGAACAACTGTAGAAAAAATTACAGGTCGAGTCAATACCGGAGGCGTTGATATGCTGGTCATGGCGACTAAAGGTGCTAAAGGTTTTAACGAAATTTGGGGAACTAAAACCGCTAAAATTATCAAAATGATACAAAAACCGGTTTTTGTGATACCGGATAATACCAGCCTAAAGAACTTAAATAAAGTAGCACTAGCCTGTGATTATAGTCTAAACACCAATTATGAAGCCATAAAATTTTTGACGGAACTCGCAGAACAATTAAATTTTGCTATTGATGTGGTGACCTTAAACCGGGAAGAAAAAACGATGACAAAATTAGAACATAAACATCGTGATCAGATCATGGAGCTTATGAACGGTGTAAAGGCGTCTTTCAAATTTACACAACACCCACATATTCATAAAGGCATCATGGCCTATGCTAAAGAAAAGGATATTAATGCTGCCGTCATTCTGTCTAAAAACTACTCCTTTATAGAAAGTTTATTTCATGAAAGCTTAACTGAAAAAATGGTGTTTAATAGTCCTATACCTTTAATGGTTATTTAATTTCAGAATTATGGATGATAGTATAAAAAACCTAGAAAAACTTACCGATCAAATTTATCAGGAAGGTATTGAAAAGGCCAAAGAGCAATCCAAAACAATTCGTCAGGAAGCCGAAGCTGAAAAGGCACTTATACTTAATAATGCTAAAGCTGAAGCGGAGAGAATTTTAGAAGAGGCGGAACGCGAAAGCCGAAGCCTAAAACTGAGCGTGGAAAGTGAATTAGACCTTAAATCTAAACAGTTTATCAGCGATCTTAAAGAAAAAATTCAAGGCTTACTTTCCGAAAGAATTGTTGAAACGACTACTAAGGAAGCCCTGGCCGATGTCAAGTTTATACAGTCTGCAATTATTGACGTTCTCAAGCACTGGAAAGATTCGGGTGACCTTGAACTTATCTTACCCAAAAAAATTGAAGGAGATATTAAAGGTGCATTTCGTCGGCGAATTAAGGAGGTGGCACCAAACCTGACAATTCACTTTGAAAGCCATTTGAATAATGGTTTCAGAATAGCCAAAAAAGAGAATAACTATCAAATTTCATTCACCGACGATGACTTCATCAACATATTTAGGTCCTATCTTTCGGAACAAACCAATAAGATTTTATTTAAAAGAGACAAATGAATTACTACTATCTCATATCAAGTCTCCCCGAACTTCATCCGCTGATGGAGGCTTCGACTTTAGACTATGATGAACTTTTTGATAGTATAAAACGAAACCTCAACAATAAGGATAGTCAGCTTTATCGGTATTTAATTTTTCCTAACGATTTATACAATTTGCTATCTGTACTCTCTCAAGAATACCACGAATGGTCTTCAGTAAATTTTAAAAGCCCGAGTGTTTTCGATAAAGAAGATATTGAAGGTCACAGAAAAAACAGAAGAAACTTCCCGGATTTCATGAATGATTTTCTCTCAGAAAATGAAGACCGCCTGGGATCTATGAGCAGACGTGAAATGGAGGACGCTATGGAGGACCGGTTTTATAATGAGGTTTTTGAAATCAATAACACTTTCCTTACCACCTATTACAAGTTTATAAGAGAATTGAAATCGCTGATTGCTGCTTATAATTTCAATACCTACGATTTCTTGACACAACCAAGTATTCAAGATGCCGAAAGGTTAATTTTACAGGTTGGGCCCGACAGATCACCTTCTGCATCGGTTCTTAAAGATTATGCTTTTGTAGAAGAGTTGATGGCTACTTTAACAGAACATCAACCGGAGAAAACAGAACGTTTTATAGACCGTATCGTTTGGGATTTTCTCGATGATTCAACAGCAGAACATTTTAGTTGCGAAGCCGTTTTTGCCTATGCGATTAAGTTAAAAATATTAAAACGCTGGCTAAGCCTTGAACCGAAAAATGATAACAAGGAATTTGACAGGCTGGTGCAAGAAATCACGAATAATTACACATCCGAAAAAACATTGTTGCTATGAATACAGGAAAGGTAACGGGCGTAATATCCAACCTTATTTTTATTGAGGCTGATGGCGCTGTGACTCAAAATGAAATATGCTTGATTCATGCCGAAAACAAAAAACTGATGGCAGAAGTCATTAAAGTTACCGGATCAAGGATATCAGCACAGCTTTTTGAAACCAGTATGACTATTAAAATGGGCAGTTTGGTAGATTTTACCGGTCAAATGCTGGAGATCGAATTGGGTCCTGGTATACTTTCAAAAAAATACGACGGGCTTCAAAACGATCTCAATAAAATGAGCGGATTATTTATTGATATTGGCCAAACGTCACCGGCTTTAGACAGTGATATTTACTACACTTTTACACCATTGACAAAAGAAGGGGAAACTGCACAGGCCGGCGATTGGCTGGGCAGCGTAAAAGAAAATTGGATAGATCATAAAATTATGGTTCCATTTACACTAAAAGGTCAATACACCGTAGAATCTGTGGTTAAAAAAGGAGACTATCGCATCAATGATGTAGTAGCAACCTTATCTTCAGCAGAAGGTGAAAAGGTAAAGGTTACTATGGTTCAAAAATGGCCTGTAAAACGAACCATAGACACCTATCGTGAGAAAATAAGGCCCAATAAGATTCTTCAAACCGGATTGCGCGTTATTGACACCCTTAATCCCATTGCAGAGGGTGGAACCGGCTATATTCCAGGCCCATTTGGTACTGGTAAAACTGTATTACAACAGGCCATCGCCAAAAACTCTAAGGCCGATGTCCTCATCAACGTAGCATGTGGCGAACGGGCTAACGAAGTTGTGGAAATTTTTACTGAATTTCCAAAACTAAAAGACCCGGATACCGGAAGACCCTTAGACGAAAAAACCACCATCATTTGCAATACATCAAATATGCCCGTTGCTGCGAGAGAAGCTTCGGTATACGTGGGAATGACCATAGCAGAATACTACCGCGCCATGGGCCTAAAGGTGCTTATTCTGGCTGATAGTACCTCAAGATGGGCTCAGGCCTTACGAGAAATGTCTAATAGAATGGAAGAGCTACCCGGTCCGGATGCTTTTCCAGTAGAATTGCCCGCCACCATTGCCAATTACTACAGCCGTGCCGGAACTACGCAACTTAACAATGGAAAATGGGGATCTGTGACCTTTATAGGAACTGTATCTCCTGCAGGAGGTAATTTTAAAGAACCCGTTACCGAATCTACAAGCAAAGTTGCCCGGTGCTTCTATGCGTTATCACAGAAACGCGCCGATGCAAAACGGTATCCGGCCATAGACCCCATTGCATCCTATTCTAAATACCTGGATTATCCTGAGTTTGTAGAAAATGCAGACGCCTCGATACAACAAGGCTGGGTTGCTCTGGTAAAAAAATGCAAGGATCTTATTCGCAATGGCCTTGAAGCCAGAGACCAAATCAGTATTTTGGGTGATGATGCCGTACCGGTAGCCTATCACATGCTGTTCTGGAAAAGCGAAATGATGGACTTTGCCTTTATTCAACAAGATTCTTTTGACGACGTTGATATGAAAACTACGATCGAAAGGCAAAAATACATGTTTAACAAGTTGATGGTCATTGGAGAAACAGAATTTGATTTTGATGAATTTGAAGAGGTCGGTAGCTTTTTTAAACAAGTTATCAATATTCTCAAACAAATGAATTATTCACCATTTGAGTCTTCTCAATTTAAAAAACACGAAAAAGAGCTTGATACGATAGTACAGGATCATAAAGAAAAAACCCTAACAGAAACTTAAAAGCTATGGGATTTAAGCGTATTTATACAAAAATTTCTAATATCACCAAGGCAACATGCACCTTAAAAGCCCAAGGCGCAAGATATGGTGAACTGGCGAGGGTCAATGACATGCCTGCTCAGGTAATAAGCGTGACTGGCGAAAACGTAACCCTACAGGTGTTTTCAGGCACAGAAGGCATTTCGTCACAGTCTGAGGTGGTTTTCACAGGTTCTCCACCCTTATTAAAAGTTAGTGACTTATTGGCCGGGAGATTTTTGAATGGTTATGGTGAGCCTATTGATGGTGGCTCTGAAATTCGCGGTGAGGCGCGCCCCATAAAAGGAAGCGCAGTTAATCCCGTAAAACGCTCAAAACCTTCTTCTCTGCTGGCTACGGGTATCGCCGGAATAGACCTCAACAACACTCTGGTTACCGGACAGAAAATACCGTTCTTTGCCGATGCCGATCAACCTTACAATCAAGTACTGGCAGAAGTCGCCATGCGCGCCGAAGCCGATAAGATTATTTTGGGCGGTATGGGTTTGTCTAATGACGATTACCTTTTTTTTAAAGATACCTTTTCTAAAGCCGGTGTTCTTAATAAAATTGTTTGTTTTATAAACACCTCAGAAAACCCACCATTAGAACGACTTCTTATTCCGGATATGGCTTGTACTGCAGCAGAGTATTTTGGTAACGATAAAAAGCAAAAAGTCCTCGTTTTACTTACCGACATGACCTTGTATGCTGATGCTCTGGCCATTGTAGCTAACAAAATGGACCAAATCCCTTCTAAAGATTCTATGCCCGGTTCTCTTTACAGCGACCTGGCGAGCATCTATGAAAAATCGGTTCAGTTTGCACATGGTGGTTCTATCACGATCATTGGTGTAACGACTCTAAATGAAGGAGACATTACCCACGCTATTCCGGATAATACAGGTTATATTACAGAAGGGCAGTTGTTTTTAAAACAAGATGCCGATATAGGCAAGGTTATCGTAGATCCGTTTCGCAGTCTTTCCCGACTAAAGCAGAATGTTATCGCTAAAAAAACCCGGGAAGACCACCCGCAGGTTATGAATGCATTGGTTAGGCTTTATGCCGATGCCATGGATGCTAAAAGCAAAAAAGAAAATGGGTTCGACCTCAATGAATACGATAAGCGTTGTCTCAAGTTTGCTAAAGACTATTCAAGAAAATTATTGGCCGTAGATGTCAATATTTCCATAGATCAAATGCTGGATACTGGCTGGGAACTTATGCAGACCTATTTCAAAAAATTTGAATTAGGTATCAAAGAAAACATATTGGAAAATTATTGGAACGATGAAAAACCTATAAAAGCTTAATGTTATGGCGTTAAAGTTTAATTATAACAAAACCACCATACAGCAATTTAAGCGACAACTTGCCATCAGGCAAAAGGCTCTGCCAATTCTAAAAAATAAAGAAACAGCTTTACGATTGGAAGTTGTCAAACTGACAAAACAACTGGACAAACTTAAACTATTACGGAAAGAATTAGACATCAGACTTGAACACTACAAAGGTTTTTGGGCAGAGTTTCCGGAAATCCTAAATATGGAAAAAATTGAAGTCTCCAAGAAAAAAGTCGTTGGCGTAAAAGTTCCACAAATCAAAACTATCGAATTTGAAATAGCTGATGTAAGCTGGTGGAATAGGCCGGCATGGATTCCCGGTGGTATTGAAGTTCTCAAAGAGGCTATTAGTCTCAAGTTGAAAATCGATATGCTGCAGCAACAAATTGACATACTCGATCTGGCCAGAAAAAAAACCACCCAGAAAGTCAATTTGTACGAAAAAGTTCAAATTCCTGAATACGAAGATGCCATAATTAAAATAAAACGGTTTTTGGAAGACAAAGAAAATATTTCAAAAGCAGCACAAAAAATTGTAAAAAAACGAAAAGACAAGAAGGCCGCATGAAAGCTACTTTTAAAAAATTAACCTTGCTTATCTTTCACAGGCAACGACGGCATATTACAGAAATGCTGCAGGAGCTTGGTGTTTTACATCTAGAATTCAATACTGATTTTCATAGTAACGATGTTGAAGCTCTGGAGCAGGAAAAAAATAGGCTTTCTAAAACTGTTGAGATTCTAGAAAATCATGAAAGCTCCACTGCTGAAAAAACGAATAAGTCTGAAGAGCCTTTAGATGATATCGTAAATGATGTATTAAACCTCAAACACCGGGCAGAGGCTATTGTAGTTGAAAGGGAAAACTTATTGAAAGAAAAACTACACCGCATCCCCTGGGGTGATTTTGATCTTAGTAAAGTTGAGCGTTTAAGAGATAACGGCATAAATGTGGAATTTTGTGTTGCCGATAAAAAAGAATACGATGCTTATGATTTTCATACCTGTATACACACTGTGATCCATACAAGTTCCAATCTGGTCTATTTCGTGGTTATTGGTGAATCTGACAACCCGATTCCGTTTGAATCGATTGAAGTACCAAAGCAAACATTATCAGAACTTCTGGAGGCTGAAGAACAATTACTTCACGAAAGTGAAAAAATACATGAGGAGATTTCTTCGTATTATCCGTACTTACCAAACCTCAAAACTCGGTTAAATTCTTTAGAAAATAAACTGACATTTATTTTAGCTCAAGCCAGTTATAACACTCATCAAAACGGCAGTCTTTTGTCTTTAGTGGGCTGGTTTCCGGTCGAGCTGGAAAATGATTTAATCCATAAACTCAAAAAAGAGGAATTGAGTTATGCCATAGAGAAGCCAAATCCGAGTGATGATGTACCTGTGAAGCTCAAGAATAAAAGCTATTCCAGACTCTTTGAACCCATTACAAAAATTTTCGAACTGCCCAATTATTACGAATGGGATCCGACACCACTCATAGCCGTGTTCTATCCCATTATGTTTGCCTACTGCCTAGGTGATGCCGGCTACGGTGTGGTTTTCTTCCTTGCTGCACTAATAGGCATGTTCAGCTTTTTAAAGACAGCAAAAAAAATGGCTCTGCTCGGTATGGTTCTCGGACTCATGACTACGGTTATGGGTTTAGTAAAATCAGGAAGTGTTTTTGGAATACCTACAAACTCAGAAGATTGGGAACTTTTTCAAATGTTAGGAAAATACGTATTGATCCCCGATGATCGTAATTTTATTTTCAATGCCTTTAATGTAGCCCTAATGATAGGTGTCGTACAAATCTTTCTTGGAATTTTTGTGTCCATCTATAACAAGCTGCGCTACGAGCATTTCACCACAGCAATATGGCAATTCGGTAAACTTTTTATTGTCACTGGTGTTATCTGGATATTTTTGGCAGATATGCAGGGGATCGAGGCCCTGCAACACTTTGGAATTTTACGAAATCTATTATTAATTGGTGGTGTGCTGATGGTCATGTTTTTCCATGATATGGAAAAATCTATACCGGCCAGAGCTGCCAGTGGATTTTTGCCGCTCTTTTTTATTTTCACCGGTATATTAGGCGATGTATTATCTTATGTCCGGCTTTTTGCTTTGGGTGTTGCCTCATCGGTATTAGGTCTGGTTGTCAATCAGATAGGCATGCAAATTATGGAAAACAGTTGGTGGGGCATCGTCATAGGGATAGTCTTTCTCTTATTTGGTCATACGCTCAATTTTTGCATCGCCGTGCTCGGTTCTTTTGTACATCCATTGAGATTAACATTTGTAGAATTTTATAACAATGCCCAATTTAAAGGCGGAGGCAGAGCATACAAACCATTTAAAAAACAACATATAGAACCTTAAAAACATAACTATGGAAACATTACCTTTAACACTAGCATTTATCGGCATCGGTGTCTTAGTAGGACTATCTGGATGTGGCAGCGCTATGGGAACCGCTATTGGCGCTCAAGCCACAGTTGGGGCTTTGAAAAAGCGTCCCGAATCTTTCGGTTCATTCATCGTACTTAGTGCACTTCCCGGTACACAGGGACTTTATGGCTTTGCCGGGTTTTTTATATTACAAGATCTAATTAGCCCTGAGATGAGCTTACTACAAGGCGCCGGAATATTGGGTGGCGGACTGGCTCTCGGTATAGCCGGATTACTTTCCGGCATGTACCAGGGAAAAGTTTGCGCCAGCAGCATAGATAGTATCGGCTCGGGTAACGATGTGTTTGGGCGCGCTTTAATACTGGCTGTTTTTCCAGAACTCTACGCTATTATTGCTTTTGCATCATTATTTTTGATTCGCGGGATTTTATAACATATCCTTGATTAAATTAATGGTGTTTTGTGCCGTATTTCTTTAGATCACCGAAAAATCAGTTTTAAGCTGGCAGAAAAGGTGAATTATTAAAAACCTTACATTTAATATTTAAGTCTTGCACTGAACTTAACCTTAATTAGGTTGAAACGATAAGCCTAATCGGGTTATACAAATTTACTTGCTATTAGGTTTCTATTATTATATATTTCACTTGCTATACCATTTTAATTACTGAATTTATAAAACGTGATGTATTTTTGACTATTTATGTGAGATGTGCCCAATTAAAAAAATCAGTTTCATAAGATAATTCAGATGAATGATTGTATCTTTAATAGTATCAAATGATAGTATCAAAAATGAAACCACCATACGAAATAACCTTTTCTATTTTAAAGCTAATAACTACAATTTCGGAAAAAATAGGAGAAATACATGCTAATTTAATAAATAAACCTTTCCCTAAATTAAGAAAACAGAATAGAATCAAAACTATTCATTCTTCTTTAAAAATAGAAGGGAATACACTTACGGAAGTACAAATAACAGCACTTTTAGAAAACAAAAGAGTTATTGGTTCTAAAAAAGATGTTCTTGAAGTATTCAATGCAATTAAAATCTATAATAATTTAGAAGAACACAAACCATCTGATGAAAATTCCTTTTTAAAAGCACACAAAAACTTGATGGAAGAATTAATTGAAAATTCTGGAAAATATATAGATAAAAGTGTTGGTATTGTAAAAGGCTCGAAAGTTGAGGATTTAGCACCATCGCGGGTGTAAACTAAACGCTGTCTAGTTTTTTTGGCTCACAATTTTTATATTTAGGAATTGAAATTTATAAATCAAAAATTGCTCGCTTGGGTTGTCGCTGAATTGAAAAGGCTTTGTCTTTTTAAGCTCGCACTACATTATTCCAATCGTCCTCTGCCATTTGAAATAAGTGTAGTAATTAAGAGAAAAGTCGAGCTAGATAAATTGATCCTCAACCAACAATGAGTAGAGTCCACTTTAAGTCTAAACCTAACCAAAATTGTCAAAGATTAGAGTAAAATAATAGAAAAAATGTATTCACAATACAAAGTTGACCTCGATGAACTGAAAATAAACATTAAACAGCTTATGCCTATGGAAGATGCGCAAATTGAAGTCTTTTTAAAGGGCATGAAAGTCAGATCTTTCAAAAAGGGTGAATACATTTTATCTGCAGGAGAAACTGAAAATTATTTGTCGATTGTCATTAGCGGACTCACCAGACATTATCTCATAAAAGACGGCGAAGACATCAGTTTTGATTTCTCCTTTAAAGATGATTTTAACTCTTCTTACGCTTCATTTGTTCAGAGAGAACCAAGCCGGTTTTATATTGAAGCTCTTCAGCCAACCGTTTTAGCCTCTTTTAGCCATAATTACCTACACAAACTTTACCAGGACTATCCGGGCAGTAACCGTTTTGGTCGCGTAGCCATAGAACAGTATTTCGTATTTAGAGAAAAACGTGAAATTTCTTTACTTATGGATAACGCCACAGAGCGCTACAAAAAATTATTAAAAGAATACCCCGAATATATTCAACAGATTCCATTAAAATACCTGGCATCCTATCTTAACATAAAGCCTGAATCCTTAAGTCGTATCAGAAAAAACATCAGCTAACTTCAAATTGGAAATTAACATAGGTCAATTTTAGATTCATAACCCACTTTTATTTTTGTACTTCAATCAAAAATTAAGGTAATGAATCTTAAACAAAAATTCAATCAATTAAGTAAAGCAGAGAAAATACTAGCATACTTCGTGTTCGTTGTCATTATTGGAGGTCTGTTGTTTTTTATGGGATATGAGGTCGGAGTAGCCATTTACAAGGCGCTTCAATAAATTATTGTATGCCACGCAGCAGGTCTTGCATGCGAAGTCTTCAATAGAAAACTCTTTGTTTTCAAAAGTAGCCAGACGCCTTACAATGGAAGAAGAAAAAACGTAAAAGCGTGTATTACTTCTCAAATGCTTAGATTTTGGAATAGAAGCACTTTCTTATTCATATCAAAACACTTTAAATAGTTAGAAAATGAAAAATAGTATTCTTTATTTAGCTTTACTTCTATTTTTTTCTGTTAACCTTTTCGGGCAATCGGATAGTACTTACACTATGAAATATTTGGATAAGAGTACACGATTTGCCTGGTTGACTTATGGTGGAGATTTAAACTACCTGAGTGGTGGTAGCACGCAACAATTGGTTAATGGCATGAAGCAATCGACTGATTTTAAAAGTACTTTAACCCCTCGACTGACCATCGGAGGTATTCACTTTTGGGGACATGCGGACTTCTACGTGACATTTCCTTTGTCTTTCCTATCGCTACAGGATACTCCGGTTGGAATCAACGAATTAAATATCAATCAACGTGTAGAAACCGGTATGCGTCTTTACCCCATAAAACTTCAACCCAAAAGCTTAAGCCCGTTTTTAGGGGTAAGTTTTAGTCGCTTGCGCTTTTCTCAAGAATCTGAAAATAGTAATAGCTCAAATGGTGTTCCAACCTTTGATAGGTTTACATATCCTATTCAGTTCGGACTGACTTACACGTCTAAGAATTGGCATATTTCTGCGTCGGCATACTACAATTATCAAAACGAATTCAATTATTTTATATCACCTACTGAAACCGCAGAAGTAAGACTTGATCCCATATCATTTAACATCAGCTTGTTCAGATACATAGATACCGATCGCAAGGCGAGAACACCAAAAGCAGTTGACCAAATCAATAGGGATTATAATATTCTAAAAAATGAAAACTTATTGAATGCCTGGTTTTTTGGTATAGGGCCATCATCTGCTTTGCGAATGAACAAATCACCCTTTCTAAAAGAGAATTATCCCTATTTTTATGATGATTTTTCTACCACTTTAATTCCGGATATAACATTCGGTCGGTATTTTAATAAGCCGGATGCCAATTTAAATCTATCCTATCGTACTTATGGAGGCGAATATGAAGGATTTGACACAGCTATAAAAACGCGAAGACATTCAATTGGTGTGGAGTCCGTTAAATTCCTTTTTAACTACCATGGATTTGTGCCTTTTGCAGGCCCCATTCTTTCCTATGAAAATTTAAGGACTTCAATTAACGGAACAGTCTATAATGACAATAAAGTAGCACTGGGACTGACCTTCGGATGGGATATTCGCGTCATAAAATCTCGTACATTTCTACTAAGAACAAATTTACGTTACTATCCTAATTTGCATATGGATATTAACGGAGATAAAATGATGTTTGACCATCTCGAATTCAACTTTATTCAATTCGTGTATTTTTTGGGCAGAAAAAAAGCCTTGAGTAAATAATAGCATCTAAACATTCTATGTGTAATGCAGAAGGAATTGGTATAATCATAAATTTTGGTGACCTAAACCGCAAATCCAAAAAAACACCCTTTTAAAATATCCAGTTTGGTGTAGCACTAATGTCAGCCTGAGCCTTTCGACTGCCAGTCCGACGACAGGCGTGCGCACAAGACAGGCTATGTCGAAGCTTGGGTTTTGATTTTTGCTGAGATATGTCACAAATATCATGGAAATTCTGGGTTTTGTGCAAAAGGTTTAAAAAAGTAGTTTATTTTTAGAGATATTACAAATTATATGCAATTTGGTGATTTGGTGTAATTTGGTGATTTGGTGCAATATTTGTATTTTTATAATTAATTAATTGGCAGTATAATAATGGAAAA
>Ga0102940_1001537_pt1 | contig 14710 bp, 10 predicted proteins | sample SalPonR2_C_D1_MG_FD_78215 | JGI IMG/M metagenome (GOLD analysis project Ga0102940, IMG submission 78215) | Salt pond soil microbial communities from South San Francisco under conditions of wetland restoration - Salt Pond MetaG R2_C_D1_MG | ecosystem: Environmental > Aquatic > Marine > Intertidal...
CGCGTGCGACAGCGGTCCGCCGCCAGGCGGACTGTCAGGAGACGACGATCGGAGGTCTGAGGAGGTACTCGGGGGCGCGTTCCGGGGGCGGCGCGGCGGAGAGCGGCAGCGCATGCCGGGCCGGCGCCGGCAGAGCCTGCGCAACCGCCCACTCCAGCGCGCTCAACGGCATGCTGACCGCGGTGCAGAGGCAATCGATGCAGTGGGCGGCCGGGGCATCCTGGTCGCAGCAGTCCATGGTCTGATCCGTGGACTGATCCATGGATGGATCCATGGATGGATCCAGGGGCGGATCCATGGTAACGCCGGCGGGTTGCGGGTCGGTGCCGTGGCAGGGCATGGCGGAGTCCCCGTCACTTGCGGCCGCAGCGATGGTCTGCGCGGCGGGCTGCGGCAGGACGTCCATCGCGCAGGCGTGTGCCAGCTCCCCGGCCGAGGCGGCCAGGATGCTCACGATCACGGCGATGGCGGTCAGCCTGCGCATGCGGCGATTAGAACCCATGCCGCGGCGTCAGTCCAATGCGCAGTTCCCGAAATCGGGCATCGGGGGCCGCGACCGGCCCGCCGCCTGCGGCCGTTCCGGGTTAACATTCGCCGGCAACGCAAGGATCCACCGCATGCCGCTAGAAGATATCGCCGCCGTCATCATCACGCGGGACGCCGAGGCCACGCTGGCCGAGACGCTGGCGAGCCTCGCCCGTCTCCCGGAGGTGGTCGTCTACGACAACGGCTCGACGGACGGCACGCAAGACATCGCCCGCGCGCACGCAAACGTACGCTGGTTCAGCGGCGAGTTCATGGGCTTCGGGCCGACCAAGAACCACGCCGCCGGACTGGCCGAGCGGAACTGGATCCTGTCCATCGATGCCGACGAGGCGGCCAGCGAGGAGCTCATCGCGGAACTCGACGCGCTGGATCTTTCGGATCCCGCACGGCTCTACGAGCTGGACCGGCACAACTACTTCATGGGCCGCCGGGTTCGCCGTGCCGGCTGGGGCAACGACTGGCTGCCGCGCTTCTATCACCGCGACCGCCACGCCTATAACCAGGCCAGCGTCCACGAGCGCATAGAGCCCCAGGTCGGCACCAGGGTGGTGCGCCTGCGCTCGCCGCTGTATCACCGGGCCGTCGAGCGCCTAGGCGCCTTCCTGCAGAAGGCGGACCGCTACTCCGAGATCCGCGCCGGGCGCGCTCATGCCGCCAAGCCGCCGGCGCTGATCTTCGTGCGTGCGGTCTGGGCCTTCCTGCGGACCTACTTCATCCGGCTGGGCTTCCTGGAAGGCTGGCGCGGACTGGTCATCGCCTGGGGCGACGCGGACGGCGTGTTCTACAAACACATGAAGGCCACGGCCCGGGAACGGGCCGCAGCCGGCCGCTGATCCGCCTCCGCCCATGCCGGCCGAGCGACCCGAGATCACCCACATCAACCTCGCCCGGGGTTTCCGCGGCGGCGAGAGCCAGACCCTGCTGCTGGTGCGGGAGCTGGCAGGTCGCGGCTGGCGGCAGCAGTTCATCGGCCGCGGCGGCGAACCGCTCGTCGAGCGACTCGCCGATGTCGACGGCCTGACCATCACGCCGGTCGGCGGGGTGCTGGGGGCGGCGGTCCGGGTGGCCGCGCCGCTGGTCCATGCCCACGAGGCACGGGCCGCGCAGGCGGCCTGGGTCGCGTCGAAGCTGCGCGGCTGCCGTTATGTGCTGACGCGCCGGGTCATGAAGCCGCCGTCCCGCAGCGCGGTGACCTCACGTATCTACCGGGATGCGGCCGCCGTGACCGCCCTCTCCCGCGCCATCGCCGACGTGCTGGCGGACCGTTTTCCCGGCCTGGAGGCCACCGTGATCCCCAGCGCACTGGCCGCGGCCGAACCGGATCCGCGCCGGGTGGCGGAGATCCGTGCGGCCCTGCCCGAACCCTTCCTGGTGGGCAACGTCGCGGCGCTGGACGTGGCGAAGGGCCAGCTCGAATTGCTCGCGGCGGCGAAGACGCTGACGGCCGGGCATCCGGACACGGGCTTCGTCTTCGTCGGTGACGGCCACGACGGCGAGACCATCCGCGCGGCCGCCGCCGGGCAAAGCGGGGTTCACTTCACCGGCTTCGTGGACAACGTGGCGGACTATCTGGCGGCCTTCGACGTGTTCGCCTTCCCGAGCCATCACGAAGGGCTCGGATCCGTGCTGCTCCAGGCGATGGCCGCCGGCACGCCGATCGTCGCGAGCGATACGGGCGGCATTCCCGAGCTGATCCGCCACGAGGAGACCGGACTGCTGGTGGCGCCGCGGGACGCGGCCGCGCTGGCCGCCGCCATCGAGCGCCTGTACGGCGACGAGGAACTCCGGCAGCGACTGACCGGCGCCGCGCGGCGCCGGCTCGGCGAGTTTTCGGTCGCCGGCGTCGCCGACCGGCTGGAGACGCTTTACCGTGGCCTCGGTTAGTCTCGTTCAGACCCTCTCGGGACTCTTCAGGTCGGCGTAGGCATCCGGCAGCGTGTCCGGCCTGCCCTTGAACTTGCGGTGCACCCAGTAGTACTCGGCCGGCGCCTCGCGTATCCACTCCGCCACCATCGCGTTGTAGCGGGCCGCATCCGCCACCGGATCGCCGGAGGGAAAATCGGCCAGCGGCGGATAGACGGTGATGCGGTAGCCCGCATCGTCGGGCAGCCGGCGCGGGAAAAGCGGCAGCACGGCCGCCTTGCCGAGCTTGGCCAGCGCGCTGGTGGCGGTGTTGGTCATCGCGGGTTCGCCCATGAACGGGATCAGCTCCGACTGCTTGCGCCGGTAGCTCTGATCCGGCGCATACCAGACCGGCACCGCTTCCCGCAGGCTGCGCACCATGCTCTTGATGTCGCTCTTCTCGATGGTGCGCCGGGCCGAGCGCTCACGGCCGCGGCGCCAGATCTCGTTCACCAGCGGACTGCGGTGTTTGCGGTACACGGCATCGAAAGGCGGCAGGTTCATATGCAGCACGGGGCCGCTGAACTCCAGCGTCGTGAAGTGGGCCGTGAGCAGGATGGCGCCGCGGCCCTCCCCGACCGCGCGGTGCACGTGTTCGGCCCCTTCGATAGTGGCCAGCCGCGCGACGAAGGCGTCGCTGCGCCACCAGGCGCTCGCCGTCTCCATCAGCGACATGCCGAGGGAGCGGAAGTGAGCGCAGGTCAGTACCTCCACCTCCTCCGCCGACTTGTCCGGGAAGCAGAGGCTGATGTTGCGCCGGGCCACCGCCACGCGTTTCGGCAGGAGCCTGGCGGCGAGCCCGCCGAGCGTGCGGCCGAGCCGCATCTGCACGCGGTACGGCAGCAGGCACGCCAGTCTCAGCAGCCCGATACCGAGCCAGGTCGGCCAGTAGCGGGGATGCAGGAAGGCGGTGAGGCGGGGGCGGTCTTCGGACATGGCAGCGCCAGTTTAGCCGCGCCCGCAAAAAAAATCGGCCCCGCCGTCAGACGGGGCCGATTCCGGAGGCGGGGGAAGCTGCCTCAGAAACGATATTCGAACGTTCCCATCACCCGGCGCGGGTCGCCGTAGAAGGCGGTGATGCTGCTCTCCAGGCCCAGGTTCGGGAAGAAATAGCCCGCCACCTTGTATTCCTCGTCGGTCAGGTTCTTGCCGTGCAGGCCGAGCCGCCACCGGCCGTCGGGGTCCTCGAGCACGAAGCTCAGATCCCACAGCGTGTAGGCGTCCTGGTCCAGTTCCGGCGTCGGCACCTCGAACTGACTGGTGTCGTCCCGGTAGGAGAGCGTGTTGCGGACCGAGAAGTTCGCGTCGCGTCCGATCACCTCCATCGGCCGCTCGTACACGAGCGTCGCGCTCGCGGTCACTTCCGGCGTGTTCTGGAACACGCGCTCTTCCGCCACGTCGTTGCCGAGCGCGTCGATGAACTCGTTGAACTCCGCGTCGATGTAGCCGAGCATCCAGTTCACCCGGAACGCATCCGACAGCTGCGCGGCACCCTCGAACTCCACGCCGAAGATGTCCGCGTCCGCGGCGTTCGACGTGATGCCGATGAAAGTATCCACGACGCCGTCGTTATCCGAGTCGATGCCCACGGAGCCCGGGATCTGCACGTCCTGATAGTCGGCGAAGAACACCGCGATATTGGTGTTGATCGTGTTGTCCAGCCACGAGGACTTGACGCCGACTTCGTAGGAGCTGACGGTTTCCGGCTGGAACAGCATGAACTCGAAGATGTCCTGCTCGTCGACGTCGCCGTCGCCGTCGAGATCGGGCGCCGAACTGGTCTGGCCGCGCGGATCGAAGCTGCCGCCCTTGAAACCCTCGCTCCACGTGAAGTACAGGTTCTGCGTATCGCTGGGTGCATAGCTCACCGAGAAACGGGGCGTGAACTCGGTGAATGTCTCGCTGCCCTCGAAGTCCGACGTGGTCGCGATCGGAACGGCGGAGCCGCCGAAGAAGCTGGAGGTGCCGCCGATCAACGTCTGCCGGAGCACCCGCGAACTGCGTTCGTCCGAAGTGTAGCGGCCGCCGACGGAGAGGGCCCAGACGTCGGAGAGCTCGTAGGTGAAGTCAGCGAACAGGGACCACGTATCGGTGTCCACGTCACCCAGCGTGAAGGCATTCAGCCCCGGCAGGCCCAGGAGGTCGCCGGTGGTTCCCAGGATGACGTCGAAGGCCGTGAAGGCGTTGGCATCCAGGTAGTAGGCGCCGGCCACGCCGGACAGGCGGTCGCCTTCGTACAGCACCTGCAGTTCCTGGGAGAACTGGTCGTTCTCGTACACGGCCGGCACGTCGAGGTCCGCGGCAGGCAGACTGTCGAAGTCGATCGGCGTGTAGGTCTCGTCGTCCCGGTAGGCCGTAATGCTCTTCAGCGTGAACGCCGGGCTGATGTCCCACTCGGCCGTCAGGGAGATGCCCCGCGCCTGCACTTCCTGGGTGGGATTGTTGAGGCCGGCGCGGGTGTCGTAGACGTCGTCCAGGATGGGAGCGCCGGTCAGGTTGCCGACGGTCAGGCGGTGGCCCTGGCGGGGATCGGAGTCGTCGTCCAGGTAGTCGCCGGTCAGGCGGAAGAACAGGGTCTCGCTGGGCAGCCACTCGACGCTGAAGCGGCCGGCCAGCAGGTCCTTCGCGTAGTTCTCGATGCCCGGCAGGTTCAGGTTGTCGCCGAAACCGTCGTGGGTGAGCCGCGCCACCGAGCCGCCGATGCGCAGCGTATCGCCGACGGGCGTCGAGCCGGTGACCACGGTGTCGAGCTGGTTGTAGTTGCCTACTGCCACCTTCACCTTCGCCTCGGGCTCGTCCGAGAGACGCTTCGTCACGTACTTGATGGCGCCGCCGATGGTGTTGCGCCCGTAGAGCGTGCCCTGCGGGCCGCGCAGCACCTCGATGCGCTCCACGTCGTAGATATCGAGTACTGCCGCCTGCGGGCGGTTCAGGTAGACGTCGTCGACATAGATGCCGACGCCGGCCTCGAAGCCGGGTACCGGGTCCTGCTGACCGACGCCGCGGATGAACGCGGTGATGGTGGTGTTCGTGCCGCGGGAGACCTCCAGCGTCACGTTGGGCGTCGTCTGACCGACTTCGGTGATATTCAGTGCACCGATCCGCGCAAGCTCCTCGCCGCTGAACGCCGTGATGGAGAGCGGCACGTCCTGCAGCGACTCCTCCCGGCGCCTGGCCGTTACGACGACTTCCTCGATGGCGCGAGCGCCCTGCTCGGCCTCCTGGGCGACGGCGGCCGGACCGAAACCGGTCACGGACAGCGCGACGGCCAGAACTGCACCCGATCTCCGGGCATAGCGGTAGCGTATAGGCATGACAGATTCCCCCGTTGGTTGTGATAGCGGCACCGGAGTGCCCGCGCGCTCGGGCCGTTGCAGCCGAAATTCAACGAACGCTGAATGAATCCTATTTCAACGCTGGTTGAATTACAAGACCGCAGGCCAACGGCTGTAGGAGGGCCTTCAGGCCCGATCCGGGCCCGTCAGCGGCTGGGGTGGACTGCGGGGTCGTCCGGGCCGACTGGAGCCAGGACGGCGGGAAGGAGGCCCGGCCGAAGCGAATGAGGACAGGACGTCCGACTGAGCGTCCCCCGTAGTCCACCCCAGTCGATGGCGGGCCAGCGCGGATAGAACCGCGCATCGGGCCTGAAGGCCCTCCTACCCTTCTGCCAGGGCGCGGAAGCCGGCGGCGACGAAGCGGGGCATGCGCTCGCTGATCGCCTCCATGTCCGTGGAGCGGCACAGGCCGCCGGACAGGTTGTCGATGCGGCCGGTCTCGGCGAAGGTGAGCGTCAGTGCGCCGGAGAGGAAGTGATACGACCAGTAGATCTCGGCCTCGGACCACTCGGGTTTCGCCCGCATCAGCGCCTCCAGGAAACGCTTGACCAGGGGATCGAAGAAGCGGGTCATGAGCTCGCCGCCCCACTCCGGCGAGCTGTTGATCTGGGCGATCAGCGCGAAGTAGTGCTTCCACTTCTCGTGGTCCTCCACGAGCAGCTGCAGCAGAGGGTTGGTGAAGGCGGCGATGATCTCCTCCACGCTCGGCAGGTCGTCGGTGTGCCGTGCCTCGACCTCCTCCAGCGCCTGCAGGCGGATGCCGTTCAGCACCTCCGCGTGGCGCAGCAGCACGGCGTCGAAGAGGTCGCGCTTGGACTTGAAGTGGTAATAGGCCAGCGCGACGTCGGCGCCGGCCTTGCGCATGATCTGGCGCACGGTGACGCCGTCGAAGCCGTGCTGGGCGAACAACTCCTCGGCAGCGTTCAGTATCCGTTCCCGGGTCGCTTCGGTCTTGCGCTGCTTCTTCGCCATCCATATCACCGTGCGTTCAGTGCTCCTGCATTCTAGGGGCCGCCCCCTTGCAACTCAACAAATGTTGAAATACGCTTCAACGAGCGTTGAAATTTGCGACAGGGGGATCGCATATGACCTGGTTCAGCGCCGGGGAAGCCTATCTGCCCGGCATTATCGACCTGAACGCCCGCTGGCTGGCGAGCAAGCCGGCGGTGATCTGCGAGGCAGAGACGCTCTCCTGGTCAGAGTACCGCGAGCGCCTCGGGCGCGTGGCCGCAGGCCTGGCGGCGCTGGGTCTCGAGCCCGGCGACCGGGTCGTCGTTCTCATGCGCAACGGCCTGGAGATGGCCGAAGCCCTGTTCGGCACGATCTACGGCGGCTTCGTGGCCGTGCCGCTGAACGTCGCCGTGAGCGACGAGGGCATCCTCACGCTCATCCGCGACAGCGGCGCGAAGGCGGTCATCGCCTCCCACGAACACGTGCAGCGGCTGGCCGACATGGGGGAGGAGCTGCCCGCTTCGCTCGCCGGCCGCATGATCGGCCACACGGGCGCCGGCGTACCGGCCGAGGGCTTCGTCGAGTACGCCGAATGGCGGGATCACCATCCCGCCCGAGAGAGCGGTCATCCGGTGGCCGCCGGCGACGAGTGCAACATCATCTACAGCTCCGGCACCACCGGTCTGCCGAAGGGCATCGTGCACTCCCACGCATGCCGGGCGGCCTGGGCGTACGACATGGCGCTGGCGCTGCGCTACCACGGCGGCGCGCGCACGCTGTGCTCGCTGGGCCTGTACTCCAACATCACCTGGGTGGCGATGCTCGCCACCTTCTGGTGCGGCGGCACCATCGTGGTCATGCCTGCCTTCGACGTAGGGGAGTTCCTGGCGACCATCGAGGACGAGCGCATCACGCACTCGGCGATGGTGCCGGTCCAGTTCCAGCGCATCTTCGAGCATCCCGCCTTCGGCGAGCACGACCTCTCGAGCCTGCACAGCCTCATGTGCTGCGGTTCGCCGCTGCACGAGGCGCTGAAGCAGCGCGTCTACGACGAGATCTGCGGCGATTTCATTGAGCTCTACGGCCTCACCGAGGGGCTGGTCACCACGCTGCAGCCGGAGGACGCCGCGCTGCGCATGAACTCCGTGGGCCGGCCCTGCCCGGGCCAGGACATCGTGATCCTGGGGAGCGACGACGAGGTGATGCCCGCGGGCGAACCGGGCGAGATCGTCGGCTACGGCCGGCTGCTGATGGCCGGCTACCTGAACCGAGCCGATGCCAACGAGGAGGCCACCTGGACCGATGCCGAGGGTCGGCGCTGGCTGCGCACCGGCGACATCGGCCGCCTGGACGAGGAGGGCTTCCTCTATCTCGTCGACCGCAAGAAGGACATGATCCTGTCGGGCGCGCAGAACATCTACCCCGCCGACATCGAGGCCGTGGCGGCGCGCCACCCCGCCGTGGCGGACGTGGCCGTGATCGGCGTGCCCAGCGAGAAGTGGGGCGAGACGCCGCTGGCGGTGGTGGTGCGCGGTGAAGACGCCGACGTGGAGGCGGAAGCGCTCGCGGCGTGGATCAACGAACGGGTGGGCAAGCAGCAGCGGGTGGCCGGCGTGGCCTTCGTTGCCGAGCTGCCGCGCAACCCGAACGGCAAGGTGCTGAAGCGCGAGTTGCGCAAGGACTACGCCGACACGACATTGTGAGAGCAGGGCCATGAGCGACCCGGGTGACCGTGCCGACGCCGGCAACTACAGCGACGAGTACTACGAGAGCGAGGACGGGCTGCGTCTGCATTACCGCGACTATCGTCCGCCGGGCGGCGCCGATGACCGGCCGCCGGTATTCTGCCTGCCCGGCCTCACCCGCAACTGCCGGGACTTCGAGGCCATTGCCCGCCATCTGTCGCACGACCTCTCACCCGGACGCCGCGTGATCTCGCCGGACTTCCGCGGCCGCGGCCTGTCCGACTACGACCCCGAATGGCGGAACTACCATCCGCTGACCTACGTCCGCGACGTGGAGAAGCTCGTCACCAATCTCGGCTTCGAGCGTATCGCGTGCCTGGGCACCTCCCTGGGCGGGCTGGTCTCCATGACGCTGAACCAGCGCAAGCCGCAGCTGGTGGACCGGGTCATCCTGAACGACGTCGGCCCCGAGATCGCGCCGGAAGGCCTCGCGCGCATCATGGGCTACGCGGGCAGGACGCCGGATATCCGCTCCTGGGAGGACGCCGTCGCCCTGTCGAAGGCCAACTACGGCGTCGCCTATCCGGACCTCACCGACGAGGAATGGCTCGCCTACGCGCGCACCGGCTACCGGGAGGACGAGCAAGGCGTGCCGCGGCTCGACTGCGACCCGAGGATCGGCGATGCGCTGCGCGAGGTCGGCGGAGAACTGGAGGATCCCTGGACGCTGTTCGCCAGCCTGGCGGAAACGCCCACGCTGGTAATCCACGGCGTGCTCTCCGACATCCTCACGGAGGAGATCATCGAGAAGATGCGCGCCGCCAAACCGGATCTGCAGGTTCTGTCCGTGCCGAACCGGGGCCACGTGCCCATGCTGAACGAGCCGGCCTGCCTGGCGGGCATCGACGCCTTCCTCGCCTGAGCCGGCCTTACTCGAACTCGATCAGGAGATCCTTCGCCTCGACCTGGGCGCCGGGGCCGGCGACCACCCGCTTGACCGTGCCGTCCCGCTCGGCCGAGACCGCGGTCTCCATCTTCATGGCTTCCATGGTCAGCAGCGGATCGCCCCGCTCCACCTTCTGGCCCGGCTCGACCGCCACGGAGACCACCAGGCCCGGCATGGGCGCGGCCACGTGGCTGGAATTGGACAGATCGGCGCGCTCGCGCGTGACCTTGTCGTGCGCCAGCGCGTTGTCGGCGATGCGCACCGAGGCCGGCCAGCCGTTCACCTCGAAGAACAGGTGGCGCACGCCCTCGGGGTCGGCCTCGGAGGCCGTCAGATAACGGATCACCGCCTGGCGTCCGTCCTCGGCGATGGTGACCGTGATGTCTTCGCCGGGCTCCATGCCGTAGAAGAAGACGTGGGTCGGCAGGACGCTCACGTCACCGTACTCCTGCCAGTGGGCCTCGAGCTCGCCGAACACCTTCGGGTACATGTTGTGGCTGGCCAGATCCAGCTCGGAGGCCGGCCGGCCGATGGCCTCCGACAACTTCTCGCGTTGCGCCTCGAGATCCACGGGCTCCAGATGCTTGCCCGGCCGGTCGGTGAGCGGTTCCCTTCCGCGCAGCACCTTCTTCTGCAGATCGCGCGGGAAACCGCCGGGCGGCTGGCCGAGCTCGCCGGCGAAGAAGGCCACCACCGAGTCGGGGAAGGAGATCTCGCGCTCCGGGTCGCAGACCTGCTCGATGGTGATGTCCTGGGTCACCATCATCAGCGCCATGTCGCCCACCACCTTCGAGGAAGGGGTCACCTTGACGATGTCGCCGAAGGCCTCGTTCACGTCGGCATAGGCGCGCGCCACCTCGTGCCAGCGCCGGCCGATGCCGAGCGAGTTCGCCTGTTCCTTGAGATTGGTGAACTGACCGCCGGGCATCTCGTGCAGATAGACCTCGGAGGCGCCCGCGCGGATGTCGGGCTCGAACGCCGCGTACTGGCCGCGAACCTGCTCCCAGTAATTGGACAGGGTGCGGATGTGGGTCTCGTCCAGGCCGGTGTCGTCGTCGGTGAACTTCAGCGCCGCCACCGCCGAGCCCATGCAGGGCTGGGAGGTGAGGCCGCTCATCGCGTCCATGGCGGTGTCGAAGGCATCCACGCCGGCGGCCACCGCCGCCAGGATGCTGGAGACCGCGGCACCGCTGGTGTCGTGGGTATGGAAGTGGATGGGCAGGCCGATCTCCTGCTTCAGCGCGGTGATCAGCTGCGTCGCGGCCGCGGGCTTCAGCAGCCCGGCCATGTCCTTGATGGCGAGGATGTGGGCGCCGGCCGCCTCGAGTTCCTTCGCCAGCTCCACGTAGTAGGCCAGGTCGTACTTGGGACGGGCCGGGTCCAGGATGTCGCCGGTGTAGCAGATGGCCGCCTCGGCGATCTTGCCGGTCTCGCGCACGCTGTCGATGGCGACGCGCATGTTCTCCACCCAGTTCAGGCAGTCGAAGATGCGGAACACGTCGACGCCCGCCTCGGCCGCACGGTGGGTGAAGTGGCGTACCACGTTGTCCGGGTAGTTGGTGTAGCCGACGCCGTTCGATGCCCGCAGCAGCATCTGCTGCATGAGATTCGGCATGGCCTCGGAGAGGTCCGCCAGGCGCTGCCAGGGGTCTTCCTTCAGGAAGCGCATGGCCACGTCGAAGGTGGCGCCGCCCCAGGACTCGACCGAGAACAGGCCCGGCATCAGGCGCGCGTAATGCGGCGCGATGCGCAGCATGTCGATGGAGCGCATGCGGGTGGCGAGCAGCGACTGGTGGGCGTCGCGGAACGTGGTGTCGGTCACCACCGGCACCGGCTGTTCCTTCAGCCAGCGGGCGACGGCCTCGGGCCCGTCGCGCTCCAGTATCTGGCGCACCCCGGCGGCCACGGGCAGATCCGGCAGCGGCGGCGGCTCCGGCGCCCGGCGGCTCGTCGGCCGCGTGCGGCCCTCCACCTGGGCGTTGCCGTTGACGATCACCTCGCCGATGTAGTGCACCAGCTTCGTGGCATGGGTCTGCGGCAGCGGCAGGTCGAGCAGCTCCGGCGTCTCGTCGATGAAGCGGGTGTTGTAATCGGCCTCGAGGAAGCGCGGATGGGTCACCAAGCCCTGCAGGAACTCGAGGTTGGTCTCCACGCCGCGCACGCGGAACTCGCCCAGGGCTCGGCCCATGCGATGCACGGCCTCCAGGTCGTTCTGCCCCGATGCGGTGACCTTCACCAGCAGGCTGTCGTAATGACGGGTGATGACCGCGCCCGAATACGCGGTGCCCGCGTCCAGGCGGATGCCCGGGCCCGCCGGGCTGCGGTAGGCGACGATGCGGCCGAAATCCGGGATGAAGTTGTTGCGCGGGTCCTCGGTGGTCACCCGGCACTGCAGCGCCGAGCCGCGCATGCGGATGTCGGCCTGGGCCGGGATGCCGCAGGTGGCCGGGTCGCCGATGCGCCCGCCGGCGGCGATCTGGATCTGGCTCTTGACGATGTCGAGCCCGGTCACCTGCTCCGTGACGGTGTGTTCCACCTGCACGCGCGGGTTGACCTCGATGAAGTAGTAGGCGCCGCTGTCGACGTCCTGCAGGAACTCGACCGTGCCCGCGTTGGTGTAATCGACCGAGCGGGCGAGGCGCAGCGCGGCATCGCAGATGTCCTCCCGGGCCGCGTCGTCCAGGTAGGGCGCCGGCGCGCGCTCCACCACCTTCTGGTGACGGCGCTGCACGCTGCAGTCACGCTCGAACAGGTGCACCACGTTGCCGTGCTCGTCGCCGAGCACCTGCACCTCGACGTGGCGGGCGCGGCGCACGAGTTTCTCCAGGTACACCTCGTCGTTGCCGAAGGCGGCCTTCGCTTCCCGGCGGGCCATGTCGATCTGGCTGTGCAGCTCGCGCTCGTCCTCGATGACCCGCATGCCCCGGCCGCCGCCGCCCCAGCTCGCCTTCAGCATCACGGGATAGCCGATCTCGCCCGCCAGGCGGGAGATCTCGGCCGGATCGTCCGGCAGCGGCGCCGTGGCCGGCATCACCGGCACGTCGGCGGCCTCGGCGATCTCGCGGGCCTGCACCTTGTTGCCCAGGCGCCGCATCACCTCCGGTTTCGGGCCGATGAAGGTGATGCCGGCCTGCGCGCAGGCCTCGGCGAAGTCCGGGTTCTCGGACAGGAAGCCGTAACCGGGATGCACCGCATCGCAGCCGGACTGGCGCGCCACCCGCAGCATCTCGTCGATGTCCAGGTAGGCGCCGGTGGGCGTGAGGCCGTGGCCTATCCGGTAGGCCTCGTGGCCGCTGAAGCGATGCAGGGTGAGATGATCCTCGTCGGAATAGACGTTGACCGCCTCGAGCCCCAGCTCGTAGGCGGCGCGCACGATCCGGATCGCGATCTCGCTCCGGTTCGCGACGAGGATCTTCGTGATCGTTTTTTCGGCCACGGAGCGCTCAGAGGGCCTTCAGGACGGCATCCAGGCTCTCCCTGGCGTCGCCGAACAGCATGCGCGTGTTCTCCTTGAAGAACAGCGGGTTCTGCACGCCGGCGTAGCCCGTGGCCATGCTGCGCTTCAGAACGATCGTGGTCTTGCCCTTCCACACCTCCAGCACCGGCATGCCGGCGATGGGGCTGTCCGGCACTTCCTGGGCGGAGGGGTTCACGATGTCGTTGGCGCCGATCACGATGGACACGTCCACGTCCGGGAAGTCGTCGTTGACCTCGTCCATCTCGAACACGATATCGTAGGGCACCTTTGCCTCGGCCAGCAGCACGTTCATGTGGCCCGGCATCCGGCCGGCCACCGGGTGGATGCCGAAACGCACGTTGACGCCCTTCTCGCGCAGGATGCGCGTGAGCTCGTAGACGATGTGCTGGGCCTGGGCCACGGCCATGCCGTAGCCGGGCACGATCATGACCTCCTTCGCGTCGTCCAGCAGGGCAGCGGTGTCCTCCGGACTGATCGGATTGACCTCGCCCTCCTCGCCCTCGCCCGCTGCGGCCATGCCGCCGCCGCCCGTGCCGAAGCCGCCGGCGATCACGTTCAGGAACTTGCGGTTCATCGCCCGGCACATGATGTAGGACAGGATGGCGCCGCTCGAGCCCACCAGCGCGCCGGTGACGATCAGGAGATCGTTGCTGAGCATGAAGCCGGTGGCTGCCGCCGCCCAGCCCGAGTAGCTGTTCAGCATGGAGACCACCACCGGCATGTCCGCCCCGCCGATGGCCATCACCATGTGCACGCCGAAGGCGAGTGCGATGAGGGTCATGAAGACGAGCGGCCAGAACCCGCCGCCGGCCGCCGACTGCTGCACGAACTCGGCACCGAACCAGATGGCCCCGATCAGGAGGCCCAGGTTCAGCCAGTGACGCGCGGGCAGCAGCATCGGATTGCCGCCGATGCGCCCGGAGAGCTTGCCGAAGGCGATGACCGAGCCGGAGAAGGTGACGGCACCGATGAGGATGCCGAGATAGGTCTCCACGTCGTGGATGGTCTTCTCCACGCCGGTGAAGTGCACCGACGGGTCGCCGAAGTTGACGAAACCGACGCAAACGGCGGCCAGGCCCACGAGGCTGTGCAGGATGGCGACCAGTTCCGGCATCTGCGTCATCTGCACGCGCCGCGCCACCAGCAGGCCGATGGTGCCGCCGATGGCGAGCGCCACGAGCAGCAGCACGTAGTTGTCGGTGACGATGCCGAAGATGGTGGCGAGCAGGGCGATGGCCATGCCCGTCATGCCGTAGTAGTTGCCCCGCCGCGCGGTCTCCTGGTTGGAGAGCCCGCCGAGCGCGAGGATGAAGAGGATGGTGGCGCCGATGTAGGCGACGGTGACGATTCCCTGTGGCATGTCTGTCTCCTACTTGCGGAACATCTGCAGCATGCGCTGCGTGACGGCGAAACCACCCGCGATATTCACCGCGGTGATGAGCACGGTGAAGCCCGCCATCCAGGCGATCCAGCCCACCGGCGAGGAGATCTGCAGCAGCGCGCCGATGATGATGATGCTGGAGATGGCGTTGGTGACGCTCATCAGCGGCGTGTGCAGCGACGGCGTCACGTTCCAGATGACCATGTAGCCGACGAAGCAGGCCAGCACGAACACGGTGAAGTGCTGCATGAAGGACGGCGGCGCAACCGCGCCGAGTCCGAGCATCGCCAGCGCGCCCACGCCGAACAGGATCACCGGTCCCCACACGCTCGGCTTCTTCTCCTCGACCGGCGGTGGCGGCGGCTCGGCTTCCGCCTTCGGCGGCGGCGCCGCGCTGATCTTCGGCGCCGGCGGCGGCCAGGTGATCTCGCCCTCCTTCACCACGGTGGCGCCGCGGACCACCTCGTCGTCGAAGTCGACGACGAC
>Ga0102940_1001541_pt1 | contig 14699 bp, 12 predicted proteins | sample SalPonR2_C_D1_MG_FD_78215 | JGI IMG/M metagenome (GOLD analysis project Ga0102940, IMG submission 78215) | Salt pond soil microbial communities from South San Francisco under conditions of wetland restoration - Salt Pond MetaG R2_C_D1_MG | ecosystem: Environmental > Aquatic > Marine > Intertidal...
CTGCACATGATCCTTCAACCCCTTCATTTCACTGCTGAAATGGAAAACCTCCCCGTTCCATCCGTAAAACAGCGGCCTGGCACCGACCCCGTCCCTTGCCAGAATCACTTCATCATCTTTTTCCACTATGGCACATACATAGCTGCCGTCCATATGGGAGAAACACTCCCGGTCATATTTCTGATACAGATCGATAAACAGATCGATATCACGCTGACTGCTGTCGGACCGTTCATTGAACAGTTTGCCGTCAAACAGAATATAGGGTGCATCTTCAAGGCTGGCGCAGATGGTTCTTTCCGGAGACAGGTTCATTTCATTGGCCCCCAGTGCGCCGCGGCTGTCTGGTATGGAGCGTACGCTTGTATTGTCGGGTCCTCTGTGGCGCATATCCTTGAGTACCTTACCGATTAGCTGGGCACAATCGTCATCGATTTTCCCATGTTGGGAAACTATACCTGCTATACAGGCCATTTTTATACCTCCTGTTGTTTTGCTGGTTGAAGAAGTTGGCTGGAAATAATGTTACCAATATCGGTTTTGAAAAAAATGAGATGAAACACTTACTGAAATACAACCAATCCGGCAAAATTATGAACCGCCATTCCCTTTGGTTATAAATTATGTCAATTCAAATATTTCATAGGCAAACATTATGACGTAAAATGAATGACATGTCAAGACCCGAAATAACACCTGGATATTTGCCATAAACATGCAGGTTTTCGATCGCTGGGTAATGGAATACAGACATGATGAAAAAAAAAGCGGCGTTTCCAGATTATATGGAAACGCCGCAGTGGTTGACTGCTGAGAACGTGAAAAGCGGTTGACGTCCTCCGTGGAGTGATCAGGCAGTGTCGAAACGGTCCAGGTTCATCACCTTATCCCATACAGCAACAAAATCGGCGACAAACACTTCTTGGGCGTCCGCACTGCCATAAACTTCGGCCAGGGCCCGAAGCTGGGAGTTTGCCCCAAAAATGAGATCCACACGGGTGGCAGTCCATTTGCGCTCACCAGTGACCCGGTCACGGCCCTCAAACAGGTTGTCATCTTCTGAAACCGGGGCCCACTTTGTCCCCATGTCCAGCAGATTTACAAAAAAGTCATTGGTAAGGGTTTCCGGGTTCCGGGTGAACACACCGTGCTGAGACTGCTGAAAATTGGCATTCAGGACGCGCATTCCGCCGATGAGCGCCGTCATTTCAGGTGCGGTCAAAGTCAGCAGCTGGGCCTTGTCTATCAGCATTTCTTCTGCCGTCACTGCGTATCTGTCTTTGAGATAGTTGCGGAACCCGTCCGCCGCTGGTTCGAGTACGGAAAATGACGCGGCATCTGTCTGTTCCGAAGCGGCATCTGTCCGTCCCGGGGTAAAGGGAACGGTGATATCATGACCGGCATTTCTGGCTGCCTGCTCCACACCGGCACAACCGCCCAGGACGATCAGATCGGCCAGGGAAACCTTTCTGTTGCCGGTCTGGGAGTTGTTAAACGCCTTTTGAATCTTTTCAAGGGTCTGGAGTGCCGCTGACAGCTGTTCCGGCTGGTTGACCTCCCAGTCCTTCTGGGGTGCCAGACAGATGCGTGCGCCATTGGCCCCGCCGCGTTTGTCCGATCCCCGGAATGTGGATGCGGAAGCCCAGGCCGTGGATACCAGCTGGGAAACCGACAAACCAGAAGCCAGAATGCTGGTCTTGAGATCCGCAATATCCTTTTCATCGATAAGCGCATGATCGACTGGCGGCACCGGGTCCTGCCAGATCAGCTCCTCGCCCGGGACTTCCGGACCCAGATACCGTGACCGCGGCCCCATGTCCCGGTGGGTGAGCTTGAACCATGCCCTGGCAAAGGCATCTGCAAACGCTTCCGGATTTTCCAGGAACCGCCGGGAAATCGGCTCGTAGATCGGATCAAACCGCAGGGACAAGTCTGCCGTGGTCATCATGGGCCGGTGTTTTTTGGATGGGTCATGGGCATCCACCACCATGTCCGCTTCATCCACATCTTTGGCCAGCCACTGATTTGCGCCGGCCGGACTTTTTACCAGCTCCCATTCATATTTGAACAAGACCTTCAGATACCCCATATCCCATTTGGTGGGATTGGGTTTCCATGCGCCCTCGATGCCGCTGCCGATGGTATCACCGGCTTTTCCACTGCCGAAACTGCTCTTCCAGCCCAGGCCCTGCTCCTCGATGGGGGCGGCTTCCGGTTCAGGCCCTACCAGGGCGGCATCCCCGGCGCCATGACACTTGCCAAAGGTATGCCCCCCGGCCACCAGGGCAACGGTTTCTTCATCGTTCATGGCCATGCGGGCAAAGGTCTCACGGACATCCTTGCCTGAGGCAACTGGATCGGGATTGCCGTTGGGGCCTTCCGGATTCACGTAAATCAGGCCCATCTGCACGGCGGCCAAAGGGTTTTCAAGGTCACGATCACCCGAGTACCGGTTGTCCCCAAGCCACTCGTCTTCAGCGCCCCAGTAAATATCCTCCTCCGGTTCCCACACATCTTCCCGTCCACCGGCAAAGCCGAATGTCGGCAGTCCCATGGATTCGATGGCACAGTTGCCGGCCAGAATCATCAGGTCGGCCCAGGAGATCTTTTTGCCGTATTTCTGCTTGATAGGCCAGAGCAGACGGCGGGCTTTATCGAGGTTCACGTTGTCAGGCCAGCTGTTGAGGGGGGCCAGACGCTGGGACCCGGACCCTGCCCCCCCGCGGCCGTCGCCCATGCGGTAGGTGCCGGCACTGTGCCATGCCATCCGGATAAACAGGGGGCCGTAATGGCCGTAATCCGCCGGCCACCAGTCCTGTGAGTCGGTCATCAGTGTATACAGATCCTTTTTTATGGCTGCCAAATCAAGGGTTTTGAATGCTTCTGCATAGTTGAACGCCTCTCCCATGGGATTGCTCAGGTGAGAGTGTTGATGCAGGATTCTGAGGTTCAGTTGAGTGGGCCACCAGTCCTGGTTTGATGTACCGCTGCCGGCAACCTGTCTGCTTTTTTGCCCTGTAACAGGGCATTTGCTTTCTTCATTGGTCATGCTAACCTCCTTGTGTTTCAGGTTAAAAAATTGGGTCGGGCAATAAAATTCAACACTATATAGGAATCATTATCAATGAGCAGTGAAAAAATTTTATTCTTTTACCGCCATACAGCTGCTGCAAATACCGAAAAAATCCAGCCGGTGATTTAGAATTGTAAAATCAGTTTCCAAAGCGACCTCTTTTTTCATTTCATCGAGGCTGTCCAGGACCGGATCAACAATTTTTTTACACCGGATACAGATGACATGGGGATGGGGAGCAGGCTTGTTTCCATCGTATCGGTTACTCCCATCCGGGAATCCCAACTCAAGCACTTCACCGAATGATTTCAACAATACAATATTTCTGTAAACCGTGGCAAGGCTCATTGTCGGAAAATCCCTCCTGATCTGCTCATAAATATCTTCAACACTGGGATGGCCCTCACTTACGGCAAGAATTTTGATGATAGCCAACCGTTGAGGCGTTATTTTATGGCCATTTTCCCGTAATTTTCGGATAATGGTATCCGTTCTTTGATTGTGATCAGCCAACGAACGCTCCCCGATGTTAAATAATAATAATTATCATTTAACATTAATTATTTTGGTAGTCAATAACAATTTTCAGAAACCGGTTTGCCGTGCCGAATATAACAGCAGAACCCAGAAAAAACCGGTATTTTGCATGGGGTGGGAAAATGGTGGGCGGTACAAGGTTTGAACTTGTGACTTCTACCGTGTGAAGGTAGCACTCTCCCGCTGAGTTAACCGCCCATGATCTTATACATTGTACGTTTCTACCTTTTTTTTTCCCATTGGTCAAGAGAACAAAACGCAAAATATATCAAAAAATGCCATTTGGATGTCCGCAGTATTTTGCAGCAGCAGGTGTTTCAGGCAATACCCATGTGGTATTCAAAAAGCCGGGGTATTTGTGTTATGCTTCTTTGACATACCTTGGATAGGTTTTTTTGGCATCCTCGGCAGCCTGTAAATCAATGTCCAGTGTCAAAAACGGTGATTTTACGGATGTTCTTCCTATTACAGTACCGCCATCCGGTTCCGTTATCCATGCGGTTCCCCCAAAATCCAACGCTGCTGTATTGGGGCCGTTGAAATTGGAGGAAAGACAGAATGCGCCCGAAATCCATGCCCCGGTCCGGCCCCCTGCAAGCCAGGTTTCGGACGATTCGGCAGGGGTCGCCCTGGGACATAACAGCAAATGTATACCTGCTTTTGCGTATTCCCTGGCATGGTGGGTGAACCACAGTTCCGTGCAGATCAGAAATCCAATTTTCATACCGCTGGTTTCAAACACGTCAAACCTGCCATTTCCCCTTGCATACCAGGACGCTTCCCAGAAACCTTCTTCATCCGGCAGATAATATTTTTCATGAACCAGCTGGGCCCCGGCGTTACGGGTCCAGACAAATGCCACGTTTTTGCATACCCCGTTTTCCATCACCGGCCTGGTCCCTGCTATGACAGGGACATCAAACATCTCAAGCCGGCTGATCCACTGGTCATGGGAGGCAACAGCGTTCTGCCATGTCCGGGCATCCGGTATGCCGATTCCTGCCACCCATCTGTAAAAAGGCATCTCCGGCAAAAGCAGCAGACTGGTGTTGTTTTCCTTTACATGATCTTTCAAAGCCTGGATCATGGCCGGATTGTCTGTCCAGTCACTGGGAAGCTCACATACACTTGCCTTCATTATCATCTCCTGTCCTGCATTGTGTGTGATGATCTGCAGCCGGTTCTACATCCCCTGATCCACCGGCAGGAATTCCTTACGCACGGGTGAAAACACCTCAATAGCGACGCTGTCCTCCAGAATCTCGGCCCGGTGTTCCACATCCCCGGGAATGGCCCAGCTGTCTCCCGGCCATGCCTCAAACGCCCTGCCGTCGATATGCAGCCGCATCCTGCCGGAAATCAGGCATCCGGTCTGCTCATGGGGGTGGGTGTGGGAGGGCAGTTCACTGCCTTTTTTGAGATGAAACCGGGCCAGCAGGGTTTTTTCCCCGTAAGTCAGGGTTTTCATTTCCACTCCCTCACTGGGGGTGATAAAACCCTCCAGGGTAAATTCGGTAAACATAATAATGCCTCATTCCAGAAAACGGTTATGCCGTTTCAGCCTGTATTTTTGTTCCTGTTTTTTTACAAACTATGGTATTGTATCCCATATTGAATTTAAATGAAAGCGGCATTATGGATAAGAGCGGCAGCCGGGCAACAGCCGTAATGCCGCCATTAGATGATAAGGATAAAAATGGGCCTTGAAGCACCTTACGATCTGGTACTCAAATTACTCGCATCACTCGCCATAGGTCTTTTGATCGGTACTGAACGGGGCTGGAGCGACCGGGAGGAAAATGAAGGAGAGCGTATTGCCGGCATCCGCACCTTCAGCCTCATCGGACTGCTGGGCGGGGTGACCGCCCTGGTGTCACAGCAGATAACCCCCTGGTTAATCGTGGCAGGACTTCTCGGGGTCTGTGCACTGATCATTGCCGCCCACATCCTGGAAGTTCTTTCCAACAGGGATGTGGGGACTACCACCGCCTTTACCATGATGCTGACATTTGTTCTGTCATCCTGGGCAGCCCTTGGCCATCCCATTCCGGCTATGGGAGTAGCGGTGGTGGTCATCTCCCTGCTCGGGATCAAACCGGTACTGCACTCATGGCTCAAAAACATTACCCCCAAAGATTTTTTTTCCGGCATCAAACTGCTGGTTATTTCCCTGGTGCTGCTGCCCCTGCTGCCCAACCGGGGATATGGTCCCTGGGAGGCCCTGAATCCCTACTGGACCTGGTGGATGGTGGTGCTGATCTCCGGCATCTCTTTTGTGGGATATGTGGTCATCCAGATCGCCGGAGAAAAAAAAGGGGTGATGGTCACCGCCATTGGCGGTGCACTGGTATCTTCCACCGCCGTCACCTTCAGCCTGGCCCGTTTTGCCAGAAATCAGAAACACAATGCCCTTTTTTCCGCCGGCGTATTGCTGGCCGCTGCCATCATGTTTATCCGGGTGATCGTCGAGGTACTCGTGGTAAACCCCGAGCTGCTGGGTGCACTGTGGATTCCTTTGACCACCATGTTTGCCGGCCTGGTCTTTGCCCTGTTGTTTGTTTGGCGGGGCAAAGAAAAAAAACAGGATGCCCCCCATCAACCCATTGCAGTAAAAAATCCACTGCAGCTGGGCATGGCTGTGCAGTTCGGTTTGCTGCTGGCCGCTGTGCTGCTGCTGGCAGAAGCCATGAAGGCCTGGTTCGGCAGTTATGGAATTTATGTGCTTTCGGTTGTGTCCGGCCTGCTTGATGTGGATGCCATCGCCCTTTCTTTGTCCCGGTCCGCCAGACAGGATCTGGCCCCAGAGGTGGCGGTGCTGGGCATTATTCTGGCCTGCCTGACCAATACCCTTGTCAAGGGGATGATATTTGCGTTCATCGCCGGATTTAAAGACCATTTCAAACTGCCTTTACTGATGATGGCCGCCATGGTGCCGGGGTGCCTGGCGGCCCTTGTCTTGCTTTAGGCTGTTTTTTCAATTGCATACCCGGACATTGATGCTTATGAATAATAGGTAATGGCAATTTATTAAATAGTGCCGGGCTGATATTTTATCACAATGTTAAAAACAGGATCGGTAAAACTTACACAATGCAGATACAATCATGGAGGCAATACCAATGAAAAAAATAACTGTAAATCTGGCCGTTTTCGTAATGTTTATTCTTGTAGCCGCCGGTATTTCTCTGGCGGGACAATCCTCAGAAAACAAAACATACCAGGAAAAAAAAGGCATGTTTTCCAACATGCATTTTTCCGACCTGGATACTGATGGAAATGACTATCTGAATTTCACGGAATTCAAGGCGGCGTTTCCCTCATCTGAACAAAAAACATTTGATCTGCTGGATACTGACACGGACGGCCGACTGAACCATGGCGAATGGCACCGGTTCAAAGAAATGCACAAGGGCATGGGGATGCAGCACCATACCAAAAAATATCATGGCACTGATCTGCCGGATCCCTCAGGCTTCAACGCCCATTTTCCTGATATGGACAAGGATAATGACACCCGGGTGACTGTGGACGAATTCACCGCCTATTTCCCTGATAAAACCGACACAGGCCGGGTATTCGAAGCCGTTGACCTGGATCGGGACGGGTTTCTGGATCACGGTGAATGGCATGCATTTAAAAAAGCCCACAAACTTGAGCATATGGATTAAACACCGAGCTAGGATGTCAGATTATGGATGATATGTTCAATCAGAACGAACCGATAATCCAGAAGTTGCGGATTTTAATACGCTTCAGTGTCCGGTGCCTGGCAGTTTTGATGACCCTGGTCATCCTCTTTGGGGTGGTGGACGTGGCCTGGGAGATCTATGAAAAGCTGCGCACCCCTCCTGTCATGCTCATGAATATCAGCGATATCCTGGCTACCTTCGGGGCATTCATGGCGGTGCTGATCGCCATTGAAATATTCATCAATATCACCATTTATCTCAGGGATGATGTCATTCATGTAAAAATTGTCATGGCCACTGCCCTGATGGCCATTGCCCGGAAAGTCATCATACTTGATTTTACAGTAATTTCTCCGGATTATATTTTTGCCACCGCGGCCCTGGTGTTTGCCATGGGTATCGGGTACTGGCTGGTGGCAAGATATGCCGACACCCATTCGGTAAAGCGCAGCCAGGTGGAAAAATGTTTTGAACATCCGGATGAATGCACGTTGGAAGAATCAGAAAGGAAATTGTGACAGTACCCTTAAGCCATGACCTGTTGCTGGTGTAATGCCGCATCTACCCGGGCAGCGATTTCCTGCATGGAAAACGGTTTCTGGATAAACGGTACCCCCTGATCCAGTACCCCCTGGTGGGCGATCACATTGGCAGTATAACCGGACATGAACAGCTTTTTGATCTGCGGATAAAGGTCTGTGATCTGCCTGGCCAGTTCCCGGCCGTTCATTTCCGGCATGATTACATCGGTGATCAGCAGGTGAATCCGGCCGTCATGGGCTTTGGCCTGCGCCAGGGCGCGGCTTGGTGAAGATGCCGTAATAACGGAATATTCCAGCTGCAGCAGCATTGCCTGGAGCAGTTCCAGAATGGCAGTTTCATCCTCCACAATCAGGATGGTTTCCCCGTTACCGGTGGGCATGTGTTCAGCAGACACCCTTGGTATCTGCCGGATTTGATCCCCATGGCGGGGCAGATACACATGAAATCCCGTTCCTTTTTCCTTCTCAGTATACACATTGATAAACCCTTTGTTCTGTTTGACTATGCCGTATACGGTTGACAGTCCCAGGCCGGTTCCTTTTCCCATGCTTTTGGTGGTATAAAACGGTTCAAACAGATTGGCCTGTGTTTCCGGGTCCATGCCGCAGCCATTGTCGCTGACTGCCAGCAGTACAAAGTCACCGGGGACAGCACCTGGATGATCCGCACAATAGGATCTGTCAAAGGTTTTCATACCGGTTTCAATGATGATCCTGCCGGTGTCTGCAATGGCATCCCTGGCATTTACACACAGGTTGGCCAGGATCTGGTCCACCTGGGACGGGTCTATCTTTACAGACCACAGGCTGTTGGCAGGATGCCACACCAGGTCGATGTCCTCACCGATGAGGCGGCGCAGCATGTTAAGCATCCCTTCCACTGTTTTATTCAGATCAAGGGATTTGGGAGAGATGGCCTGTTTTCTGGCAAACCCCAGCAGCTGCTTTGTAATGTCTGCGGAATGGCTGGCAGCCTTTCGGATCTGCTGCAGATTGTTATACAGCGGTGCAGACGGGTCCACTTTGTCCAGGGCCAGATCGGTATGCCCTAAAATGACGTTGAGCATGTTGTTGAAATCATGGGCAACACCGCCGGCCAGCCTGCCGATGGATTCCATTTTCTGGGTCTGGACCAGCTGGGACTCCAGGGAGCGCTTTTCTGTAACATCCAGTAAAAACCCCCGAATATGGTTCAGGTTCCCGTCTTCATCAAACACAGCTGCTGCATTTTCAATCAAATGAATCAGGGTGCCGTCCATTCTTTTAAACGTGGTTTCATAACCCGTAACCTGCCCGTTTTCCATTAACATCTCTAAAAATGTTTCCCGGTCAGCCTTGGTGCTGTATATTTCGGGCACGGCAGTGTCAAGCGCCTGGCGCCTGTCTGCAAATCCGAAAATGCGCAGATATTCCCGGTTGCAGGTGATCAACCGCCCACCGGGGCTGGAAATATATGCACCGGCAATATTTTCTTCAAAATAGGCCCGGTATCTTTCTTCACTTTTCTGAAGCGCCTCCTGGGATTTTTTGTGCTTCTCTATCTCATGCTGCAGGCTTTTGTTTACCTCTGATAACGCGCTGGTGCGATGGACAACATGGTCTTCCAGCACTTTTTTTTCATGCACCAGTCCCCTGTATAATTGCAGAATCACAAACACCAGCACCAGTACAAACAGGAAAACCATGTCAAAATAGATGGTATCACAGTACCACGTTGCCTGGAGCGTGCCAATCACCTTGTCATTATACCGGATGGGGCTCTCAAGCGGCACAAGGGGTATTAACCGAAGATTGGTAAAAAACTGCTGCAGTTTTCCCGGGGTTTCGCCGGATACCTGTTGAAATATGTTCCCCCGGGGATCTCTTACCACAATGGATACATAATTGTGGGATCTGCAGGCAAGGGACAAATATTCAAATGCCCCCGTCTGGTTTTGGTTCCAGAGGGCATTGGCGACGAGACCGGCATGGGCTGCAAATCTGGCATGGGCTTTTTTATGGATGTAACGGTCATGCAAAAGCACTCCGGCACAAAACAGGGCCAGAAGAAAAACAGCGGTCAGTGCCGTGGCAAGTTTGTGGGTCAAAATCTGTTCCTTACGTGTTTATTTTCATGTCGAAAATTCCTGTTCTGCCGTATGTTGGATTTGTGATGCTCACTGGTCACGTTTTTCCCACTTTTTTCCTTTACCGCACCCACGGGGTATCAGCACAGGGCCAATTCATGTTTCAGGCAATATATACTGATTTTTATACAATATTTCCACATATACCGCAATTCCGGAAATATCACAGCAAAAAATCCGTATCTATCGATGCCACCGCATAGGGAAAAACACACAGACCCCCCTGATGACCCATCCGGGGAACTGATCTGCTCCCTGACCGCTTTTTCCGGCATCATGCGGGCACTGGCCGCCGGCCTGACAGAGCGGAAGCGGCCCTGCTGATTTTCCTGTCAATGGTTGATTTTGCCGCTGGATGCCTTATTATATTGAATTATGGCAGGTATGACACCTGCCCGGAAAAAATGCACAAACGGAGGAACTCATGAAAATCGCATTTCCGGTAACAGAAGACAAAGGGCTTGACAGCCTGGTCAATGACCATTTTGGTGTGGCTGAACTTTTCATGGTGGTGGACCTGGAAACCAAAAAGGTGTCTGTCAAAAAAAACCAGAAAATTGCCAACCCTGATGCCGGTTGTAAAACCGGGGTTCTCAGCAAGGAGGAAGCCGTTGATGCGGTGGTCACCAAATGCATTGGCGACGGGGGACAGCGGGGCCTGCACAATGCGGATATCAAGGTATATGCAGCACAAAAAGACACCGTTGCTGAAAACCTGGCCCTGCTGGAATCAGGAGATTTGAAGCTTTTCCACATATTTGATCTGTGCCAGGGCAAAAAAAACAAAAAACAGGGCGGTTGCGGGCATCACCACTGATGCACTGGAACCTGAAACAGGACGGTTCCCCTGCATTGACCCAAAAATTGCACACCATTATTTCAGCATAAGGGTAACTTTATCATGACCACACCATTTACCATTCATCCCATTGTCCTGGGCACCAAAGTATTTGACAAAAGCATGATGACCTTTCAATACGGCCAGGGCCAGACCTATACCATCCCGATTTATGCCTGGCTCATCAAAGGGGGAGAGGAAACCATCCTGGTGGACACAGGCGAGATGCACCCCATCCAGTCCACAGACAGGGAAACCGCCATCAACGGCAGAATCTACACCTTTGAACAGGGATTGGACCGCCATGGGCTTACGCCGGCAGACATCGATATCGTCATCCACACCCACCTGCACACCGATCATTGCGAAAATGACTATAAATGCGAAAACGCCCGGTTTTTCATCCATGAAAAAGAGATGGCGGCAATCCACGATCCCCATCCCCTGGATTACCGGTACCTGGAAGACTATATCGAGGACATTGAAGAAAACGGCCAGATCCAGACCATAAACAGCGACAGGGAAATTGTTCCCGGCATCCGGGTGATGCATACCCCGGCCCACACCAGGGGCGGCATGACCGTGATGGTTGATACCCCTAAAGGCACGGCAGCCATAACAGGATTCTGCATCATCGATGAAAACCTGAATCCCCCGCCGGAAATTATTGGCATGGAGATGGCGGTAATCCCGCCGGGGACCCATGTGGATGCCTATGCTGCCTATGACATTCTGGCATCCGTCAAAAAAAAAGCAGACATTCTCATTCCTTTGCATGAACCCCGGTTTGCGGCCATGGATGAAATTTAAAAAAAAATCGGAATAAAAATATTTCTGCCTGTATCACCTAAATAGTTTAGTTGAACACGTAAGCAAATAAACAATTGTTGTAAAAAAACACCCCTTTTTTTATAACCAAGGAGATTATTATGGCCAAAGATACATCCAGTACCAAACAGGTGCCGGCATCAGAACGGACCACCTGCGAAGCCACCCGCCAGATGCTGGAAAAAGCCAGACTAGACGGCGTGGTCATTGCCCTTGACCGGGCAACCGACATGAAACCCTGCCCCATCGGGGTGGAATCAGCCTGCTGCAAAAACTGTTATATGGGCCCCTGTCGTCTCAATCCAAGAGACCCCTACAAAAAAGTGGGCATCTGCGGTGCCACCATTGACACCATCATGGCCAGGAACCTGGGCCGAAATGTCGCAACCGGAGCGTCCTCCCACAATGATCACGGCATGCATATCCTGAAATTGTTCAGGGGCATTGTTGAAAAGAAAATAACCGATTTTTCCATTGATGATACCTTGAAACTGGAAAAACTTGCCGATTCTCTCGGCATCGATACCCAGGACCGGGAAGTTTATGATGTGGCAAAAGATCTGTGCGACGAGCTGGAAAAAACCTTTTCAAACGTGGACGGAGAAATGCCTTTTACCCGGCTGGCACCCGAGGCCACCCTGGAACAGTGGCGAAAAGGCGGCATCGTGCCCCGGGGTGCCATGAAAGAGATCATGGAAATGATGAGCCGGACCCACATAGGATGCGACCAGGACTACACCAATCTGACCAGACAGATCAGCCGTACGGCCCTTGCTGACGGCTGGGGCGGCTCCATGGTGGCCACGGAACTGTCCGACATCATGTTCGGCACCCCCTCCCCCATCGTCGCCGAGGTCAACATGGGCGTGCTCAAGGAAGACCAGGTCAATGTCATTGTCCATGGCCATGAACCTGCCATGTTCGAGGGCATGCTGGCTGCAGTGAATGATCCTTTTTTCATCCAGGCCGCCAAAGACAAGGGGGCTTCCGGTATCAACCTGGTGGGCATGTGCTGTTCAGGCGCTGAAATGATGTCCCGCCACGGAGTTCCCCATGCCGGCAATTTCACATCAACAGAAGCGGTGCTGATCACAGGGGCCGTGGATGCCATGGTGGTGGATATCCAGTGCATCAAACAGGGACTGGCCCAGGTGGCCAACTGCTATGACACCCATTTGATCACCACCAGTGACCGGGCCCATATCGAAGGGGCGACCCACATTGAATTTGCGGAAGCAGATCCCCGGGCCTGTACCGATCAGGTGCTGACCAAGGCCATTTCCCGGTTCGGTTCCCGCAGCAAGCCGATCCAGATCCCCAAACAGGTCCAGAAAGGCGTTCAGGGGTTTACCCATGAGTATATAGAGTACATGCTGGGCGGCACCTTCAGGGGCTCTTATTCTCCATTGAACGAAAACATCATCAACGGCCGGATACGGGGCGTTGCCGGTGTGGTGGGCTGCACCAACCCCAAGGCCCAGCAGGATTATATCCACGTGGAACTGGTAAAAGAACTGATCCGCAATGATGTGCTGGTTCTCCAGACCGGCTGCTCCCAGATCGCGTTATCCAAGGCCGGGTTTCTGACGCCGGAAGCCGGTGCCCTGGCTGGCCCCGGCCTTGCGGAAGTCTGTGAAACCGTAGGCATGCCGCCGGTACTGGGGCTGGGTTCCTGCGTGGATAACACCCGGATTCTCATTGCCGCATCTGCCATGGTCAAGGCAGGCGGTTTGGGCAACAGCATTGCCGATCTGCCGGTGGCTGGATGCGCCCCGGAATGGATGAGTGAAAAAGCCCTGGCCATCGGGCAGTATTTTGTGGCATCCGGTGTGTACACCGTATTCGGTATCGGGTTTCCCACCATTGCCGGCACAAGGTTCCATGATCTTTTGTTCGACGGTCTGGAACAGCAGGGATACGGCAAATGGGGTAGGGGCAAAGACCCCATGGAAATTGCGAAACTCATGATTGCGCACATCGATAAAAAACGCAAACAGCTGGGTATTGACAAGGTGCGGGAAAGAACCCTGGTGGACATGAACGACCGCCGGGCTATTGCCTGATAATCTTTTCTTACCTTCCCCCCCCGGGGCGGTTTCCTGAAACAGTTGGCCGGCAAAATGGCTGGAAATCGTCCCCGGGGGTTCTTTTTTCAGGTGGTGAAAAAAATTTGACATCCATGCACCAAGGCTTTATATAAATAAGCATACAGACAATCAAAAACAAGGACCTTGTGCATGGGCCGAAAAAGCATATCCCACATCCGGAAACCTGAAATTCTGCGCCACACTTACAAAGTTGTGGAAGAAGAAGGGTTCATGGGGATGACCATCGGTAAAATTGCCAGCCGCATGGGGGTCAATTCCGGGCTTCTGATCCATTATTTTAAAAGCAAAGAAGGCCTGATCATGGAAATGGTGGATTACCTGTTCAAAATTTCCATGACATCCTACCACAAAGAGCTGGAAAAATACACGACCCCCAAGGCCCGGTTTCAGGGCCTTATGCACATACTGTTCAGTACCAGCGACAAAGGACCGCAGCGGGATGCGGTTTTCTGGTCCTGTTATGCCATGGGTTTCAGAAATCCCGATATCCGGGAACGTATCCAGGACATGCAAAAAAAATTCATTGCCTTTGGTGTCAAAGAGATTACCTCCTGGGAAGATGCCGGACTGGTCACTGTCCCGGACAAGGAAAAAGCCGCCGCCACCATTCTGGCCCTTTCCGAAGGGTTCGGCATCTTGCGCAATTCACTCAAAGATCTGCACTCCCTGGAAGAGATTGCACATTCCATGCAGAAATGTGCCTTAGAAGCGCTGGGTGCAGTAGAACCCGCCACCACCAGCACTGCTGACCGAATATCAGCGCAATAATCTGGATATTTGCTATAGCTGCGAACCCGCTGCGGGGAGCCCCTGGTGGTATCCTGTGAACGGGCCGTCAGAGCCGGAAGGGGCCTGTTACAATATGCCGGCATACTTACCAGAGAGTGGATCACGCTCTCTCATTACGCACATGGAACCAGGCCCCTGCAGGATATCGGACCGGGCACAGGATACCACC
>Ga0102940_1001544_pt1 | contig 14684 bp, 10 predicted proteins | sample SalPonR2_C_D1_MG_FD_78215 | JGI IMG/M metagenome (GOLD analysis project Ga0102940, IMG submission 78215) | Salt pond soil microbial communities from South San Francisco under conditions of wetland restoration - Salt Pond MetaG R2_C_D1_MG | ecosystem: Environmental > Aquatic > Marine > Intertidal...
GGTATCGACCAGGTGAATATCGCCATCACGGAAATGGACAAGGTGGTGCAGCAGAATGCCGCCAATGCCGAAGAATCCGCATCCGCATCCGAAGAGATGAATGCCCAGGCGGAACAGCTCAAGGAATATGTGGATGATCTGGTCATGCTGGTGACCGGCAAAAGAGACCAGAGCCAGGCCGTATCCCGGAAAAAACCCATCAAAACCATTGGTGGGTCACATCATCCAAAACAGGTGGCCGGCAACAAACAAATGCTGGCTGGCAAAACCGGAGAAATACGGCCGGACCAGGTCATTCCCTTTGATGATGATGATGATTTTAAAAACTTTTAACGCTGAAAACCTGTAAACCAGGTTCCCCCTTCTTCATCTGCTTGTTTTTTTGACAGGAATTGAGGAAGGGGGTACTCATATGATCCGGAAATGAACACCTCGGCGTTGCCCTACCTCCGGCCGGAGCTCCTTACATAAATGAAATGATGACAGGTATGAAATGATACATAGAATTTACAGAATTTTTTCAGCAGTTTTCCTTACTTTTCTATTGGTTGAAACAGCTGCATGGGCAGTTCAAAAGGATACCTTTGACTGGACTTTTGTTCAGCTCGATTATGCCCGCAAAGAAAAAGTTAAAAACTTGAAACGATTTACACAACGATTGCATGCCTTTGCAAAACAAGCCGCAACAGATAAACGCATAGCGGCTTTTTTTGAAATGAACAGACAATATTTTAATGCAGCAGAAGACGAAAAAATACCCGACTCGCTCTCAAGTGATGTCACAGAACTAAGGGAACAATTTGATCACTATTACCTTTCTTCATATTTTATTTTTTATGACATTTTATTTATAAACAATGAAGGAACCGCATTTTATACTATTCGAAAAGAGATGGATACACACGTCAATGTAATAAACGAAAAAGGATATATCGGCAAATTAGGAAAAGTGATTTCTCAGAAGCCTGATCATGAAGTCTTTATTGATTTTCATCATTATTCACCTTCCTCAAAACCAGCTGCTTTTTTTGTTGAACCCATCTTTCATAAAGGCGTTCGTGTTGGCTGGATAGCATTACAATGTGATATCAATAAATTCAATACCATTTTTGCTTCAACAGCTGAACTGGGAAAAACCGGTGAAACATTTTTGGTCAATCAAAAAGGATTACTGCTGACAGAGTCCTATTTTAAAGGGTATTCAACCATACTGAAATTGCATCTGGATGACAGGAATATTCAAGCAAAATTCAAAAAAGAAATTGGCCACAGGATTGTGACCGACTATAGAGGTGCAATCGCCTTGAGTTCGTTCGAAGTTTTTGAATTTTTGGGTTCAAAATGGCTGGTAATAGCAAAAATTGATAAAAATGAAATAGTAACCGATCACTACAAGCGCTATAAAAAATTCTATATGGATCGAATCCTGGAATATATAGATCTGAATCCTTTGGTTTTGGTCACTATTGAGCAAGAAAAACAATATGGCAAAACAGTGCGCGTTGATATAGATGAGTACGTAAAGGCTGAAAATGGTGAAATCCTGGAAACCTGGGGTATTTCAACCTGTACAGGATTTTTTGCAACTATTCCTGAAAGGTTCGGTTATCTAGCACATATAAGCCCGAAAGATAAAATGTATAATGGTGATGAAACCAACTTATTAGAACAAATTACCAGAAAAATAAAAGGTTTTGACGTTTATCCATGCGAGAGACAGGATGTCTTGTTTATGGTGATAGCCCCTCATCTTGAAAGTATTCCGAATATTGTTGACCAATTAATTGAAGAGGGCTTTTTCCTTTCACAAATTAACATAGCATATAATTCGTCAGCAACATCTGCTGCTGTCCTCAGTGACTATAAAAACAATTCTGTGATAATTAAATGGAAGTTCCCAAACGGTAAAAACGAAATGATAGTTTCCGGGATTGATGGAACGTATAATATTGATGAGATAGTTGAAAAAATTATGTTTGATAGATAACACACACTATTATATCAGTATGCAACTGTGTTTACTTAGCAGGAAAAATCCTTGAAAAAGGAAAAAATATCCTATGCCGGAAGTTTTGAAAAAGATCAGCTCTGACCTGCGCACTTACCGCGTGGTAGTTGCGATCATATTCGGTTTGATCGGATTCGGTATCAATTTTTTGGATATCGAGTTCATGAAAGGCGCAACCTTTAAAATCAGCATTCTGGCAGGGTTGTTTTTTCCGCTGGTGGTGGCGTTGGCCTGGGGTTGGCGCTATGGTCTGCTTTCGGCTCTGGCGGGCGGGACGCAAACGATGTGGTGGCTGTGGTATGGGGATGGCTGGGGAGTCCTTTATTCGGTACCGGTCTTCACCTTATGGATTGTGTGGCACGGCTGGTGGGCAGGGCGCCGGTCCGAAGGCCATCCCTGGTATATTGCCTCATTTGCTGTTGAGGTACCGTTTCGTATTGTCATTGAGCTGGGCTTTATAGTGGTGTTTCGATGGCTGGTGTCGTTGAATCCGCCACCTTGGAATCCCGCGGTTTCCTGGGACCATGTGAGTTCTGCATGGCTGCTGACGGTGGCAATCAAACACACCGTGACGGCCTATGTCCTGCTGATGGCTGCTTATGTGGCGCTCAGCCTGGGTCCCGTTCGACGGTTCTTCAAACAGCTCCCCCGCCCCGCCCAGCGTGACACCACGGCCATTTATGCCGGTGCCGCGCTTTTCGGACTGCTGCTTTGGTTGCTGGACGCCTTTGTGCAATACGCCGTTTTTCCCTTTGAAGGCCAAACTTTTTGGGGTATTGCCGTGCATGGAGCAAGCGCACACGAGGTTTTCATGCGCTCCGTTTATATAGCGGTCGCCATGCTTGCGGGAATTTTGCTGGCCCGATTGAATCGCCGCCGAGTGGAATTGCAGGAAAACCTGGACCACCGGAATCGTGTTTTGGCGGCCATTCGCAACGTCAATCAGCTCATTGTCAGGGAAAAGGACCCGCATCGTCTCTTGGATGAAGCCTGCCGTCTTCTGGTGGAGAATCAAGGATATTACAACGTTTGGATCATTCTGACGGCGGACGGTCGTCCGGTCAAGCCGTTTTTTCATGTGGGGTTTAACGGCAGTTTTGCACCCATGACCGAGCAGTTGTGCGCCGGAGAACTTCCCGTTTGTGCCAAAGCGGCGCTGTCGTCCGGAGAAGTATACGTAGAGGATGATCCGTCCGTCCAGTGTGTGGCATGCCCATTGGCCCTCTCCTATGCCGGTCGAGCGGGATTGAGCCTGCGCCTCGAACACGAAGGCCGTGTCTTCGGCTGGCTGAGCCTGTCTTGCCCAGCCAGGTTTGCCCACAATGCCGAAGAGCATGACCTGCTAAAGGAGGTGACCGGAGATATTTCCTTTGCCCTCTGGGCCATCGAAACCAAAGCACAACAGGAAACCCTTGAAGGCAAATACGCCGCTGTACTGGCCGGCACCAACGATGCAGTGGTGGCCGTTGACCTGGACGGCAGTATTACGGTGTTCAATCCCGGTGCTGAAAAGCTGCTCGGGTATCCGGCAGATGAGGTCATGGGCTTACCCATCACGCGCTTCTGTCCGGAAGACCGTTTGGATGAGCAGACTGAAAAGATACGCCGTGTGCGTGAAATTGGCGTGATAACCGGATATGAAACCGAACGGTTGACTGCTGAAGGGCAGCGCATACCCGTTGAGATTACGTTGAACCTGAATACTGACGACTCGGGACGGCCTCTGGGGATTAACGCAATTTTAAGGGATATCACGGAACGGAAACAGGCTGAAAAGGAGCGCGAAAAGCTTCAGGTTCAACTCTCCCAGGCACAGAAAATGGAATCCATAGGTTCCCTGGCCGGAGGCATTGCCCATGATTTCAACAATCTTTTGTCTCCTATTGTGGGATTATCGGAAATGATGATGGATGATTTTCCTTGTGACAGCCTGGAGCATCAAAATCTGCATCAAATCTTTCAGGCCGGCAAAAGAGGCAGCGACCTGGTGCAGCATATCCTGTCTTTCAGCCGGCAGTCGAAGCAACAGCTGATACCGGTTCAAATCCCGACAGTGCTCAAGGATGTCTTTAAACTCTGCCGGGCCACCATTCCAACTTATATTCCCATCACCAGGGATATTCAAAGTAACTGCCGGCCGGTAATGGCAGACCCAATTCAGATCCACCAGATTGCAATGAATTTAATTACCAATGCCTATCATGCAGTGGAACCTGGCGGCGGCACCATATCGATTCAGCTTGCCGAAATGGATGTGGATCAGGAGTGTGATCCCGTCGGTTCCCTGGCGCCGGGCCGGTATGCCATGCTGTCGGTTTCCGATACCGGAGCGGGTATCGATCCTGCCGTTATCAACAAAATATTCGACCCGTATTTCACCACCAAGGAAAAAGGGCGGGGAACCGGCTTAGGGCTTGCGACGGTATATGGCATCGTAAAATCCTATGGCGGAGAAATAAGGGTCCACAGTGTCATCGGCAAAGGCACGACCTTCCATGTCTACCTGCCGCAGCTCGAAAAATCACAGAAATCTGAACCGGAAAAAGAAACAACCCCGATTCCCACAGGCACGGAACATATCCTGGTGGTGGATGATGAAGTATCACTTGTTCACCTGGAAGAACAGATGCTTGAAAGACTGGGATATCAGACCACCTGCTTTACCGGCAGTATGGATGCCTTGGCTGCATTCCGGGATGATCCGACCCGGTTCGATATAGTCCTTACCGACATGAACATGCCCCATTTGAACGGGTTGCAGCTTGCCAAAGAACTGATTGCCGTCAGACCGGATATCCCCGTCATCATCTGTACCGGATTTAGTGAAAGAATTGACAAAATTGAAGCAGAAGACCTGGGAATCAGTGGATTGCTTATGAAACCGATGGGTATGAAAGATCTTTCCCAAAAAATTCGGGATGTATTAAAGAAAAGGAAAAAATAGAGTGATGAAATCCGAAAGAAAGAACGGTGCCATTGGCTTTATTATTGGGGCTGTTGTACTTTGTTTTTTTGCGACTTTCCAGAAAAATATCATTGGCGCTCCTTTGGTAATCAAGGGGTATCTTGTACCCTTCCTGTTCGGCGGGACTGCGGGACTGATTTTCGGACTCTGGCATAATAGATTGCGGCGGTTCAACAGAGATCTCGAAAAAAGCAATCGAGACCTTGAAAATCTGGTAGAAAGAAAAACAAAAGATTTAACGCAGGCTTTGGCATGTTTGCATGAAAGTCACGAAAGATACAAATCTATATTTGACCAATCACCCATTGCTATTGAATGGTATGATTCTCAAGGGATATTGGTAGATATAAACCATACCTGCATGGCGCTTTTCGGTATTAAAAACCCCCGGGAATTGAAGGGATTCAATCTTTTTGAAGATCCCAACCTACCTGAAAAGGAGAAAGATAAATTGAGAGCCGGATCGGGTGCAGCATATGAGACCTCATTTGATTTTAGCAAAGTAAAGGAAAACAAGCTATACAGCACGAGCCATGATGGCATTTCTTGGTTGGATGTTTCAATCATTCCAATGAAAAAACCTCCTTACGGATTTCTTGTTCAGATACAGGATATAACAAAAGGCAAAAGAGCCCGGATAGCTTTAAAAGAGAGTGAAGCCCGCTGGAATTTTGCTCTTGAAGGCACTGGCGACGGCGTTTGGGATTGGAACGTTGTAACCGGTCGTGTATTTTTTTCAAGAAGATGGAAGGAGATGCTGGGATATGGTGAGGATGAAATCGGAGATACGTTGGAAGAATGGAATTCCCGTGTTCACCCGGAAGATATGCCAGGAGTAGCAAAAGAGATCGAGGCTCATTTGCAAAGAAAAATTCCTATTTATCATAATGAACATCGGGTTCTCTGTAAAGATGGATCCTATAAATGGATACTGGACCGTGGAAAGGTGATTGAGTGGACAGAAGACGGTGAACCTGTAAGAATTATCGGCACTCACGCTGATATAACAGAAAGAAAAGAACTCGAAGCTGAACGGGAAAAGTTTATTTCAGAGCTAGAAGAGGCACTTGGAAAGGTAAAAACCTTGAAAGGTCTTTTACCAATCTGTTCACACTGCAAAAAAATTCGTGATGACGAGGGTTACTGGAACCACCTTGAATCATATATCGATCAACATTTTGATGCTCAATTTAGCCATGGGATTTGTCCAGACTGTTTAAAGAAATATTACCCTGATTTTGACATTCATGAAGATTGAATGGAGTTTTGATTTTATCCAAAACGAAAATATTCAGGGCTTTGAAAAATTATGGATACCATTAATATTCAATTCCTGCTATGTTCCGTTAACACAGGAAAGATTGGGCAAGTTACATTGAGTTTTTACCTGAATCAAATTATTACAGAATTGATTAGGAGAACTTTACTTTTTTTTGGATTTGAGAACTTAAGTCAGTGTGTTTTTGTCTATGATTTTATCTTAGAAGGTTCCTTCTATGAAAAAACAATTTACTTTTGAGGAATTAGAGCAAAAAGTATGGCAACTTGAGAATGAAAATGCTGCACTAAGAAAAACGGAAGAAAGGCTAAAACTGCTAAGTTCCATAACTGAAAACATGTCGGATTCGGTAATTGCTACGAATGCGGATTTCCAGATTACGTATGTGAACAAAAAAGCAGAGGAACTCTTTGGCTATAGGCTTGATGAGTTACAGGGGCAGTCTCCGGATATTTTCAATGCTGAACCAACCGCCGAACAAATTCAAGCCAGATTATATGAAACAGTATCTTCAGGAAAAGTATATTATGGTGAGCACCTCAATAAAAAAAGAAACGGAACAAAATTTTTATGTGGATTCAAGGTGTTCCAATTGCTCGCAGATGAAGGTGACACATATACATATGTAGGTATTCAAAGGGATATCACCGAACAGAGGCGAGCTATAGACGTACTCAGAGAATCGGAAAAAAAGTGGCGAAACATTCTGGTAAACACCCCCCAAATTGGTCTGAGCTTAGATAAAAAAGGTAAAATCACCTTTGCAAATAGACATTTTCTGCAATTGACTGGTTGGTCTGAAAGGGAGGTCATCGGACACAACTGGTTTGAGCTTTGTATCCCTTCAGAAATAAGAAATGAAATCCAAACCGTTTTTCGTTCTGTCATGAACGGAAAAGGCAATCTCGATCTGACGACCTATGAAAATGAAATTTTGACTTGCAACGGTGAAAGAAGGGTTGTGGCTTGGTCGAATGTCCTCACACGAGACTTAGAAGGTGGCATCATTGATGTGACGTGCTTAGGCGTGGATTTGACAGAGCGTAAGCGAGCAGAGGCCCTTTTACAAGAGAGCGAATCCCGATACAGGACAATTTTTGAAAACAACCTCAATCCAATAGCCATAATCGACAATGAAGGTTATTACCTTGAAGCTAACCAAGCGTTTTATAAGTTTACCCAGACTAATTCACATACCTTGCTAAAAAGGAGTGTGTTCGAATTTTCGCCTCCCAATCGAAAAGAAAAACAAGAGGAGGAACACCGCCCTGCATGGTCTTCAGGTGGCACCTTTGAGACTGAATATTTGATAGGTGACCAGATAAAAACTTTAGAGTTGAGTGTAACACCAATTTACTATAAGGGTCGGAAGGCCATTGTAGGTATAGGCGTAGATACCACTAAAAGAAAAAAATCTGAAGCAGCATTACGGGAAAGCGAAGAGAAATTTAGAGCATTATCGAGTATGTTGCCACAAATTGTATTTGAAACCGATTCAAAATTCAACCTAACCTTTGTGAATAAGAACGCCTTCAGGACTTTTCTATATACAGAAGAGGATTTTGAGTCTGGTTTGAATGCACTTCAAATGATTTCGCCCTCAGATCAAAAAATGGCAGCAGAAATGATAAATACAATAATGAAGGGTGAAGCTGATGGAATCGGAAACGAATATTTGGCTATAAAAAAGGATGGCACAGAGTTCCCAGTATTAATCTACAGCTCTCTTCTTTTCAGAAATGGAATTCCAGCTGGGATTAGAGGGGTGATGGTCGATATTAGCGAACGTAAGCTGGTCGAAAAAAAAATAAAACAAAGTGAAGAAAAATTTCGAAGCCTTTACGAATTATCACCCCAAGCAATTGCTTTGACGGACATTGACTCAGGTGAAATTCTGGATGTAAACGATAAGCTCTGTGAACTGACTAAATATTCCCGGGAAGAGATTATCGGTAAAACAACTATGGAGGTCGGATTCTACAACAAAAAGGACAGACAAATTTTTGTTAACGAACTGATGGCATCAGGACAGGTTAATGGTTTGGAAATGGATTTTTTTGCCAAAAATGGATCAAAATTGACTGCACTGATGTTTGCGAGACCAGTAAAAATTATGGATGAGTCACTGTTGTTGACCATTTTTCATAACATGACTGAACAAAAACTCCTTCAAAAAAACATAGCCAGGGCACAGAAATTGGAATCGGTCGGTCGATTAGCCGGCGGCGTTGCCCATGATTTCAATAACATGCTGGGAGTGATTATGGGACATACTGAACTGGCATTATTACAGGCAGATGAAAATCACGATCTTTATTCCGACCTGAAAGAAATTCAAAACGCTGCTAAACGTTCGGCTGATATCACAAAACAGCTGCTGGCTTTTGCCAGAAAACAGACCATTTCACCCAAAAAGATCGATTTGAACGATACCGTGGAGAGTATGCTAAATATGCTGCGCCGGCTTATCGGAGAGGACATCGACTTGGTATGGCAGCCCGGTGTCCATCTGTGGCTCGTGAAAATGGACCCGTCCCAGTTTGATCAGATCTTGGTCAATCTGTGTGTAAATGCCCGGGACGCCATTTCCGGGGTGGGCAAACTCACCATAGAGACAGGAACCAAAACATTTGATGAAGAATATTGCAACGAACATGCAGGCTTTATCCCTGGTGATTTTGTGCTGCTGGTAGTCAGTGACACTGGCAGCGGCATGGACAAGAACACCCTGGACAATCTGTTTGAACCGTTTTTTACCACCAAGGAGGTGGGCAAAGGCACAGGATTAGGACTTGCCACCGTCTATGGCATTGTCAAACAGAATAACGGGTTTATCAATGTATACAGCGAACCCGGCCAAGGTTCTACTTTTAAAATTTATCTGCCCCGGTTCGTTGCCGATGACGATTCTGAAAAGGCAGTTCCTGAGAAAAAAGTAGCCGCCGTGGGGTTTGAAACCATTCTGCTGGTGGAAGATGAACCTTCTATCCTCAGGATGACCAGAATGATGCTGGAAAGAAAAGGTTATAGCGTGCTGTCCGCAGCTACACCGACAGAGGCTGTGGAAAAAGCAACAAACCACTCTGATTCCATTGATCTGCTTATGACTGATGTTGTCATGCCGGAGATGAATGGCCGTGATTTGGCAGAAAAGTTGATAGAGCTCCATCCAAATATCAAGCTTTTGTTCATGTCTGGGTATACTGCCGATGTTATTGCCCATCAAGGAGTGTTGGATGACGGGGTGGCATTTATTCAAAAGCCTTTTTCAATGGCGGACATGACGGCGAAGGTTCGGGAAGTTTTGGATACGGCCCCGGATAAAAATCAGGGATGACTCAAGTATGATCCAAAACTTGAAAATTTCAATCGTCAGTTGATAATGAATACCATTATTATGTGAAAAATGATAATGTTGCTTTGAAAATATTTTGTGAGTTCAAAAAATGTATTCAGAACAAAGCGCATTGGCAAAAAAAATGAAATGCTATATCATCGCAGGTCCAAATGGAGCAGGGAAGACAACATTCGCTGAAAATTTTCTTCCAGCAGAAGCAGGTTGCCTGAATTTCATAAATGCCGATCTGATTGCCAGGGGAATCGCTCCCTTTAATCCGGAGAGCGTTGCTTTAGAAGCTGGAAAATTGTTTTTGAAAAGAATGGATGCCATAGTTGCTAAAAGAGAATCCTTTGCGTTTGAGACAACATTGAGCGGGTTGAATTATATCGGACAGATCAAAAAATGGAAAAAAATAGGATATGAAGTGATTTTGTATTATCTAAGGCTTCCCAATGAAGAAATGGCTGTGCAACGTGTTCAACTAAGAGTTGCCCAAGGTGGGCACAATGTCCCGGTTGACGTCATTAAACGGCGTTATCACCGGGGTTGGAAAAATTTTTTGGATCATTATAAGGAACTGGTTGATACTTGGGTCATTTTTGATAATTCCGGAAATATTCCAAAAGTGGTAGAGGAAAAACCATGACAAAAGAATTATATTCAAAATCAGCCCTGAATGCGATGCACCGGGCATCAAAACAGGCACTTGAAAAAGCGGCAAATATGGATTTGAAAATACCGGAGTGGAAAGATGGGAAAATTATCTTTGTCGATCCCAGGGAAAAATTGAAAAAAATGGGCTATCTCGGGACTCAAGGTTAATTATCAAAATGTTTATGGTCATGAAAAATAATGGATACCAATACAATCCAAAAAATGATATTTTCAATTGCGAAAGGAATGATGCTCATTTTGCTGCATTTCATTCCCACATCCCGAAAAGATTATCGGAAAAAATGGGAACTGGAATTTGTCTCATGCTCTTGGAATGCCTGCTTGAAGCGTTTGAAAAGCGGTGAATTAGATATCATGTTGGACATAGCCTACTCAGAAAAACGGGCTAAAAAATTCAATTTTTCCCAGAAAAACGTCTTTTTGAACTGGGCCAGCATTTATACCCGTAAGGATTTTGTGACAACCGCTTTTTTAGATCTCAATGAAAGAACGATAGCAACGGTGAAGGAAGATATTCATACGGTTGGAGAAGATGGTATTGAACACCTGATTTCAAAATTTGAACTCGATAAAGAAATCCATTGGTATTGCCAGGACGATTGACAAACATATGCCGGAACTAGTCGGAATCGTAGAAAAAGGGCCAAAGATTTGGTCAACCAAATTTTAACGATCTGAAGATTGTAAATTTAAAAAATATAAAACAATTCAGGGACAGAATCTAAAACCAGGTGATTACATCAAATTGAGCATATCAGACACAGGTACGGTTATATCTCCAGATGTTATTGGGTCAATATTTGATCCCTATTACACCAACATACAAAAAAAGATCTGCCCATGAACATTTTATTTTATCTGATGCGCGGTGTTTTATACCTGCGGTATTTTTTTCATATGATTACGAGTACAGGCGCTTTCGGCCCTAACCGAGCCCGAATGGAAACCGCCCCATGGCAGATCTGCGGCAACCGGGTCAAAGACACGCTATTTCGCCACCATGTCAAGCAGTTTCACGAATCATCCTGCTCCGTGGCATCCGTGGCATGTGTGGTGAATACCCTGCTGGACATCCAGGGACGGTTGCCGGCCGTACCTGTCACCCAGCAGGATCTGCTGGACACGGTTACCACGGCCTATTGGAAAGAAAGGATGGGCCCCAAGGGTTACAAGGGACGGCGGGGGCTTCCCCTTACGGATCTGGGCCAGGTGGTGGAAGCGGCTCTTTCCGCCTTTGACATTTCCCACAAGGGGGTAGAAGTGGTAAGGGCCTTTCGGGCGCCTGGTCAGATCCAGGCGTGCAAACAGAACCTGCGGTCCAGGCTTGATGGATTTGACACTTTTGGCAACAGCATCATCATTGCCCATTTTGACCAGGGCAGCCTGCTTCCGGAGTTGAACATCCCCCATATTTCACCGGTGGGGGCATTTGATCCAGAATCGGGCCTGGTCACGGTCCTGGATGTGGACACAGCTGTTTGCCATCCCTATACGGTTTCTTTCGACCAGTTTTACAAGGCAATATCCACCAATTACCTGCATCTGTTCCATTTGTTCGGATACGGCCGGGGCGGCTACATTTATATCCGCCTGTAAAAACAAAAAACGGGGTCAGGCCTGCGTTATTGTCGTTATTGGAACGAAAAGTAAAAATTTTTTATACCTGTTATCAATAACGACAATAACGCAGGCCTGACCCCGGGGTCTTATTCTTTGGGTTTGCCCATGACCTCGGCAAACATTTCCATATCCCAGTCACGGGCTGCAGCCACGTTCTGACGGAACTTGAGGAAATCAATGGTATCCTGTCCGGTGATCTTCTTGGTGTTGAAGGCGCCGAATCCCAGGAACGCCTCGCCGCTCATATTGGCGGACAGCCAGTGGCGGTGATCGTTTTTCATGGTATCCCAGAAAAATTTCTTTTTCTGGCGGACATCTTCAATGGATTTTACCAGACAGGCCGGAAACAGGTTGGCAAATTTCCAGATTATCTTGTCCACTTCCTTGTCCAGCAGCTCGAAATCCGCATTGGCCTGGTGCTGTTTGACCAGGGCCTTGCCTTCTGCCAGGGCATCCCCGGTTTTGTATTCCCCATACACGATCTCCCCGTCTTTTACATAGGTGTCGGTTTCAATCATGGGGTTTCTCACCCATTTGCCGTCAATTTTCAACACCGGCACCACCTTGGAGATCATGCCCTTCATTTTCATCTTGTAGGCAGACCACATTTCACAGGAAACACAGTTGTACATGGCATCTTCCATGGTGAGAAACCAGGGCAGAAAATCCGATGACCCGCCGGCCGGAGAAGACCCGTGTTTGGGACCTGCCTGGCCGAAAATGGCAAGGTCTGATGAAATGGCAAGGTCACAGGCAAGACCGATCTCCTGCCCCCCGGCCACGCGCATGCCGTTAACCCGGCAGATCACCGGTTTGTGGCAGGTCAAAATCGAATCCACCATGTGGTTGAACAGTTCCATGTACTGGCCGTATTCATCACAGCGCCGGGAGTAGTATTCTGAATATTCCTTGGTGTTGCCGCCGGTGCAGAAGGCATAGGGACCTGCTGCGGTAAAGACCACGGCAATGACGCTTCTGTCCAGAGAGGCGTTTTCAAAGCCGGCGATCACGCCCTTGACCATGTCCGTGGTATAGGAGTTGTACTGTTTGGGATTGTTCAGCGTGATCCAGGCCACATACAGATCTTTCACCACATTGCCTTTGGGATCGGTCAACGGTTTTTTCTCAAAAATCACGCCGGGTGCTTCGGTGCTCCAATAGGGATTTCTGTGCAAAGAATGATCTTTTGCCTCGTTATCTCTGGGCATCCACTCTAAAGCCATAGGTTCCTCCTTGCTTAGTTATTTCGTTGGTCGTTTTTTAAAATTTTTCAAACAGTTTCTGTTTACGCCTTTGCCAAGGGTGAGGGCACCATTATCCGATATAGCCGCCGTCCACGCCCAGCACCTGGCCGGTGATATAGGAGGCATCATCCGAGGCCAGAAACACAAAGGCAGGGGCGATCTCTTCGGGTTCGGCAAACCGTCCCAGCTGGATCCGGCCCTCATAAATCTTGCGCAGTTTTTCATCGGACTGCAGTTTGCCGGTCATCTCGGTTTTGGTGATGCCAGGGCAGATGACATTCACGGTGATATTGTACCGGCCCAGCTCCCGGGAAGCGGATTTGGAAAATCCGATGATGCCGGCCTTGGCAGATGCATAGTTGATCTGACCGATGGTACCGAAAATTCCGGCAGTGGAAATCACGTTGATAATCCGGCCCGAATTCTGCTCTTTCATGTGGCGGCCGGCAGCCTGGCTGGTGTTGAAGGCGGCCTTGAGGTGGATATCAATGATGGCATCCCAGTCCGCTTCCTTCATTTTCAACAGCATGGAGGGTTTTGACACCCCGGCGTTGTTCACCACGATATCCACGCCCCCGAGCTGCTTGACACATTCATCCACCATGTTCCGGGCACTGTCATAGGAGGCTACATCCGCTGCCACAGCCACCCCCTTTTGGCCCAGTTTTTCGATTTCCGCCACGGTCTCTTTTGCCGCCGTGTCATTGGAATGATAGTTGACCAGGACATCGGCGCCCTCTTTTGCATACAGCAGGGCAATGGCCCGCCCGATGCCCCTGCTGCCGCCGGTGACAATGGCCTTTTTTCCTTTCAGTTTCATACATCCATCCTTGTTTTTAAATGCGTATACACTATGAAAAATCAGGTACCAGTACGATACGCTGATCCGGTGACTTTTTATGGGCCTCATCAAAACTTTCCACAATGGTGCTCATGGGACGGGTCTGGACAAATTCTTCAAAATTGATTTTTCCGCTGGTGATCATACCCAGCACTGAGGGATAATATTCCGGCAGACATCCCCAGGTACCGATGAGTTCGGCATCAAATGCCATGAGCCGGGAGATGGAGTACTCCACCTTGTGGGGACCGAAACCCACCACCAGCATTTTGCCGGTGAAACTCAGCAATGCCAGCCCCAGTTCCTGGCCCGGTTTGGAGCCGGAGACCTCGAATATTTTCCAGCCGAATCCGGGCAGCCCTTTTTCCTTTCTGAACGCCTTGATTTCACCGGATACCTCTTTGGTGGTTTTTCCCATGGAATTCACTGTAAAATCCGCACCATTTTTGAGCATGGTGTCCAGACGTTCCTGGTTGATGTCCACGGCAATGACGGTAGCGCATCCAAGGGCCTTGAGAATCTGGACCATGTACTGGCCCACACCGCCTACCCCGATGACAATGGCATGGTCACCCACATTCACATCAGCCCGTTTGGCCGCCTGGAAAGGGGTGGTGGCAGCATCTGCTACAACCGCCAATTTTTCCAGCGGGATACTGCCCCGGTTGGTCACCGGGCACAGATCAATGGCCGGCACCGGGATATGGGAGGA
>Ga0102940_1001545_pt1 | contig 14682 bp, 14 predicted proteins | sample SalPonR2_C_D1_MG_FD_78215 | JGI IMG/M metagenome (GOLD analysis project Ga0102940, IMG submission 78215) | Salt pond soil microbial communities from South San Francisco under conditions of wetland restoration - Salt Pond MetaG R2_C_D1_MG | ecosystem: Environmental > Aquatic > Marine > Intertidal...
CTTCGTGCACCCCGAGGCCTCGGTGCCCGATTCCGCGACCATCGGTCCCAACGTGTTCATCGGGGCCGGGGCCGAGATCGGACCGGATACGACCCTCTTTCCCGGCTGCTACGTGGGCGAGGAGTGCCGGGTGGGTCAAGGGTGCACCCTGTACCCCAACGCGGTGCTCATGGCCGGAACCGAAGTCGGAGACCGGGTCACACTGCACGCCGGGGTGGTCCTCGGCAGTGACGGATTCGGCTTTGCCCAGTCTCAGAACGGGATGGAAAAATTCCCCCAGATCGGGCGCGTTGTCGTGGAAGACGACGTGGAGATCGGGGCCAACTCCACCATCGACCGGGCCGCCCTCGGGGAAACCCGAATCGGACAGGGAACCAAGATCGACAATCTGGTCCAGCTCGGACACAATGTGCAGGTGGGAAAAAACTCCATCATCGTGGCCCAGGTCGGCGTGGCCGGAAGCACGACCATCGGCGAACAGGTCATTCTGGCCGGCCAGGTCGGCGTGGCGGGCCATCTGACCATCGGCGACAAATGCAGGGTGGGGGCCAAATCCGGCATCGGCAAAGACCTGAAGCCGGGAACCGACGTCAGCGGTATTCCGGCCATGCCCCACGGAACCTATCTGCGGGCCTCCACGACCCTTCCCAAGCTTCCGGACATGGTCAGACGAATCAGAAAACTCGAAAAAGAGCTGGCAAAAATGCAGGCCCTCCACACCACTGGGGGCTTCGGAGACGAACAACTGTGAACAACATGCAAGGTGAAATTGTCAGCAAGGACATTCTGGACCTCCTTCCCCACCGGTACCCTTTTCTGCTGGTGGATCGGGTCCTTACGTTCGAACCCTTTCAGGCACTCTCGGCCATCAAGTGCGTGAGCATCAACGAGCCCTACTTTCAGGGCCATTTTCCGTCCTACCCGGTCATGCCGGGCGTGCTCATCCTGGAAGCCCTGGCCCAGGCCGGAGGGATCCTGGTGGTCAAATCCATTCCGGAGCGGATGGACAACAAGATCTTCCTCTTTGCGGGCATGGAGCATGTCCGGTTCCGCAAGCCGGTCTTTCCCGGGGATGTTCTGGAGTTGAATGTAGCGTATGAGCGGCACAAAATGAACCTGTGGAAAATGAACGCCAAGGCCAGCGTGGCCGGCAAAGTCGTGGCCCAGGGCATCCTTACCGCCGCCGTGGTCGACCGGGAGGCGTAATCCGTGTCCACACACATCCACCCCACAGCCATCATCCATCCCGAGGCCGAAATCGGCAGCAACGTGCACATCGGACCCTACGCGATCATCGAGGCGGACACCCGCATCGGAGACGGAACCCGTATTGATGCTGCAGCCCAGATCAAGCGTTTCACGACTCTCGGAGCGGACAACCATGTTCACTCCATGGCCAACGTAGGCGATGAACCCCAGGACCTCAAATTTGCCGGAGAAAAAACGCGACTGGTCATCGGAGATCGAAACAAGATCCGGGAGTTCTCCACAATCCACCGCGGCACCGAAGGCGGAGGGGGAAAAACCCGCATCGGATCCGACTGTCTGATGATGGCGTATTCCCACATTGCCCATGACTGCATTCTCGGGGACCACTGCATTTTGGCCAACGCAGCCACCCTGGCCGGGCATGTCGAACTCGGCGACCAGATCGTGGTCGGCGGGCTTTCCGCTGTGCACCAGTTCGTTCATATCGGCTCCCACGCCTTTATCGGCGGGAAAACCGGTGTGGCCCAGGATGTCCCGCCGTACATGCTGACTACAGGCGAACGGGCCCTGCTCCGAGGGTTGAACCTCGTCGGTCTGCGCAGGCTGGGCCTGAAATCGAGCGAAATCGGAGACATGAAAAAGGCGTACAAACTGCTTTGGCGCTCGGGCCGGGAGCGCACCGAGGTACTGCGGGAAATCGAGGAGACACTGAGCCACGATCACCGGGTCATGGAGATCGTGGCCTTTGTCAAGGCGAGCAAGCGGGGCACCATCACTCCGGAATAAATCGTTTCGCGACCATTGTTACCGAAACACGAGGTGGTTCTTCCCGAGACGGGGGATCCACCTCGTGTTGTCTGCAAGGAGCTGCCATGACCACTTTCCCGACCCTTGGAATCATAGCCGGAGGCGGTGTCCTGCCCGCGCTGGTGGCGGAAACAGGGCGCAATCAGGGGCGGACCGTGGTGGCCGTGGGGTTTCCCGACGACACCGACCCGGATCTGCCCCGGGCCGTCGATCACTTTACCTGGCTCAAGTTGGGGCAGCTTGGAAAGCTGATATCCTTTTTTAAAAAGCACGGCGTGCAGGAGGTCGTCCTGGCCGGAAGCATCAACAAGCCCAGGGCCCTGAACATCCGTCCCGATTTTCGCGCTGCCCGGCTCCTGTTTTCTCTGAAACGGCGCAGCGACGATTCCCTGCTTCGGATCGTGGCCTCGGAACTGCAAAAGGAAGGAATGTCCGTGGTCTCGGCCCAGCCTTTTGCTCCCCAGCTCGCCACCCCGGCGGGTATCCTCACAAAAACCGTCCCGACCCGGGAGCAGTGGAAGGAAATTTTCTACGGATGGCCCATTGCCCGGGATCTGGGGCGGCACGACATCGGCCAGTCCCTGATGGTCAGGGAGCAGATGGTCATCGCCGTGGAGGCCATTGAGGGGACCGACGCCACCATCCGCCGTGGCGGCGAACTCGGTGGTGCTGGTTGCACCCTGATCAAGGTCTTCAAACCGGGGCAGGACAACCGCATCGACCTCCCGTCCATCGGCCTGAACACTGTCCGGCTCCTGGCCGAAGCCAGGGGAACCTGCCTGGCTGTCGAGGCCGAAAAAAGCCTGTTCTTCGATAAGGAGGAAGCCGTACGCTTTGCAGACCAAAACGGCATCACCATCGTCGGGGTGACAGCAAAACTCTTACGAGAATACGGCGTCAGGTACAGGGAAAAGCAGAGAGCCCCCCACCACGTCATGAATCCGTCCTGAAAAACGCTCTTTCTAAACAAATAAAAAGCGGGGGGCGATCTCCATCGCTCCCCCGCCCCTCTTCCTTAACACGTATCACTTAAAACTTAACACTTTTCTTCCAACCCCAGCCGGCCGACCACATTCAGGGCAGCCTCCCTGGTGAACTCCGCTTCCGTCAACGCGTCCTTGCGCTCCCGGAGGATGGCGGATTCCGGGCCGTTCCTGAACTCCTCCTTCGGAGTGATCTCGTATTCCGGCGGAAAGGCATCCCTGAAATACATATCCTGGAAGTCGGAGAACTTCAGAGCATGCGCCGTGGCATCGAGCACGGCCAGCTCATCCTTGTCGAGCATGTCCAGTTCCCTGGCCCGGATCAGACCGGCCAGGCATTCGCCCCCCTGCGTACAGGCGATATGCCCGTTGCGGTTGGCCAGCAGCATGCCCTCGATGATGGCCTGCTCCGTGACCTGCACCACCTGAACAGCACCGGCGCCGGCCAGGGCCTCGTACTTCGCAACCAGGGCCTTGACCCTGGGAAAGGAGACCGGATTTCCGATCATGGCTGCCTGCGCCACGCTGGGGGTCACCCGGACCGGTTCAAAGCTCCTGCTTCCCGCCTCCTGGTCGTAATACCTGTACACGGGATCCGCGTGAGCGGACTGGACTCCGACAATGCGGGGAAGACAGTCGATAATGCCGAGTCTGTGCAGCTTCATGAATCCGGACATGACCGCGGTGATGTTCCCGGCATTGCCGATGGGCACGAAAACCGCCTTTCCAGCCAGGTCCCAGCCATACCACTGGGCCACCTCGTAGGCATAACTCTCCTGCCCCAGGATGCGCCACGCATTCTTGGAATTGAGCAGGGCCACCCGGTAGTTGTCGGCCAGGTGTTCCACCACCTTCATACAATCGTCGAAGACGCCGGGAATTTCCAGGACCAGGGCCCCGCTGCCCAGGGGCTGGGCCAGCTGCTGCGGAGTGACCTTGCCTTCGGGAAGCAGAACCACGGACTTCAGGGGATCGCCCACATAGGATGCGTACAGGGCCGCCGCAGCCGATGTATCCCCGGTGGATGCGCAGATGGTAATGACATGCTCCCACCCATGGGTCCGGACCAGGCTCTTCAGATAACTGAAGGCACAGGCCATTCCCCGATCCTTGAACGAGGCCGACGGATTCTGTCCGTCGTTCTTGAAGGCCATGGGCTGACCGATCAGCCCCTGAAGTCGGGCATTGCTCCCGATGATCGGCGTATTCCCTTCGCCGAGGTACACGATATCCTCCGCGTTCAGGACCGGGGCCATCAGCTCATAAAAACGGAAGACTCCACGCAGAGCCAGGTTTCCGGTGGCCCCCCGGCCGTCGAAAATTTTCCGCCAGGCCGGACCGGTGGTTTCCTCCAGCCGGTCGAAGGTGTTGTCTTCAAGAAGAAACACCCCGCCGCATCCGGGGCAGGTATAGTGGAGTTCGTCGATGGGGTACCGGTTGCCGCATTCCTGGCAGACATACTCCATCCGACCTCGGTAGGCGGGAAAATCGTTATGGCTGTTCATAGCTCATCCTGATCGATGGTTGAAGGATCCGCCGCATGCCCTTTCCGGGAGTTCAAAGCAACACCCCGAGGAGGTCCAGAAGCGACGCAAGAAAGAAAAACAGGGCCACAAATCCGTTCATGGTGAAAAAGGCGAAATTGACCCGACTCAGATCGTTTTCAAAGATGAGCCGGTGCTCGGCCAGGATCACGGTGGAGACCACGGCCCATCCGAGCCAGAAAACCGGTCCCGTATGCATGGCCCACCCGGCCAGACCGAACAGCATCACGGTGTTCACGTGGGAAAAGGTGGACAGAGCCAGAGCCGTACGTATCCCGAGCCTGGAAGGAATGGAGTACAGCTCCCGAGTCCGATCGAAATCCGCATCCTGACAGGCGTAGAGAATATCGAACCCGGCCACCCAGAACATCACCCCGAGGGCGAGCAGCACCGGTCCGAGAGAGAGCTGGGCGGGATTCACGGCCAGCCACCCGGCCAGCGGTGCCAGGGCCAGGACAGAGCCCAGAAAATAATGACACAGGACGGTAAACCGCTTGGTGAAGCTGTACAGGGCGGACCAGGCCAGGGCAGGAACGGACAGGTACAGGCAAAGGGTGTTCAGACCGGCACACGCCCCCACGAAGAGGGCGGCACAGATGACCAGAAGCACCCCGGTCTGCCCTCGCGACAGCTCCCCGGTCACCAGAGGGCGATCGGTGGTTCTGGGGTTGCACCGATCGATGGACAGATCCGCCAGCCGGTTGAAGGCCATGGCAAAGGAACGGACAGCGACCATGGCCAGAGTCAGAAGCCAGAACGGCTGTCCCCCGGGCCACCCTCCGGCCGCCCAGAACAGACCGAGATAGGCAAAGGGAAGAGCGAATATGGAATGCTCGATCTTGACCATCCTGAAAAAGACCCCGGTCTTTTCCAGGATGGACCTACAGGAAAGACCCATGACAACCTCTATCTGACGACGAGTTTCAGAAACCGCTTCTTTCCGACCTTGGCCACAAAGCTCCCGGACGAAACCGTCATGGCCATATCCAGAACCTTGTCCCCGTCCAGGGATACGGCATTCTGCTTGATCAGCCGCTTGGCCTCCCCTTTGGAGGCGCACATTCCGGTCTCGGCCAGAATATCCGCCAGAAGTGTCCCTGCAGGCGCGACATGCTCCTGCATTTCCTCGGGCACGCCCTGCCTTGCAAACACCGCATTGAACCCTTCACGGGCCCTGGCACCGGCCTCCGGGCCGTGAAACCTGGCCGTGATCTCCTCGGCCAGGGACTCCTTGGCGGCCTTGGGGTGCAGGCTCCCGCCGGCCACCCCGGCCTGCAGATCCGCAATCTCGGCCAGGGAGCAGTCGGACAGAAGTTCAAAATAGCGCCACATAAGGTCGTCGGAAACGGACATGAGCTTTCCGAACATGTCCGCGGGTTCGTCCTCGATCCCCACATAGTTGCCCAGAGACTTGCTCATCTTCTGCACCCCGTCCAGCCCTTCCAGAATGGGCATGGTCAGCACGATCTGGGGTGTCTGTCCGTAATCCCGCTGCAGGGTGCGCCCCATAAGCAGGTTGAACTTCTGATCCGTTCCCCCGAGCTCCACATCCGCCTGCAGGGCCACGGAATCGTACCCCTGGACCAGGGGGTAGAGAAATTCATGAATAGAAATGGGCTGGTTGCCCCGGTACCGTTTCTCAAAATCGTCCCGCTCCAGCATGCGCGCCACGGTGGACCGGGAACAGAGCTCCACAAAATCAGCGGCTGAAAAACGGTCCATCCAGGTCGAATTGAAGGCGATCTCGGTCTTGTCCCGGTCCAGGATCTTGTAGATCTGCCGCTTGTAGGTTTCAGCGTTGGCCAGAACCTCTTCCCGGGTCAGCTTCTTGCGGGTCTCGGACTTTCCGGTCGGATCTCCGATCATGCCCGTAAAATCTCCGATGAGAAAAATAACCGTATGCCCCAGTTCCTGAAAATGTTTCAGCTTCTGGATAAGCACCGTATGCCCGAGATGCAGATCCGGCGCCGTGGGATCGAATCCCGCCTTGATCCGCAACGGGCGATTTTTTTTAAGCTTCTCGACCAGCTCGTTCTCGTTGATGATTTCCACACTGCCGCGGCGAATCTGTTCCAGACTCTTGTCCATATCCGTTTCCATGCTCTCTCTCATTTCTTGATCTCGTTTAACCGCAAAAATTTCATTGCCCCAGCACATGGACGTCAGGCTGTCGGGCTCTCTTCCCGCCAGACGGAAATACCGGTGCAGCGTCCGGCATCGTCGATTTCCAGGACCGCGCCGTTAAGCATGACCGGCCCCGAAGCCAATTCGAATTTGACCGGCAGCCCGGTCAGAAACCTGTTCAAAATGATCTGCTGATCCATTCCCAGCACCGAATCCATGGGTCCGCACATTCCCGCGTCGGTCAGAAAACCGGTCCCCCCGGGCAGGATGCGGGCGTCATTGGTCTGCACATGGGTGTGGGTGCCGATTACCGCGCTGACCCTGCCCTGAAGCATAAAGGCCATGGCCCGTTTCTCTGATGTGGCCTCGGCATGAAAATCGACCAGGACCACCGCTTTTTCGGGAAGATTTCTCAGACTCTCCTGTGCAGCCCGGAAAGGGCAGTCCACTGCGTCCATATACGTCCGGCCGATCAGGTTGATCACGGCCACACGGGGAAGCCCGGGACCGATATCGTATACCGCCGCCCCTCTGCCCGGAGCCCCCGGCGGATAATTGGCGGGACGCAGCAGCCACGGCTCCCCGTCGAGCAGGGCGTGTACATCCTTCATTTTCCAGATGTGGTTTCCCGAAGTCAGGACATCCACGCCGGCCCCGTGCAGTTCCCTGGCGTTTTTAGCCGTCAGGCCGAGCCCCCCTGAAGCGTTCTCGCCGTTGGCCACGATCACATCCAGAGCCAGTTCCCGCCGCAGTCCGTCAAGACGGGCTGCAAGTGCCCTGCGCCCGGGGCGCCCCACGATATCTCCGAGGAACAACAATCTCATGCATCACGCTCCACATACTACAGGGGCGGCCATCCCGGCCGCCCCTGTCGAATCACTCAGCTGGTCGTTAAGACCCTATTTGGCAATGCCCACAGCCCGCTTTTCCCGGATGACCGTCACCTTGATCTGACCGGGATAGGTCATGTTTTCTTCGATCTTGCGGGCGATGTCCTTGCTCAGGAGATAGATGCGATCGTCGTTGATCTGATCGCAGTCGACCATGACCCGAACCTCCCGTCCGGCCTGAATGGCAAAAGAACGGGTCACGCCGTCGAATCCGGTGGCGATGGACTCCAGCTCTTCGAGACGTTTGACGTAGTTCTCAAGGAGTTCCTTGCGCGCCCCGGGGCGTGCCCCGGACAAAGAGTCTGCGGCCTGAACCAGAACGGCCAGGATGGACTTGGGCTGCACATCCTCGTGGTGGGCGGCGATGGCGTGAATGATGTCCTTGGACTCCCCGTGCTTCTTGGCCAGATCCGATCCGATCAGGGCGTGGGGTCCTTCCACTTCGTGGTCCACGGCCTTGCCCAGGTCGTGCAGCAGCCCGGCGCGCTTGGCCTTCTTGACGTCGATGCCGATTTCCGAGGCCATGATGCCGCACAAAAAGGCGACTTCCAGGGAGTGCTGCAGGACGTTCTGAGAAAAACTGGTCCGATAATGGAGCTGACCGAGCAGCTTGACCAGTTCGGGATGGATGCCGTGCACCCCCACGTCGAATGTGGCCTGCTCCCCGATCTCACGGACCTTGCCCTCCATCTCCTGTTCCACCTTGCGCACCACATCCTCGATGCGGGCCGGATGGATCCGGCCGTCGCTGATGAGGCGCTCCAGAGCCAGCCGGGCCACTTCACGGCGCAGCGGGCTGAAGGCGGACAGCACCACGGTCTCGGGAGTGTCGTCGATGATCAGATCCACGCCCGTGGCCGCTTCCAGGGCCCGGATATTGCGACCTTCCCGGCCGATAATGCGTCCCTTCATATCCTCGCTGGGCAGTTCCACCGCGGACACCGTGTGCTCGGAAACATAATCCCCGGCATATCGCTGCACAGCCGAGGAAAGGATCTCCTTAGCCTTGCGGGAGGCGGTCTCGTGGGCTTCGGTCTCGATATGGCGGATCATCTTGGCCGCCTCGTGCCGGGTCTTGCTTTCGGTTTCCGCCAGGACGCGCTCCCTGGCCTGTTCCATAGTCATCCCGGAAATTTCCTCAAGGCGCTGTTCCTGCTCCTGAATGGTCCGGTCCAGATGCTCGTTGCGTTCGTTCAGGGACCGTTCCTGCTTGACAAGCTTCTGCTCCATAGCGACCAGGCCGCTTTCTTTTCTGGTGGCTTCCTCCAGCTTGCGCTCCATGCGCTCTTCCTTGTCCTGGAGACGGGACTCCTTTTTCTTGAGCTCCTGTTCCCGATCCTTGTACTCCCGCTCCAGATCCTTTTTCTGGCGATAGATATCATCCTGGGCCTGGAGCAGAATTTCCTTCTTATGTGCCTGGGCCTCCTTGCGGGCTTCATCAAGGATGCGATCGGAAAGCTTGCGCGAGTCTCCAATCTCCTTTTCCATAACCCGTTTCTGCCCGATATATCCGATTACCGCACCGACTCCGGTAAAGATGAAGGCGGTAATAATGACTTGGCTCAACATACGGACTCCTTGTTGCGTATCATGCCGGCCCCGAAATCCACTGCGAGCCGGGGCACGGCGAGAAGTCCACCGGGCAGTCGCACCGAGACGTCAAAGCCGGCGAACACTTTCTCCAGGGGGGTGCCTGAAGCAAAAAATTTGACAGGTTTTCGGGTTCGAACCCGAAAACCACTTCGTGACGTGGGAAAAGGCGAAAAAAACGGAAGGAGAGGGGAGACGGGCAGTGTCTGACTAGAGACTCCGGGGCGACCTGAGCCGAAGCGGAAGTCTCGGATGAAATTTGTTCCCGGAAGGCCGTGTTGCGAAGTGTTTTGAACCTCGTATAGAGATCATGGACCGGCTGCAGACTGTCAGGCTTCCCTCGCGGGCATGCACACGGAATCTGCTGTAAGCTGTCCTAAGAGCAAAGGTATTGGATCAAAAACGCATCGGCAATCACGTACCCCCCAGGATAACAAAATATTTTCCCTCCCACAGAGAGGGTCAAGGACTATCTATTTTATTCAAAAGGGTTGCGAGCTGTTCATCAAGCTTCGCAAGCCTGTCGTCCATTTGAAGATAATCATCGGCCAGACCCAATGCAAGAAAAATCAGCAGCCTCTCCTTACTCAAATTCCGCCCTCGACCGTTCAATTCCTCATACCTGTTCTCCAGAAGAGTCCTTGCTCTCTCAATGCGAGCCGAACTCGCTTCGGCCTTGAAGTTCACTTCAAGGCCAAGAACATTCAGGGTATAACCAGGCATTATCAGTCGAGATCGACCTCTTGAACGCGAATCAAGAGGTTTTCAACCTTGGAAAGAACCGCTTCCTTTGTCTGGCGCTCCTTGTCAAGCTCTTCCCGCAGCTGCATGATTTCAAGTTCTAGATTTTCTTTGGTCTGAATGAGAGATTCAATTTTTTCCGTCAACTGAATTAAGATATCCATAGCAGATCCCACCTTTTAAATCAACGCATCCATACGCGCATGTGAACGTGATATCACCGACACAAACTAGCGTGATCGTGTTATATTTTTCTGTTTTGCCCTGGCGATGCAGAGCCCGTTTTCAGGGACACTCTTGGTCACGACCGAGCCGGCGCCCACCAGAGAGGCCCGGCCGAGGGTCACCGGGGCGACCAGGGCGGTGTTGCTCCCGACAAAGACCCCGTCCTCGATGATCGTTTTATGCTTGTTTCGGCCGTCGTAATTGCAGGTGATGGTCCCCGCGCCGATATTCACATCCGATCCGATCTCGCAATCTCCGATATAGCTCAGATGTCCGGCCTTGCTTCCCGGACCAAGAACCCCTTTCTTGACTTCAACAAAATTTCCGACCCTGGCTCCAGGTCCGATCCGTGACCCCGGTCGCAACCGGCCATACGGCCCGACAGCGGCCCCGGGCTCCACAACGCACTCCTGCACATGGGAAAAGGAATGGATAGTGCATCCCCGCAGCTCGCTGTCCCGGATCACCGTATGCGATTCGAGCACGCCACCGTCTTCAATTACTGATGCGCCGTACACCTCGCACGGCCCGGTAATCGAGACACCCTTCCCAAGATGCACCCGGGGGCCGATACGAACCGTCTCCGGCTGGCGGACAAGCACCCCTTCCCGAAGCCAGGACTCGACAATGGAGGCCCTGATCATCTCCTCGGAACGGATCAGCTCCTGAGGGGAATTGATCCCGAACAACCCGGGATCATCACAGGAAACCGCTCGAACATCGAGGCCTCGCGCTACGGCAAGATCCACAAGCTGCGTGATATAAAATTCACCCTGCCGGTTATCATTTCCCAGACGGTCCAGCAGCGGCTCAATGGTTTCGGCGCGAAAGACATAAATACCGGAATTGACTTCGCGAATATCCCCTCCGAACCGTGTCGGATCAAAATCCTTATCCTCGACCACGGCAGAAACCCGGCCGTCGGGGGAACGAACCACCCTCCCGTACCCGGTCGGGTCGTCCAGAGGGATGCTCAGAAAAGCCAGATCCGCACCATCCTGCTCCGCAGCCCTGAGCAGTTCCCCGACTGCTCGGGCGGGGACCAGCGGCGTATCTCCGTTGGCCACAACCACCAGATCCAGTCCTGCCTCACGAATCATGGGCCAGGCCACCTGAACGGCATGTCCGGTCCCGAGCTGCTCCTTCTGAACGATGAACCTCGAACTCCGCCCGGGGAAGGCCTGCTGCACCTCATCCCGGCCGAATCCGACGATGGTGTAGACCTCCGTGTCGAAAATCGAATCCATTGTCTCGTAGACATACCCGAGTAGCGGCTCGTCCAGAAGACGCTGCAGCACCTTGGGCAGGGGGGAATGCATTCTGGTCCCTTTTCCGGCGGCGAGAATCACGCACCCCTTTTTTAAACCGGCCATATCCTAGCATCCTTGGTTTGCTCGATAATGATTGCACCGCCACGGAATTTCCTGAGCGGATGTCGACGTGATTACGGTTTTTAATGCAAGATGAACAGCCTGTCTAGACAAAAAAAGGCGGGCCGCGTTACGCGGCCCGCCTTCTGTACGGTCTCAAAAGGAACACGACGCTACATGGCGCAGGTTCCCGCGCTCACGGCGCTCTCCCGACATTTCATTCTGTGAAAGGCCCGGGCCATATCGGCCTGGGCTCTGGCGTAATCCAGTTTCTCCTGCTGCTGGGCCATACGCTGCTCGGCTCGTTCCTGAGCCTTGCTGGCCCGCTCCAGATCAATCTCCTCGGCCTTTTCCGCGATCTCGGCGAGCACGGTCACCTTGGATGGAGAAATCTCCGCAAATCCTCCGGCGACAAAGACATAGTGCCGTTTGCCGTCCAAAGTGTAGTACAGGCTCCCGATGCCAAGAGCAGAAAGAAACGGGATATGATTGGGCAGGACCCCGAATTCACCGTTGATTCCGGGTGCCCCGACATACTCGACGTCCTGGCTGAGGACTTTTCTGTCCGGGGTCACGATTTCCAGTTTCAGTGAGCTTGCCATATCAATCCCCACTCAGGTGGTTACATGTTCTTGGCGTTTTCCAGGGCCTCTTCGATGTCGCCCACCATATAGAAGGCGCCTTCGGCGATATCATCATGCTGCCCTTCGAGAATGGCCTTGAACCCCTTGATGGTGTCTTCCAGCTTTACGTAGCGGCCTTCTTTGCCGGTAAACTGCGCGGCAACAAAAAAGGGCTGGGACAGGAAACGCTGAATCTTTCTGGCCCGGGATACGATGAGCTTGTCCTCGTCGGACAGTTCGTCCATCCCGAGAATGGCGATGATATCCTGCAGGTCCTTGTACTTCTGCAGAGACTGCTGGACTTCGCGAGCCACGCCGTAGTGTTCGGTCCCGATGACGTTGGGATCAAGAATACGGGAGGTGGAGTCAAGGGGGTCAACCGCAGGGTAGATCCCGAGTTCCGCGATCTGCCGGGACAGGACCAGGGTACCGTCGAGATGGGAGAAGGTGGTGGCCGGAGCAGGGTCGGTCAGGTCATCGGCAGGCACGTATACGGCCTGGACCGCGGTAATGGACCCCTTGGTGGTGGAGGTGATCCGTTCCTGCAGTTCCCCGAGGTCGGTGCCCAGGGTGGGCTGGTACCCAACCGCGGAAGGCATACGACCGAGGAGTGCGGAAACTTCCGAGCCGGCCTGGGTGAACCGGAAGATGTTGTCGACAAACAGGAGCACGTCCTGGTTTTCCTCATCACGGAAGTATTCCGCAGCTGCCAGAGCAGTCAGGGCAACGCGGGCACGGGCTCCCGGAGGCTCGTTCATCTGTCCGTAGACAAGGCAGGCTTTGTCCAGAACCCCGGCTTCGATCATTTCGTGATACAGGTCGTTCCCTTCACGAGTCCGCTCACCGACACCCGCAAACACGGAGATACCGCCGTGCTGTTTGGCGATGTTGTTGATCATCTCCATGAGAATAACGGTCTTGCCGACACCGGCACCCCCGAACAGCCCCATTTTCCCGCCCTTGGGAAAAGGAACCAGAAGGTCGATGACCTTGACCCCGGTTTCCAGAACCTCAATGGAGGTGGACTGGTCCGTGAAGGCCGGAGCCGGCCGGTGAATGGGATAGGTCTTTTCCGCCTTGATCTCTCCCTGCTCGTCCACGGCCTTGCCCACGACGTTCAGGATGCGCCCAAGAGATGCGGCACCAACGGGAACCTGGATAGGCTCGCCGGTATCCTTGCCGGCCTGGCCGCGGACCAGACCGTCGGTGCTGTCCATGGAGATACACCGGACAACATTATTCCCGAGATGCTGGGCGACTTCGACAACCAGGTTCTCTTCGGTGTCGTCGATGGTCGGATTGGTGATGGTGATGGCATTCAAGATGTTCGGGAGTTTCCCCTCCGGAAACTCCAGGTCGACAACAGGTCCGATGACCTGGACAATCTTACCTACGTTTGCTGCACTCATGCGTATGGCCCCCTTATCAGTTCAGCGCCTCGGCACCGCTGACGATGTCCATTAGCTGGGTTGTAATACTTGCCTGCCGGGCCTTGTTGTAGACCAGGGTCAGGCTGTCCGCCATTTCGTCACAGTTCTTGGTCGCGTTATCCATGGCCACCATCCGCGCAGCGTGCTCGCTGGCCGAGGTGTCCAAAAGGCCGCGATACAGCTGGACCTTGACGTACCTGGGCAGAAGTTCCGCCAGGAGTCCTTCCACGGAAGGCTCGAAGATGTACTCGCTGGAATCGGTCTCTTCAGCCTGTTCCGCGGGCTCGGCCGGCAGCACCTGCGACGAGGTGGCAGTCTGCTTGGCGATGTTGACGAAGCTGCCGTAGACCACGTGAACCTCATCCAGCTCACCGGTCAGATACCCGTCAATGACCTTGGTTCCGATCTCACTGGCCAACTGAAAATCAAAGTTGGACAGATGTTCCGGATACTCGGCCAGGATTTCGAAGGACGTCTTGCGAATAAAATCCCGCCCCTTTTTCCCGATGCAGAAGAACTTGACCGTCTTTCCCTCGGCTGCCTTGGCTCCAGCCAGATTCCTGGCCGCAAGGCACAGGTTCTGGTTGAAGCTGCCGCACAACCCCTTGTCGGACGTGACCAGCACGATACCCACGGAGTTGATCTCCTCCCGGGTCTCCAGGAGGGGATGGGCCGAGGCGTCGGCCCGAGCGCCGAGATCGGTCAGAATGTCATGGAACTTGTCTGCATAGGGACGGAAGCGCTCGATCCGGGCCTGGGCACCACGCAGCTTGGCCGAGGCGACCATATTCATCGCCTTGGTGATCTGCTTGGTCTTCTTGACCCCCACAATCTTGTTCTGAATGTCCCTTAACGATGGCATTGATGACTCCTTTTGCGTAACCTAGGCTTTGAATCCTGCTTTGAACTCCTCAATGGCGGCAGCAAGTTTCTTCTCGGTGTCCGCACCGAGCTGGGCTGTGTCGCGGATCTCAGCCAGGACATCGTCTTTCTGGTTACGCATGAAGTCCAGCAGTTCGCTGTCGAAGCGACCGGCCTGTTCCACCGGGTATTCGTCCAGGTAGCCGCGGGTACCGGCGTACAGGGACGCGACCTGCTCTTCAACGGTCAACGGGCGGTACTGGGGCTGCTTGAGCAGTTCCACCA
>Ga0102940_1001547_pt1 | contig 14677 bp, 8 predicted proteins | sample SalPonR2_C_D1_MG_FD_78215 | JGI IMG/M metagenome (GOLD analysis project Ga0102940, IMG submission 78215) | Salt pond soil microbial communities from South San Francisco under conditions of wetland restoration - Salt Pond MetaG R2_C_D1_MG | ecosystem: Environmental > Aquatic > Marine > Intertidal...
CAGTTACTTTCCATCTCCATCATTCACGTTATACAGAACTCCTAATATTATAATGATGCAGTCAGATTTCCAATATTCTTTTATGATGGAATTGCATTATACAAAGAACGTTTTTTCAAAGAAAACTATTTGTTTTAAATCATAGCTGCCCTGGAACCTTTTAGGTAATCCTGGATGGATGAAATCTTCAATAACTTCTCTTTCTGTTCGTCTCTAAGTTTGATTTCCTTATTACCGCTTATTAAAGATTCCAGGGGGATACCAAGATACCTGTTAAGCAGAGTGATCATCTTTAAGGTTAATGTCCTCTTGCCATTTAATACTTCAGATACCCGTGTCTTGCCTCCAAATAATGGAGCTACATCCTGTTGCTTTAAATTCATTTGTTCCATTCTGAACTTTATAGCTTCGATGGGATCCGGTGCCTCCATCTGGTGATGTTCCTCTTCATACTTTTCAACAAGTAAAGACAGGATTTCAAGCTCTTCGCCTTCCGGGCTGTCCGATTCAATGGCATTTTCATTGCTATGCATCAGCTCATATATCCGCTCACAAGCTGCATTATATTCCTGTTCCGTTTTTAATATTTTAGTTTTCATAACGTACTGTTTTTGCATCAATTTTGTCGTATTCCTCATGGGTCCCAAGCCACACGATAAAAACAATCTTTAATTTATATTCAATGTCAACGATCAATCTGTAATCATTTCCCCTGATATTAAAGACCACTCTCTTAGAGCTGATAATGCTGGCATTTCTGTATTTTAATTTCAGTTCATTTGCATTATTCCAGGTTGAGTGCCTGACTTCATATACCCATGCTTTCAATGGCTTTTCAGCCTTATTATATTTACTTTTCAGGCAATAATCAGTTAGGGTTTTCTCTTTAATAATTCGCATACATTACAAAGATACATAAAAGTTACCAAATAGGGTAATTGACCGAAAAAAACAGAAGGACTATTAAAGATGCTGAACTGATAAAGAATTTCAAGCAACTGGACCAGCTGCACGATGAAGAGAAAAAATCGATCCTGAGGGTTTTAAATGCACTGATTCGAGATTTTAATGCCAGGCAGGCGTATGTGGTTTAAAAAAAACCTAATACAAAACCCGGATGAGATCCGGGCTTTATCTAGTATTTCTTAACTGAAAATGACTTAACTCTTTTAATTAATACTTTATCCAACCATTTCCTAACACTTCTAACCGGACATAATTAACACTCATGTAGTAATTTTTCTGTATCTTTCTATCATGAAAATTAAAAAAACATTGTTATATTATAGACAGACAGAATATGATACGTACTGTTGTGACACCCGATAAAAACATGCTTTCTTTCAATATTCCTGATAAGTATATTGGTAAGAAATTGGAAGTATTTGCCTTCGCCGTGGACGAAACTTCTGAAGATGTGATTTATACAACCAGAAGTAGTAAAAGCTTTTCTGCGATTAAATTAAACACCAAAGACTTTAAATTTAACCGAGAAGAAGCAAATAAACGATAATTGTTTTATTGACGCCAATATCCTTGTTTACTGTTACACCGATGATGAACCGGTAAAGCAGCAAAAAGCTTTAGATATAGCCAATGGCTCTGACACTTTTATAAGTACCCAGATTTTGACCGAACTTTCCAATACATTGAAAAAGAAGTTTAAACTTGGAAGGCTGTTGAAAAGGTTGTCTCAGAATTAAGCTCGGATTTTAATGTATATGTAAACAAGCCCGCTACTATTGAACGGGCTTGCCAAATTGCTGATAAATACCAGTATTCGTTTTATGATTCGCTGATTAATGCTGCAGCACTATCTTCTAATTGCAAAATATTGTATCCGGAAGACATGCAAGACGGTCAGGTAATCGAAAACAGTCTAAAAATAATAAATCCATGTAAGTAAGATTTATTTTGCAGCTCCTTCCTTTTGGTTTTCTATTTTCCTTTTCAGTTCAATTTTCAAACTATTGTTTTACAAAGCTTTTTGTCACCACTTTGTCTCCGATTGTCGTCCTGATAAGATACGTTCCGCTGTTTAAGTCATACGAACCGGTACTAAAGGTATGTGTGTAATTTCCACCCGGCTGGTTTTCTTTAACCAACGTAGAAATTTTCTTGCCCGCCTGATCAAATAATTCCATCATTACTTCAGCATCCTCTTGCACTTTATAGTTGATGGTTAATTCATTCCTGACAGGATTAGGATAGAGAACCATATCTGATGCCGGCAAAAACTGGTCTTCAACAGCCGGATACTTATAAGCTGCGCGCTTTGTTGATGATTTCTTACCCTGCGTTGTTGTAGTATTGATGGTCTGAACAACAGCAACGGGATACCGCTCACTATTAATATACCAGCGATGACTTACAATCTCATAGTCTGCAGAACCGGAATAATCCATTTGATATTTCCGTATGGTTTTAACCCTCAAAGTCTTATATTCTTTTCCCCCGGGAAGAATCAACTTTCCATAACCATCCGCTGAAATTGTGTATGTTCCGGAAATACCAACCTCGCGCTGACTGAAATGTTTTGTTCCCGCGAAATCGCCTGAATAATGATCACCGTATTTAAAAGGATATACCATTTTAACAAATGGTTTTTCATAGGTTGTATGTACTTTACCTGAACCTGACTCCATACCATGTAACTCCATGGCTCGGTTATTGACTTTAAAGAAAAATTTATTGCCAAATTCATTTAAAACAACATCGGCTTTGCTCAGGTTCTTTTTCTCGCTTGCTTCAGCTGCCGGCTTGATCGTTCCAAGCAATTCCTTGTCCACTTTCAAAACTGAAAGATCCCAAACCACATCAGGTCCGGCCGGACCTGGTTCCACATAATCTGTGATGTGCATCTCATTGTCCCTCCCTGTTATAAATGCATGATTTTCATAGGTAAGCATCACTTCCTGCGCCATAAGGGACGCACCAAAGGCTATCGCCATCAATAGTGTAAATGTTCTCCTCATATCTGTTAGTTTTTAGTGACAAAAATTTCAAAACCCAATTTATAATTATCCGCTCAAAAGTGCCAATTTTAAATGTTAAATTTTTATATGATATGAAGGGTCTGCTGAAAAAGTCAGTACCGAAAATTGCTGTAGCTGGAATAAATCCGAGATAAACATCTTTTCTGATTGCCGGTGAATGGTGCCTGTGATAATATCTTTATACTGATGTGCCTCTCTATTAATCACCACCGCTGTATCTTTCCAGTCAACCAGCCACGGTAGCCCCGCCAGGTTCAAAGGCAATACCACCACCAGACTTTGATCCTCATAGCAACGCTCGAATGCGATAATATGATCGCTCAACAATCCCTGAACTGCCAACGGCACATACTCGCCCTTACTGAACAACGCATCATATTCACTCCTAAGCTTCAACGTCACATGGTTCACCCATTGTTTAATTCTGCCATCTTCTAAAGAAGACCACAAATCCTTCACCAGTCCCGACTGATCATTCCCGGCAAAAACTATCATCTCCTCAAGGTCATAAGACAGTTTCCCATAATCCACTGGCCTGCGGTTATCCGGATCCACGAAATTGAAATTCCATACCTCTGTTCCCTGAAAATTATCGGGCACTCCGGGAACAGTATTCCGTAATATCAACTGAACAATGGAATTGATGGTCCCAAACAGCTTTGTTTCATTTACAAAATCGATTAGCTCGCCAAGAAACTTAACGTCGCCTGATAAAAGCTTTTTCACAAACGCCAATGTCAGCCGCTCATAATCTTCATCCGGCTCACTCCAGGAAGTATTAATCTTAGCCTCACGCAACGCTTTAATTATAAATTCCCCGAAACGCTCCCTGAATTCATCGTCCACATTTGCATCCATCGGTACATGTGCAAACAACGACTGGTAAATAAAGTATGTATCATTTTTCGTGGGATAAGCTTTTTCTCCCTTCACTGTTTTAAATTCAAGATTCTGCTCCTGCCAACGCCGGGTATTTTCCATCCACTTTTCAGGCATATCGCTCAGCACATTAAGTCGTGCACGCGCATCAGAGCCCCGCTTGGTATCATGCGTTGAAGTGGCATTCATAGCCAGCGGCCAGTATAGCCGACGGTATACCATCTCTTCGTGGAACCTGGATGCCTGTAAGCCAAAATAGGAAGGAGAATCCCCCACTTCGTTGTGCGCTAAAAAAGGATTGTACAGGTAAAACAATGTATCTTCAATGCCTTTAGCCATCAGCGGCCCTGTAAATTGCATGCAACGCCTGAAGAAATCATCTGCCCCATCAACAGTTTTTAATCCTGATAAAAAAAGCTGACCTAGCGCATCCATTGCTTCATTGCTCGCAGACTGTTCATCCCGGGCATGGTACAGTATCTCCTCAACCAATCTACGGTCTTCCTTACTGAAACGTGAAGGAATACCATAAATACGATAAACCGGACAGTGCAAAAGAAAACCGGCAATTGCTCCCCTTAACTCTGCTTTTTTAACCTGCTTTAATGGTTCAAAATCTATGTGCAGACATCGATCCACCAGGTTGTCTAAATCGCCATTAAACCTTTCCTCTAAAAAGAATTTTTTCTTCTCCAGCGCCACTTCATCAAAGGCCCATCTCCTGCCTGTCCACTCTTCCAGAAAACGGTGAAAATGCGACGCTGCATCTTTATTGGTTAGCAGATTATTTACCAGACCTAAAAACTCATATCCCGTTGTGCCCTGAACCGGCCAGTCAACAGGTATCACTTCACCCTCCTCTAAAATCTTCTCCACCACGATATACGCATTATCGCCTGCCATCTCCCTGAGCTTTTTCAGGTATCCGTCAGGATCATAGAGTCCGTCGATATGGTCAACACGCACACCCTGCACCAATCCCTCTTTCAACCATTCGCGAATCAACATATGGTGGTGCTCAAACACGAAGTCCTTATGAATATTCAGACAAATAAGTCCATTAATCGTAAAAAACCGACGGAAATTAATCCGCTGCTCGGTCTCCTGCCAGTGCACCGGCTCATAGTGCTGCAAGTCAATCAGCTCTGAAAGCAAGTTCTTTTCTTCTGAAATACCGGCAAGCCATTTATCCATTTCTCGCTGAAATTCTTGATCCCTTGAATATAGATCGTGTAAATGCAACATTCGTTCGTCAACAGATGCACTGGTTGACCGAAGTATTTTTTCGAATTTCTCCCCTGCTGTACCAGTAAGCTGTCCGGAAGCCAACAGAAAATCATACGTCTCCTGCGATACCGGATAAAAAGTATCGTAATACCCAAGCATAACCCCCTTCTCCTGAAAAGAAAGCTTCAGCTCCCCGTTTTCAAGCATTTCATCAAGCATCTTACCGAAAAAAGGTAACATCAACTTTGTTCGCACACCCGATCCCCCCTCCCCCGGTATAATATCGAAATAACTGTAAAAGCGCGACCGCTCTCCCTTTTGCAATACATCAAATATCCAGGGGTTATCGGGGGAGAATGCCATGTGGTTAGGAACGATATCCTGTATCCAACCGATGCCTGCTGCAGACAATTTCTCACAAAGCCTGCGATGGTCTTCTGCAGAACCGATCTCCGGATTCAACATGGTAGGATCGGTTACATCATACCCATGGTTACTTCCTCGCACAGACTCAAATACCGGCGACGCATAAATGGTCTTCACCCCCAGCAACTGAAGATACGGAATGATTTTTTCAGCATCCCTGAAGGTAAACGACTTGTTGAATTGTATCCTGTATGTGGAAATCGGATTATAAATACCCATTTAAAATGTAATGTTAATTTTCTTTATCAATTTGTTGCAAGTAACTCGCAACTCACAACCCGTGCCTCGCAACCTGTAAACCGCACTCCGCACCTCAACAAACTACTCTTTTGTAAACATCACCACCGCCAACGGGGGTATAAGAATATTAATTGAATGATCCTCCTCATGGTATGGTACAGGGTGCGATTCCACAGAACCCATATTACCCAGACCACTTCCTCCGTAAAAGGTAGCGTCACTGTTCAGTATCTCTTTATACTTCCCATCTGCTGGTACGCCAATCCTGTAATTATACCGGGGCACCGGCGTATAGTTTACCACAACCACCACCTGCTGTTCCTTACTTTTATCATATCGCACAAAACTGAGGATAGAATTTTGTGAATCGTTCGCATCCATCCACCTGAATCCTTCGTTTTCAAAATCCAGGTCATGGAGCGCAGGGTACGCTTTATAAATACCGTTCAAATCCCTGATGTATTGCTGCAGCCCCTGATGATTGAGGTTTTCCAGCAGATGCCAGTCAATGCTAGACTCATTATTCCACTCTTTCCACTGTCCGATCTCCATGCCCATAAAATGTAGTTTTTTCCCTGGATGGGCGAACATGTAGCCAAACAATGCTCTTAGGTTCGCAAACTTCTGCCAGTCATCGCCCGGCATTTTGTTAATCAAACTCCCCTTTCCATGCACTACCTCATCGTGCGAGAGTGACAACATAAAATTCTCACTAAACGCGTACATGATGCTAAAGGTCATCTGGTTGTGGTGATAACTTCGGTAAATTGGTTCATGCGCCAAATAGTCGAGCGTATCATGCATCCAGCCCATGTTCCACTTCATACCAAATCCTAATCCGCCGGTATAAACAGGCTTTGTCACCATCGGCCAGGCTGTAGACTCCTCAGCAATGGTCTGTATACCCGGGAAGGCTGAGTAAAGCGACTCGTTGAAGTCACGCAGAAACTGTATGGCCTCCAGGTTTTCCCTTCCGCCATGCTCATTGGGGATCCACTCCCCATCTTCACGTGAATAATCGAGGTATAACATAGATGCTACGGCATCAACACGTATTCCGTCAATATGAAAATGATCCATCCACATGTGTGCACTGCTGATCAGAAAGTTACGCACTTCATTTCTCCCGTAGTTGAAGATATAACTTTTCCAGTCGGGATGATACCCCTTGCGCGGATCTGCATGTTCATAAAGAAATGTCCCATCAAAAAAGTGCAACCCGTGCAAGTCATTCGGGAAGTGCGACGGCACCCAGTCGATGATCACACCAATATCGTTCTGGTGCATGGCATCGACAAATGCCATAAACTCATCGGGATTACCAAATCTGCTTGTTGGCGCATAATACCCTGTGGCCTGGTAACCCCAGGACCCTGAATACGGATATTCTGTTACTGGCATTAACTCAACATGCGTATAGCCCATATCTTTGACATAGCTCGCCAGTTTATCGGCCAATTCAAGATAGGTAAGCGGACGTTCGTCCTCCTCAGGTTTTCTGCGCCACGATTCAAGCTGCACTTCATAAATACTCATGGGTTTATCGAGGGAGTTAACCTCTGGCCGCTTCTTCATCCATGCTGCATCTTTCCAATTATGACCGTAATCCCAAACGATTGAAGCAGTCTGTGGTGGCTGCTCACTGAATTTCCCTACCGGATCGGCTTTCTCTACGCTGTAATTATTAAAGACCGAGGTAATAAAATATTTGTAGACCTCACCTTTGCCGACACCGGGGATAAATCCTTCCCAGATGCCCGACTCATCCGATCTGGCAGATAACGGATGAGATGCTTTGTCCCATTCATTAAAATCACCGATCACTGTAACTGATTCCGCGTTGGGTGCCCATACAGCAAAGAACGTCCCCTTTTGCCCTTCATGCGCCATCAGGGTTGCTCCTAACTTTTTGTAAAGTCCGAAATGCTTTCCCTCGCGAAACAAATAAATATCATACTCGGTGATAAAATCATTGTATGGCAACACTGTTCCGATTTTAGCCGGACTGTTCCTGGCTGGAACCGTTTTTTTGTCCGATGCCTTCCCTTTTGTTATTGCTTTCTGTGAAATAGGAACCTTATTTGTTGATTTTGCCGTTGGGGTAGCTTTTTTCGCAGCTGACTTCCCCCCAGTCGCAGCTTTTCCGGTTGCAGCTTTGGCAGACTTCTTCGCAGCTGACTTCCCCCCAGTAGCAGCTTTTCCGGTTGCAGCTTTGGCAGACTTCTTCGCAGCTGACTTTCCATCCGCAGAAGCTTTTTCGCTCGCAGCTTTGGCAGACTTATTTACTGCTGTTTTTCCGGCAGCTGTCTGCCTACTTGTTGATGCTTTGGTTGACGCTCTTTTGGTTTTATTGCTGTTACTTTTTGTAGCCATAATATGTGTGTTTTTAAAATTCTTAATTCATTAGTGTCTGTCCATAAAGTCCGATAACTGCGTTACTGCAAAATTCTTAATTCATTCATTCGATCACTCCTGATCCAACAACTCACTGAGAATCTTATTCAGCCCATTGAGCGGAATATGCAGCCAGTCGGGCCGGTTATTCAACTCATAATCTGCTTCATAAATCGCCTTCTCAATGATATATACTGAAAGCAGTTCATCCAGTTGTTTCCTGTCTTCAGGAATAAATGATGCACCTTTGGCTGCTTCAAGGTATCCGTCCATGAAGACTGTACTTACCTTTTTATACCAGGCTTCCAGCCAGGGATCAATATAATCGGCGGCTTCCGGATGCTTCTCAACATATTCCAAAGCACCCATATATATCGCATAGTGGAATGAACGAAGCATGCCGGCAACATCCTTAAACGGACAATAGCGCAGGCTTCGTGCTGTTAGTGACCGTGTTGGCTCTCCCTCGAAATCGATAATAATAAAGTCTTTACCGGTAAAGAGTACCTGTCCGAGGTGGTAATCGCCATGAACCCTGATTTTTGAAGTATGGATCTTCTTTTTCTCCAATGTCTTCTTAATGGTAGAAAGCACCAGTGATTCATTCTTGATGATATCATCGATCAACGTTTTCTGTTCATCGGCAAGCTTTGGACGTGCCTTCTTCATTTCGCTCACAGTGCGCTTTACCAGGGTCCTGAAAGACTGGTAGAGTGACTTCTGGTAGAGCAGTGAGAAGGGCTCCTCTTTGAAATCTTTATTATTTTTTATCCCGCCAAGCGCAAGGTGCATCTCTGCAGTGCGCTTCCCAAGCAGCTCAATCATTTCAAGAAAGAAATCCTCGAAAAGCTCATGATGTTTTTCCTCACCAATTTGGCCAAGTATGTCTGCTTCTTCATTCAACCCTTCCATGAGCTGCTGTCTCTTGGAAGTTATATGCTCAAAATACCGTTCAACCGCATCCTGGGTAAACTCCCAGGCATTTCCCTCATTGGGCACAAAATCGACCAGGATCCCAAGCGATACCGGCGAGCCTTGCTGCGGACGGTACTCCAGCGCACCTGAAAATTTAGGATAATTTGTAAACGCTGAAGTCTCATTCTCTGTCAACGCTTTGATAATCTCCAGCTCTGGATTCTTTCCTTCCTCCGGTCCGCGGTACAACTTAAAGAAAAACCGGTTGTCATACAATATTGAAGTATTTGACTGCTCGGCGCCCAAAACTTTTGAAGCTAGCGGGAGCTCCGACTTCCTGATCTTCCGGTTCATCTTGCGGCCTGGAATTCCGGCTAGTTCTCCTTTCTTATGCTTTACCTTCGAACGGTTCACAATCATACGCATGATGGTATCCCTTACCTCCTGGTTATAAGACCCATCATACAGCAGTCCTTCTCTTCCATCAACTGTCACTGTTGAAATAGCAGACTCCGGTCGCTTGGAAGATAGCTCATGTGCATCTTCCCCGAAGGCCATGGATAACGGAACCACATAATGCTCATTCTTTGCCTCAAGATACTGGGTATCGATAATCACTATAAAGGAGTTCAAATCGCCGCCGTTCAAAGGAATTGTATCCACCAGGGAGACACTCTTTATACGCTTGGCTTTGCCCCTGAACCAGCGGTTTTTCTGGATATATTCATGCAGCAGCGCCCTGATGGATTTCTGTGTGACATCGCCCATAGAGTTCCACTGTCGCGATGTAAGTGCCAACTCGTATTCTATCGGCTCTGCTCCTTGTTGCTCCGATTCATCCGGCTGTCGCAACTCAAACCAGAAATAGTTTTTAAACTGCAATGGAAACGCATATGGGTGCTCTTCAATGGGCATGAAATCATTGCGACTGAATATCTCTGTAGGCACGTACCCGGCATATTCAGAAAGGTCCAGCTCTGCTTGCTGCGAATAGCGCGATAGATTTATGATCACCAGCACGGTTTCATCTTCGTACTTACGCGTAAAAGCAAGAATTTTTGAATTATTTGAATCAATAAACTCAATGTTACCGCGACTAAAAGCCTTGTATTGCTTGCGCACAGAGATTACCCGCCTCATCCACCAAAGCAGTGAGCTCGGATTCTTCTCATTGTTCTCTACATTAATGCTCTCGTAATGATAGTCATGGTTAAAAACCACCGGCAGATATAACTGCTGTGGCTCAGCAGATGAAAACCCTGCATTACGGTCGGCCGACCACTGCATCGGGGTCCGCACCCCATCCCGGTCGCCCAAATAATAATTATCCCCCATACCAATCTCGTCGCCATAATAGACTATTGGTGTTCCCGGCATGGAAAACAGCAGCATGTTCATCATCTCAATATTTTTCCGGTCGTTGTCCATCAGCGGAGCAAGCCGGCGTCTGATTCCTAAATTGATCCGCTGCCTTGGGTTCTGGGCAAATGATTTGTACATGTAATCACGCTCCTCATCCGTTACCATCTCAAGCGTGAGCTCATCATGGTTCCTCAAAAAGATTGCCCACTGGCAGTTGTCGGGTATCGTGGGAGTCTGATCAAGGATATCAATCAGCGGAAAACGATCCTCCATCCGCATGGCCATGTATAAACGAGGCATCAGGGGGAAGTGGAACGACATATGGCATTCGTCACCATCGCCAAAGTAGGCTGATGCATCTTCAGGCCACTGGTTCGCCTCTGCAAGCAACATTTTGTCTTCGTGCTTAGTGTCAATGTGCGCACGCAGCTTTTTTAAAAACTCATGGGTCTCCGGAAGGTTTTCGCAGTTCGAGCCCTCGCGTTCATAAAGGTATGGCACAGCATCAAGCCTCAGCCCGTCAACCCCCATTCCAAACCAGAAATCCAGCACTTTAATTACAGCCTTATGCACACTGGGATTATCAAAATTCAAATCTGGCTGATGCGCATAAAACCGATGCCAGTAATAGGCCTTTGCTACCGGATCCCACGACCAGTTCGACAATTCAAAATCCTGGAAAATAATCCGTGCATCTGTATATTTTTCTGTGGTATCACTCCATACATAGAAATCACGGTAAACGCTGCCGGGTTTGGCGCGCCGTGCCCTTTCAAACCAGGCATGCTCATTGGATGTATGGTTCAACACAAGTTCTGTTATCACTCGCAAACCACGCTTGTGCGCCTCGTTGATAAACCGCTTAAAGTCTGCCATACTCCCGTAATCCTCGTGGATTTTCGTAAAATCAGAAATATCATATCCTCCATCTTTCAAAGGTGATTTATAAAACGGCAAAAGCCACAATGCATTTACACCCAACAACTTCAGATAGTCCAGCTTCTTTACCAATCCCCTGATATCACCAATCCCATCACCGTTACTGTCGAAGAACGACCTTACATGCGCCTGGTAAATAATGGCATCTTTATACCAAAGTTTTTTTTCTCCTAATACTTTATTATCTGTGCCCATTGGAATAATTTATTAATAATAAAAATGTTGTAAGTAATACGCTGAGCGCGCAAATCATTTTCTTACAAACAATTATAACTTTTTAATTTTTAATATATGCGCCGGCATTACATGCGGATCCATCTCCACATAATTATGCTCCCCCTGCCACTTGTAAATGGCACCGCTCAGCAAGTCGTGCACCTCGAATACCTCATTTTCCTCAATACCAAATTGCTCCAGGGGCAGACCAACAAATCCTCCCTGCTTAAACTGCGGATCAAGATTCACTGTCATGAGCAGGCTATTCGCGCCATCGTCAGACTGCTTACTGTATGCTATCACAGCTTCATTCTCAATGTGATGAAACTTCAAACTGTGCATATTCTGCAACGCCGCATTCTCACGCCTGATCATATTCAACCTGGCAATTAACGGCCTCAATCCTTTCTTTACATCAAAATCCCACTCCCTGATCTCGTATTTCTCTGAATTCATGTATTCTTCTTTTCCCGGGAGGGCTGGCACATTCTCCATCTCCTCGTATGCGGGTCCGTACATCCCGTAATTGGGAGTGAGTGTCGCAGCAAGGATCAGTCGCTGAACGAAATGACTCCTCCCCGCTCCCTGTAATGGAAATGGCAATATATCAGGTGTGTTTGTCCAGAAATTCGGCCTGAAAAAATCTTTCATATCTGTCTGGGTCAACTCCTCGCAATAGGTGGTCAATTCATACTTGGAATTTCTCCACGTGAAATAGGTGTATGACTGGTTGAAACCTGTCTTTGCCAACCGGGCCATGATCTTTGGCCTGGTAAATGCCTCAGCCAAAAAAATAATATCCCGGTGTTCTTTCTTTATCTCCGGAATTAACCACTCCCAAAACCTGAATGACTTTGTATGCGGGTTATCCACCCTGAAAATCTTCACGCCCTGGTCAATCCAGTATAAAAACACACTTTTCAACGCCTCCCATAGCGCCTTCCATTGGGCAGATTCAAAATTCAGGGGATAAATATCTTCGTATTTCTTCGGGGGATTTTCAGCATATTGCAGCGTACCGTCGGGACGCTTGTTAAACCATTCTGGATGATCGCTCACCCATGGATGGTCGGGCGAACACTGAAAGGCAATATCAAGCGCAATCTCTATATCATGATTGCCGGCTGCTTTAACCAGCTTCTTAAAATCCGCCAGTGTACCCAGTTCTGGATGGATCGCTTTATGGCCACCTTCTTTGCTTCCTATCGCCCAGGGTGAACCCGGCTCGCCGGGTTTCGATTTTACATTGTTGTTCTTCCCCTTTCGGTTCGTCTCACCAATGGGATGAATGGGGGGTAGATATAGCACATCAAATCCCTGATGATTCACATACGGCAGAAAATCAATCACATCGTTAAAGGTCCCATGCTTCCCGTTTTTACCCAGCGATCGAGGAAAAACCTCATACCAGCTGCTGAAACCGGCCTTTTTCCGATCAACCTCAACCACCAGCTCTTTTTCATAAGTAACCAGGTGATCGCGCAGCGGATATTTCACAGCCCGCTTATAAATCGAATGATCAAGCACTTTCACAGCGCTCTGATCGATCGGCTGCTTTTCCGAATCTAAATCCTTAACCGCCTTTTCAAAGAAATCTTTATCGCGGACCGGCATGTTATCATAAGTCTTTACCTTCCGATTAATCAGCTCAACACCAATCCGCAAATCTGTCCGGTTGGCTGTCCCGCCCTCCAGCTTTTTTAGTGTATCGCGATGCCACGACTTAAACTTATCTGCCCAGGCCTGCACGGTAAAAACATAATTCCCTGTCTTCTCAACAGTAAACTCACCTCTCCACAGATCATTCCCACAATCTTCCATGGATGCCATTCTCCATTTCCTTTCCGTTTCATAGCGGTAAAGCACTTCTGCTGTCAGCATGTCATGACTGTCACAAAAGATATCTCCCCTAACAATCACCTTATCGCCCTCAACCCGTTTAGCGGGATAAGCGCCCGATTGAACCTGTGGCTGAATATTCTCTATTATAACTCGTTGTTGTCCGTTCATAAATACTCCGTGTTTGTACCCTATAAAAATAAACTAAATTCATTCGCACAAAAACATTTACACGCCTTTTTAATCAGAGAGCTTCCACCTGTCTGTAGAACTTTCCAGGCGTATCAAATAACCTTATCTGAGTAGATAATAATTGATTTTTTGGGGGAGGAGACCTGGTCGCCCGCGCTAACATGGTCTGGTGCAATACCACCGTTGCCCAGCCACTCCGGATCGGATGAATCCAGAAGCTTTTCGAACCCACTTTCCAGATCCAAAGGAAGGGCAACCGATGCCTCAACAATTCCGGGATTGACGATAATCAGTACCCGCGAATAATCACCACGGCGTTCCAGCAATAGCGCTCCCCCGGAAACAGACACATGCATTCGGTTTTTGTCTGAATGATTAAGTGCTGGATGATTTTTACGCAACATTATCATCCGTTTGTAAAAGCGATGCATGGTCTCTTTTTCCTTCGATGATTCGAGATCCCATGAGAGCATCGAGCTTTCGAAGGTCTGTTCATCTGAAGGATCGGGGGCTGGTGTGTTATCTGTCTGAAAATCTTTAAATTCGAGCTGACGTCCTTCCTTCACAAGCCTGTTCAGTTCATCATCTTCATGGCTCACAAAATAGAGAAAGGGATTGCGTTCGGCATATTCCTCTCCCATGAAAAGCATGGGAACATTAGGACTGGTAAGCATGGTTGCAGCAGCTACCTTCGCCGTTTCAAAATCGGTGATCTCAATGAGACGCTCCCCCTTCTTTCGGTTTCCTGTCTGGTCGTGATTCTGATTGAAAATCACAAAGTTATCAGCGCCGAAACCATTAGTCTTGCTTCCATACGATTTTTTTCTGAAGGTTGAATAGCTTCCGTCGTAAACAAATGCCTGCCTGAGTGCTTTCTCAAGATGTTTAATATCACCATAATCTATGTAATAGCCATTCTTCTCGCCGGTGACCAATGAATGGAATGCATGGTGAAAATCGTCCGACCATTGTGCATCGAGACCGTAACCTCCCCTGTCGGGATGATTGATATACTTCACATCATTGAGATTCGACTCGGCAATTAAAACATA
>Ga0102940_1001550_pt1 | contig 14658 bp, 7 predicted proteins | sample SalPonR2_C_D1_MG_FD_78215 | JGI IMG/M metagenome (GOLD analysis project Ga0102940, IMG submission 78215) | Salt pond soil microbial communities from South San Francisco under conditions of wetland restoration - Salt Pond MetaG R2_C_D1_MG | ecosystem: Environmental > Aquatic > Marine > Intertidal...
GCGCGGGCGGCGGCGCGCGAGAAGCCAGCCTGCAAGCGCGAGATAGACGAAGATGCCGGCCGTGAGGAGACCCTGACCGGGGTCCGGGTTCCGGGCCGTGGGCGCCTCCGGCGGCGCGGGCGACAGCGCCGGGGCGGCGCGCAGGTTGGCGCCCACGTCCGGCCTCGCGCCGAGCGCGGCGTCGATCGCGCGCACCGTCGTGTCGGAGAGCGGCTGCACGCGGGTGTCGAAGGAGATCGGACCCTGCCGGCCGAGGCCCGGCTCGGACGCGACCGTGGGCCCGGTCAGGACCGTCTGCATCGACAGGACCGAGACCGGCCCCTGGAGACCGGGATGGGTCTCCGGCCGCAGCACGGCCTCGCCGAAGAACGGCAGCGCGAGGCGGGCGGCGCCCCGCCACCAGGCGGAGGCGTCGACCAGCCGCAGCCGGGGTTCGGCCCGGAGCAGTTCCACCACGTCGCCGCGCTGGCGGCTCGCGATGACGAGGCCCGCATCCGCCTCGCCCCGCGCGATGGCGGCGCCGACGGCCGCGGCGCCGCCGTCCTTCTGCGGCGCCAGCTCGACCGGCCCCTGGCGATGGCGTGCGAGCACGGAGGCGACGAGATGGCCCGGCGACCCCTCGGGACCCGTGGCGACGACCCGGGCGCCGCCCAGCCGCGCGGGTCCGTCGCTTGCGGCGAGGGCGTAGAGCACCGTCCGGCCCACCACGCCGACCGCCTCCACCCGCGCGTCGCGCACCGCGCCATCCGCCGTCAGGCGGAAATGCGCGACGCTCGGCACGACGGCCATGCGCGCCTCTCCGGCGGCGACGGCCGCGAGGGGGTCGGCCACGGGCGTCAGCGAGACCGCGCGGCCGGGCATCGCGGTGCGCACCGCCTCGAGCGCCACGTTCGCGGGACGCGCGCCGATCTCGAACGGCTCGAGCGCGATCGCCAGCGGGATCTCGGGCGGAACGTCGACGCCCTCCGACAGGCCCAGCCGCGCGAGCGCGATCCCGGCGACCGCACGCGGCGTCCGGCCCGCGACCTGGACCTGTCGGACCAGCTCGCGCAGCGCCGGCGCGTCGAGCCTCTCCGCCAGCGGCGCCAGCGCCTCGCGCAGCCCCGGGTGGCGCTCCAGCGCATCGGCGCTGGCGAGCGGCGCGGCCTCGTAGGCCGGAAAGAAGGGGCGGTCGGCTCCCAAGGCGGTCAGGCCGAAATCCCCGATCTGGGGATCGGTGGAGAAACCGATCATCACGTCGATGCGCTCGTCGACCAGCATCCCGTAGAGCGTCTCGCGCCGCTCGTCCGGGACGACCACGACGTCGCGGAATTCGAGCCCGTAGTGCTCGAGGAAACCGGCGAGGCCGTCTCTCGGCCGCTCGGCGAAGCCACGGCTCACGCCGAGGGCGAGACGGCCCGCGCGTGCGGCGAGGTCGCTCACCGTGGCGAGCTGCGCCCTCTGCGAGAGCGACAGGCGCGTCACCGTCGTGAAGCGCGATTCGAAGCCGAAGGGCTCCAGGAACTCGAGCCCGAGTTCGGCGAAGGGGCCGGCGAGGCGCTCGCGCACCAGCGCGCCGTCCGCCTCGAGCGGCGCGCCGAGAAGCGCGAGCGCGGTGCCGGTGTACTCCGGATAGACGTCCACGGCCCCCGCGCGCAGCGCCTGGAACACGTCGGCGCTGTCGCCGAGGCCCATGCGCCGGTCCACGGGCATGCCTCGCGCTTCGAGCGTCAGCGCCATCATCTCGGCGAGGATCCGGTCCTGGACGGTGTCCTTCGATCCGACGACCACGGGCGCGCGCTCGCAGCCCGCGACGAGCAGGGCGGCGAGGACGAGGAGAGCGGCGAGGCCCCGTCTCATGCCGCCTCCCTCGCGGGCGCGGCCGTCACGCCTTCGTCCGCGAGCGCGCGCAGAAAGCCCACGATCTGGAGCCCCAGCACCACCGAGAACGGGATCGCGCCCAACGTCGCCATGGCGCGCGCGACCTCCACCGAAGCCGAGAGAAGCGTCGCCGCCGTGATCACGGCGACGAGGCCGCCCCAGACGATCTTGGCCGAGGCCGGCGGATCCAGACGGCCGTCCGTCGTCATCATCGAGAGCACGAAGGTGCCGGAATCCGCCGAAGTCACGAGAAAGATGAAGATCAGCGCGAGCGCCACGGCGCTCAGCACGCCGGCGAGGGGGAAGTGGCCGAGGAAGGCGAAGAGCGCCTCCGACACGTTGTCGGCCACCAGCGCGGCGAGCCCGCCCGGTCCGAACAGCTCGACGTAGATGCCGGCGCCGCCGAAGACGGCGAACCAGAAGATCGAGAACACCGTGGGCACGAGGATCACGCCGGCGCAGAATTCGCGGATCGTCCGCCCGCGCGATATGCGGGCGATGAAGACGCCGACGAACGGGCCCCAGGCCAGCCACCAGATCAGATAGGTGAGCGTCCAGCTCGCCGACCACTCGGTCAGCCCTTCGTAGGGATAGAGGCGGAACGAGATCGACACGATCTGCGAGGCGTAGGCGCCGAGGGTGTCGATCGCGCTCTCGAAGATGAAGGCCGTGGGGCCGGCGGCCATGATGAAGACCATGAGTCCGATCGCGAGAACCATGTTGACGTTGGAGAGGAGCTTCATGCCCTTCTCCACGCCGGTGAGCGTCGAGATCATGTAGGCCGCGAACAGCACCGCGAGGATCGCGAGCGCGACGCCGCCGCTCTCCGGCGTCCCGAGCGTGGAGGCGAGGCCCGAGCGCACCTGCAGCGCGCCCATCGCCAGCGACCCGGCGAGGCCGAACACGACCGCGACCACGCCGAGCACGTCCGCCCCCGTCATGATCCCGCGCTCGGTCCGGCCGCCGATCAGGCCGACCAGCGGGGTCGAGATCAGGGGCTTGCCGCCGCGCCGGAAGCTGAAATAGGCGATGACCAGCGCGCAGATCCCGTAGATCGACCAGGCGTGCAGGCCCCAGTGCAGGTTGGTGATCACCATCGCGGCGCGGGCCGCCTCGGGCGTCCCGCCCGCCTGCCCCGGCGGGGCCGCGAAATGCGTGACCGGTTCGGCCACGCCCCAGAACAGCAGCCCCGCGCCCATGCCGCCGGCGAAGAGCATCGCGATCCAGGAGGTGGTGGAGAAGTCGGGCCGGTCGTCGTCGGCCCCCAGGCGGATCTTCCCCCAAGGTCCGAGCGCGAGCACCGCCGCGAAGATGACGAAGGCGGAGCAGAGGGTGAGCCACCACCAGCTCGCGCCCACCATGAACCAGGTGGTGAAGCCGAGCACGGCCCCCGCCATCGCCTCCGGCGCGAGGACGCCCCAGAGCCCGACCGGCACGCAGATCGCGAGCGCGAGCAGGAACACGGCGTTCGGTTTCATCTCGGCCTGCCTTTCGGATCGAGGAGGGGCGCGCCCGGAAGCCTTCCCCGCGCGACATCCCGACGGGTCGTGGCTCACGCGTCCAGGCATGTCCAATGCAGGACCGTCGCGCTGTGATGCCGGGCGTGCATCGGCGCGCGGATCGGCCCGGCGCGGAGGATGGCGGATGCGTCCGACGGGCGACGCACGCCGCCCGCCGCGGGAACGGCTCGAGCGGCCGCTACTTGAAGAAGCTGAACGGCGGGGCCGGCGGCATGCCGCCGTCGAGCTTGCGTGGAAGGTCCTCGCGCATCGGTTTGTCGAAGCCGCGCGGGATGTAGTACCAAGGAACGATCATGTTCTCGTGGTAGGCGCGGCCGACGATGGGGCCGTCGAGCGAGCCTTCGTGCAGGTACATGGCGCCTTCCCACAGGGCCGTGTAATCGGCGAAGCCGATGGCCTGCTGCTCCGGGTATTCGGGCGCGACGTAGAACGTGCCCTGCGGGGTCTCGAGCTTGCCATAGAGCGGAATGTCGACGTTCTTCACGACGTTGGAGGGCCAGGACTTTATGGTCGTCCATCGCACCGACGCGCCCAGCGCGTACTCCATGCGGCCGTCGGCGTGGATGTAGGCGTAGTTGGTGATCTGCTCGGCGATCGAGAGGTCGGGCTTGCGCCAGAACCGCAGGCGGAACATGTCGCCGTTGTCGAGATAGGCGTTCTGCCAGATGTAATGGCCTTCGAGGTGATCGGGCGTGCGCAGGTTGCCCCACTGGTGCTCCCACCACGCGAGGCCTTCGACCTCCATCTCCCGCCCGTTCACCATGACGGGGCCGGAGATCATCATCTTCGGCGCAATTGTGTAGTACGAGATGCCGTAGACCGTCTCGGGATTGTGCCGGCCCGTGCGGGAGACGTCGTAGCCTTCGTTCTCCAGACCCCAGGGCGTGTTGAAGATGTAGCCGGGCGCGTAGACCTTGCCGGTGATGTCCATGCTGAACGGCACGGAGTTGCGCTCGGGCGCGGCGTTCACGACGTTGGCCTTGAAGTTCCAGGTCTCGTCGGCGGCGCGATAGCTCTCCTCCATCTGGCCATGCTCGGGCGTGCCCACGCGATAGCGGAACCAGAAGTCCTCCTTGGAGGCGTCGCTCGGCGATCCTTCGGTGATGAACTCGCCGGGATAGAGCGTGACGGCGGGCTGGAAGTCGCCGGTCTTGAGGTTGTGCAGCGCGAAGAATACGTTCTTCACCGGTCGCTGGAGGCCCTCGTCCCAGCCCGCGAACAACGTCATCCAGAATATGGTATACGGGTCGCCGGTCGCCTTGTCGTAGACGAAAGCGCTGAAGTAGTACCACTCGCAGTATTCCGGTCCGTGATATATTGGGCCGTAGTGGTAGCGGTGATCCCGCGGGAACCGATAGAGTTCGTGTCCGCTGACCGTCTCGATACCGTTCATCTCACCTTGACCGAACGGAGTCGCGTTGCCCCGTCCCGCCGCTGTCGGCGGATACTCCGGAAAGCCCCATTCGTACTTCCGGGGCGAGGTCTCTCCCTTCAGCTGCGCCCAGACGGTGGCGGGCGCGGCGCCCGCCGCGGCGCCTGAGGCGAGCAGTTTCAGCAGAAGTCGTCGATCCATCGTCGTCACCTTTGGCTGGATCCCGGCCCCGGCCGCCGTCGCAAGCGCGATGCGGCGGCCGAGACCTCGGATCGGTTTTCCCCCTCCGGACCTCTCTCCGTGCCGGGCGAGTCCTGGAGGGTGATCTCGCGACCCGCGCGCCGGTGGTCCGAGCGCGGCCCGAAGACGCGGCGGGCCATGGCCGTATCGATCTGAGCGGAGAGGGCGGTCGGCGCGGCCCGTCTCGAGGTCGCTCCACGCCCCTTCCCCACCGGGGCGCCGCCGGACCCGCAGGCCGGCCTCACTTCCTTCTTCCCCCCCGCACCGATCCGACGCGGCCGGCCGGGCGAAGCCCCCACCCCTTCGACCTTGGGGAGGGGTCCGCCACGCGTCGGCGAAGGTCCCCATCCTCCACCGAACCGCTCGGCCGACCGCATCGAGCCGTCGCCCGTTCCCCAACGGGACGCCGGCGGCTTGCTTCGGCGAGACACCCACACCCCGCCGAGCGAACGCGTTCGACCGCGCAAAGTGATAGGCGACCCGATCGAGACCCCGTCCGCGCAGGGCGCAGGGCCGGCGCGAACCTCCGGCGTTCCCGCCCCTGCACGGCGCTGCTCCAGACAAGGCCTCCGGACGATCACCCTCTCCGCAGCGCGGCGAACGCGGGCCTCGTAGCGAGTCTCCACCGCCGTCGTCCGTCCGCGGAGCGAAATCCGTCCGGATAGCGAAGCTTTATCGTGCACCGTCCCCTCGAAGGACGCCGCACGCGGGCGCCGCCGCCTGTTCAGCGCCGCCGTCGGCGCCCGGTCTCGGAGGGATTCTCGCCGAAGGCGGCGCGGTAGGCCGAGGCGAAGCGGCCGGGATGATAGAACCCCGCGAGTTCGGCCGCCTGGGTGACGGTCAGGTCCGGCGGCCCTTCCCGCAGCAGCGCCCGGGCCTTCGCCAGCCGAAGGCCCCGGACCCATTCGCCGACGGTGGTGTCGAGCTCGCGGCGGAAGGCGATCTGCACCGTCCGCAGGCTGGCGCCCGCCGACGCCGCCAGCGCCGCGTAGGAGAACGCTTCGGGCGGGGTCGCCTCGATGTACTCGAGCGCGCGGCGGACCACGCGGCTCTTCGGGCGTTCACCCGTCGAGCGCGGGGCGACGGCGCGCACGAGCACGTCCGCGAGATGAAGCAGCAACGCTTCCGCGCGCGCACGTCGGAACCGCTCCAGCCGCAAGATGCGCTCCGGCACGTCCTCGATCTCCCGGATCGCCCCGACGACCGTCCGTCGAAAGGTCGAAAGTCCCGGCAGACGCGTTTCGGCCGCGAAGCGATCGGCGAGCGGGACCGGATCCACCGCGCAATCCAGCAGCCGCATCGCTTCCGCCACGGCATCGGCGTCCGCCGACAGAAGGACGAGGCCGCTGCCCGGACGGAACGCGACCCGCCCGCGGGTCGCCGGCACTAAGAAGGCCTCGGCGCGCCCGAGATCGATCTCCTCGCCCCGATCGACCAGCGCCATGCTCCCGAACAGCGGCATCGGCACGCGAAGCTGACGCGCAGGCTCGGTGTCGATCGCGTAGCCTCCGGACTCGCTCGCGACCAGCGTCACCGGTCCGAGCCGCGCCGCGTTCGAGACCAGTCTCCAGGACCGCCCGCGCGGCGGGTCGATGGTGCGCACGCCGGGCTGACGCAACCGCACGCTTTCCAGCGCGACGTCCGGTTCCTCGGTCGTCAACACGTTGAAGCGGCTGAGCGGCAGAGAACGCGCCATGACCTCCCATACCAAAAGGCGGGATCCCACCCGGACCGCGCCTCGAGGCCCTCCTTCGGGTCGGCTTCCGCGTGCACCATACCCTTCGGAGACACCGAGACGTCAACGCGCGGTTCACCGCCGACGAGCGGGACCACCGAACCGCGGACGCCGGCCCGACCGCATGCCGCGACCACGACCGATGGAGTCGCTCCGAGCCCACCGCGAGCTCCGCGGCGCGACGGCCCGGCGCTGCGGACGCGATCGGGACCGTGGAGGGCGACGACCCCGCCGAGCGACGGTCGCCGAAGATGCGGCGAGCGTGTCGTCGACCCGCTCCGGGCTCGTGGAAGGGCGGCCGACAGGTCGCGTCGGATCGCCGGCGAGGCGCCCGCAAATCGATGAAGCCGTCGGACGGGGAGCGGTGGACTCCCTCAAGGAAATGTGTTTCCGGCGCGCCCGTCCCGAAATCTCGGGTGGAGCGCGGCCGGTCCCGGCGTCCGGCCGGCGCGTGAGATCCGACGACCGGGGGATGCGGAGCGCCGACGCGGATGACGCGTCCGCGAGGCCCGAAGTCTTCGGCGCAGCCGTCGCGCCATCGGCGAGCGAAGGGAGACAGGGATGACCGAGACCGCTCACGACACGGCCGCGCCGGCCGCCGGAGTCGCCGACCCGCCGGTGGGCGAGTTCCTGATCAGCCGCGGCGGCCCCTTCTTCGCCCTTCAGAAGCAGCTCGGGCTTCTCTCGCGCAGCGCGCTGCGCTCCTCGCGCCGGGCCGGCCTCGCGGTGGCGCTCGCGGCCGGCGCGCCGCTCGCGCTCGGCCTGGCCCTGCCGGGGCTCGGCGGGGCGGGCGCGATGTTGTCCGATCCGACGTTCCTCGCCCGCCACGTGATCGCGATCGCCATCTGCTTCGCCATGGAGGTGACGGTCGAGACGCGCGTGCATGACATGCTGAGACGCTTCGGGCGCACCGGCGTCCTGTTGCCGGCGGCGCGCCCGAAGCTGGCCTCCGCCGTCGCCACGGCGCTCCGGCTGCGCAACGACGCGATCGCCGAGGCGGCCTGTCTGCTGCTCGCGATCTCCGTCTCCGTCGCCGCCGCCCGGTGGCGCGTCTCCGCCGGCGAGCCGTCCTGGGCGCTGATCCGAGACGGCGAAGGTTTCGCGCTCTCCCCCGTCGGCTGGTGGATCACGGTCGTCTCGATGCCGCTGCTGTGGTTCCTGATCCTCCGCTGGCTCTGGCGCTACGCGGTCTGGGCCTGGCTGCTGACGCGCCTCGCGCAGCTCGAGATGCGCCTCGTCGCCACGCATCCGGACCGATCGGGCGGCATCGGCTTCATCGGCGGCTACCCGAACGCCTTCGCCATGTTCGCCTTCGCTCTGGGCTCGATCCTCGCCGCCGCCGCGTGGCGTCGCTTCGCCGGAGTCGAACTCGACGCCGGCGCCTACGCGCAGCTTCTCTCCATCTGGCTCGTCGTCGTCTTCGGCGTCTTCGTGACGCCGCTCGCCGCGTTCGCCCGCCCGCTCTCGCGTCTGCGAGACGAGACGCTGGTGCTCTGCTCGCGACAGGAGACGCGGCGCGAGCGGGCGGCGGAGCTTCGGACGCTTTCGGCGCATGCGGTGTCCGCCGAGGAGCGCGAGCCGTCGGAGGACGACATGCCCGACACCAAGGCGTTCCGCGAGGCGGCGCAGAAGCTGCGGGTGGTCCCTTTTTCGCGCGCCGCGCTGCTGCCGCTGGCTTTGGCGGCGGTCGCGCCCCTTCTCTTCGTCGGAGCCGTGCTCTTCAACACGGTGGAGCTTCTCAGGATCGCGAAGGGGCTGCTCGTCTTCTGACGGCGGCGGCGCACCCGTCGGCGGGAGCGCCGCGACCAAGTCCGTTCGCGTAAGATCGTACGAACAGCCGAGAGGAACATGCCATGGGAGACGGGCCGGAAGGCCGGGGATCGAAGATCATGCGCGCGACGAGGCGTGCGAGCGATTCCCTTTCGAGGATCCGGAGGCCAGGCCGGGGCGCCTCGCCGCGCTCGCCCCTCACGAGCGCGGCGGTGGCGGCCGCGCTGCTTCTCTCACCAGCGGCGGCGGACACGCTCCACGGCGTCGCCCGCTTCGCCGGACCGGTCGACGCGCCGTCCGGCTCGGTCCTCGAGGTCGTGCTCGAGGACCTGTCCAGCGCCGATGCGTCGGCGCGGCGCGTCGGGCGGACGGTCGTCACGAGCCCGGGGCGGTCGCCCTTTCCCTTCGCCGTCGAGTATGATCCAGACACGTTGGAGGCAGGCGCGATCCACGCGCTGCGCGCCACCGTGCGGCGGGACGGCGAAGTCCTGTTCGTCACCGACGGGATCACCCGGGTGTCGTTCGACGACGGCGTGGCTCCGGTGGAGCTGGTGCTCGAGGCGGCCGGGCGGAAAGCGTCCGGCGAGGCCGGCGCCCTCGGCCTTCGCCTGCCGGCGACCTTCCGCGGCACGCTTCCCTGCGCCGACTGCGCGGGGATCCGCCACCACCTCGATCTCTGGCCGGACCGGCGCTACCACATGCGCCGGGAATGGCTGGGCGAAGATGCGCCTCTGCGCAGCGACGAGATCGGCCGATGGTACGCGGATCCCGCGCGAGGCGCGATCGTGCTCTACGGCGCTTCGGAGATGCCGCGGTTCTGGCAGGTCAAGGGCCCGGAGCGGCTCCGCGCCATGGACATGGCGGGCGAGCCGATCGTCTCCGAGCTCGACTACGCGCTGACCGCCGGCGGCGGGCTGACCCCGACGGAACTGGATGGGCTGTTCCTCCTCGGCATGATGACCCATTCGGCGGACACGGCGTCATTCGCGGACTGTCTCACGGGCGCGCGCCGCCCCATCGCCCGGGAGGGTGACTACGCGGCGCTGGAGAAAGCCTACCTTGCGGCGCGGAAATCGCCCGGCGCGCCGCTCCTGGTGCATGTCGAGGCCGGTCTGGCCCGGCGCGCCGCGGCGGAGGGGCCCGACCGCATGAGCCTGATCGTGGAGCGCTTCATCCAGGCGCTGCCGGGCGAGACCTGCCCGCCGGTCCGTCCCGTCGGCCCGCTCTAGCGGACCTATTGGCGGTTCGACCGGCTCCTGGACGAGGCCGTCCGGCCGGAGACCGGCCGCCGCGAGCCGCGTCTCGTCCTCGCCGCCGAGGCGCCCGGCCGTTTCCGGGCGACCGTCGGCTGCAACCGGATTCCCGGCGACTACGCGCGCGACGGCGCGGCCCTGCGCTTCGAGCCGGACGCGCGCCCGCGGATGGCCTGCTCTCCCCGCCTGGAGGCCCTCGAGCGACGGCTTCTGGCCGCGCTCTCCGCGGCGCGCGGCTTCGAGACGACGCAAGACGGTCTGGTGCTGCGCGACGCCGCCGGGAAGCCGCTGGCAGCCTTCTCCGCCGTGCGTCTGCGCTGACGCCTTCGGGATCGAAGCATCGTGGCGCCCTGCCGTCTCGGCGCCATGGCGGGCCGCGTCGCGCCTTGCGCATCCGGGCCGGTGAGAGGGTGAGGCGGCTTGCAGACGCCGCTCGGCGATGATGCGGCGCCGGCGCGGGGCGGCGCCCTCTCGCTCCGTCCGCGACGGGCCGCGCACTCGCCTCCGTCGAAAGTCTCGGCCGCGGTGTCCGGGCATCGCGCTCGACGCTCGCACGGCGCCCCCCGGGTTTCGGGAGCGACCCCGCGCCGCCGACGCTCGGGCGTCAGGGCTCCGCGCCCTCTATGTCCCACTCGGCCTGCGTCCGCCGCAGGGTCTCCGCGAAGCGCCTCAGGCTGGGCGACCAGGGCTGGCCGCGGCGCCAGACGAGGCCGTAATCCATCCGCATCCATGGCCCACTCGGCGACAGGAGCACGAAGTCGCCACGGTCCAGTTCCTTCCGGATGAAGGCGGGCGAGGCGACGCTGACGGCGCGGCCGTTGCGCACCGCGGCGACCATCGCGGCGAAGGAGTCCACGCAGATCGTGGGCACGAAGTCGCCGGTCCCCGGATCGCGCCGGCCCGCCGCGCCGAGATCCGGCGGCAGCAGCTCCAGCCAGCGCCCCTGCATCAGCGTCACCGCCCAGGGGAACCGCATCAGGTCGCTCCAACCGACCTCGGAGCGTCCGGCGAGCGGGTGGCGACGGTCGCAGAAGAAGAACACGGGGCCGCCGCCGAGCGACTCGGCGTCGAGCTCCGGATGATCCGCCGCCGAAAGGGTGTCGGTGACGGCGAGATCGCTGCGCCGTTCCAGCACGTCCTCGAGGCAGGTCCGCCAGTCGCGGACGACCAGCCGGCCGATGAAGGTGCGGCTCGCCGTGGCATGGGCGGCGAAGCTTTCGAGGCCCACCGCCTCGGCCGCGAACGGGCCCACGGAGATGCGGATCCCCCGCTCCACCTCCTCGCGCTTGAGTTCGAGCGCCCGGGCGAGATCCTCGAAGCCGTCGACGAGGACGTCGCAGCGCTCGAGGACGATGTCGGCGTAGACCGTCGGGACGACGGCGGTCCGGCTCCGCTCGAACATCAGGGCGCCGACGGAGCGCTCGAGTCTCGCCAAGGCCCGGCTCAAGGTGGGCTGGCTCATGCCGAGATCCTCCGCGGCGCGCGCGAAGTTGCGGCGCGCGTTCAAGGCGCGCACCATCTTCAGATCCCGGACGGTCATCATCCATGCAGCCCCTGCATCACATGACGATCTTTATGCATTGGACGACGTTTCGTCCAGAATCCAGACAGACCATGGCCCGCCGCCGAACCGTGACTTCGCGCCCGGTCCTCACGCGTGGACGTACGCGCCTTGCGGCGACGGCCTCCGGAAATCTGGAGCGCAAACCACCATGATCGATCGTGATCGCAACAGCCCGTCGGGAGCGACGGCGGCTTTCCGCTTCGCCGTCGCGCAGCGGACCCGCCGCCTCGCGGCGCTCGTCCTTCTCGTCCTGCTTTCGCCGTTGTCCCTGGCCGCGCAGGAAGTCTGGACCGGCGAGTGGCAGAGCTACTGGCGCGACGGCGCGGCGATCCTGACGCTGACGCAGGAGGGGGACCGGGTCAGGGGCGTCTATGAGCCCGGCGGCGGCCGCATCGAGGGCCGGGCGGAGGGCGGCCGGCTCGAAGGGACATGGCGGCAGCGCGGCGCGTCCGGCGATTTCGTCTTCGTGCTCGACTCGGAGGGAGGCGTCTTCACGGGCCGCTATGAGAGCGGCGAGTACTGGAACGGCCAGCGCATCGTCCCGGATGGCGCCGCGTCCGCGCGCTTCAGCCGGATCGACACGCCGCGAGAGGCCCTCCGCTCGCTGGTAACCGTCGCGAATCAGATCGCCTACGAGCGCGAGACCTCCGTGATGAGCGAGGTCGATCGACTGATGGTGTTCGAGGGCGGCGCTTCCGACAGCCGCGACGAAAGACGGCGCCGCAGGCTGCTGTGGCCCATCATCGACCTGTCCACCTTCCGGCTCCGCGACGTCCCGGCCGAGGTGGAGGGCGACACCGCGTCGTTCCGCCTAGGGCCGGCGGGGACGCGCCCCGCTTTCGAGATCCGCTTCGTCCGCCAGAGATGGGGGTGGAGCGTGCTCGTGCCCGAGGCCGACCGGCTCGAAGCGGACGTGGCGCGGCTGCTCGACACGCTCGGCCATTCCTCCGTCGAGGAGGCCGTCGCGGCGCGGGCCGACAGCCCGCGCGGTGCGCTCCGGCGCTTCATGCTGGGGGCGCGCGACTGGAACGGGCCGGGGCGGGAGACGGCGCTCGCGGCGCTCGACCTCTCCTTCCTGCCCGCGCAGCTCTACGAGATCCAGGCGCCGGTGCTGGCGGACTACCTGGCGCGCGTCCTCGACCGGTCCGGCTTCGTGATCTGGCAGGAGATCCCCGACGATCCCGACCGCGCGACGCCGTACGAGCACTACCGCCACCCCGCCGGCTCCGTGGTGATCGCCCGCGACGCGACGGCCGACGGCCAGTCGGGACCGTGGCGGTTCACCGCCGACACGCTCCGGGGTGCGCCCGACCTCTTCACCGCCATGCAGGATCTCGAAGCGGCCGAAGGCGTCGCCGAGCGTCCGCCGCTCACCGACTTCTTCCGCCTGCGCGAGGCGGTGCGCGAGCGCGCGCCGGAGCTGACGCGGCGCTACGGGCTGCTGGAGGCGTGGCAGTGGATCCTGCTCGGGGGCGCCGTCCTCGCCGCCGCCGCCTTCGGCTGGGGCCTGGGGCGGGGCGTCACGGGCCTTTTGGCGGCGCTCGACGCGCGCATGGGGCTCCAGCTGGAGCACGAATCGATCCGGAGGCTGGACTGGCCGATCCGCGTGGCTGCGGCCGGCCTGGCCGCGATCTTCGCCTTCGGCTGGCTCGGCCTCGCGCAGACCGCGCTCGAGGAGGTGAGCCTCGCGATCACCTTCCTGACCACGCTGGCCGTCGCGACGGTCCTGTTCCGCATCGCCGGTCTCGTGGGCGGCCACCTGCGGGACCGGGCGGAGGCGACGCCGACGGTGGTCGACCAGATCTTCGCGTCGCTCGCCACCGGGCTGGTGCAGATGGCGATCGTCATCGGCGCGGTCGTCGCCTTGGCGGAGATCATGGGTCTGCCCTACGAAGGCGTGCTGACCGGCCTCGGCGTCGGCGGCATCGCGCTGGCCTTCGCGGCGCGCGACACCGTCTCGAATCTGCTCTCGGGCGCGATCCTGATGGCGGACCGCCCGTTCCGGCAGGGCGACCTGATCGAGACCGATCACGGCATGGCGACGGTTGAACTCGTCGGCCCGCGCTCGACGCGGATGCGCACCTTCGACGACGCGCTGCTGGTGCTGCCGAACGCGCAGCTGACCGACCGCGGGATCTTCAACTGGGGCCGCCGCCGCAAGCGCAGGATCCTGCTGCAGATCGGGCTGACCTACGACACCCCGCGCGAGCGCCTCGACGCCTTCGTGACGCGCCTGGCCGAGACCTACCGGGCGCAGGAGAGGGCCGACCCGACCAACGACTGGATCGGGATGACGGGCTTCGGCGCCTCCTCGATCGACATCGAGCTCTGGGGCTATTTCCGCGTCTTCAGCCATCCCGACTTCGTGCAGGCGCGCCACGCGCTCGTCGGCGACATCGTCGAGCTGGCGAAGGAGGTGGGCGTGTCGTTCGCCTTCCCGACCCGCGTGGTCCACGTCTCCGCCGCCGAGACCTTCGAGGCCGGGCGCGCGAAGCCCGCCCGCGACGAGGAGGCGGGCGCCGCCGGTTAGCGGCGCGGGCCGGCTCGTCCGTCGGCGGCCGGGGTCGTTCGGTCCCGGACGATCCCGAGTCCGACGTCGGCGGAGCGTCGGCCGCCCCGCGCGCGATGACACGACTGCATCGCAGCCGCGGGATTGTGCATTGGACAGCTCCGTCCCGCCGCAGCGACAAGGCGTCGATCGCTCGGACGCCAAGCGCCGCTTCGCCGCCCGGGCCGATCGACCGTCTCGCCGCCCATGAGGGGCGTCCCCGCCGACACTCCGACCCGGAGCCACGCCAGATGACCGACGACGACCGCCCGAGCCCGCCCCCCGGCCTCGACATCACCCGCCGCACGCTGCTCAAGGCCGCGCCGGCCACGGGCCTCGCCCTCGGCACGGGCGGCGTCGCGGGGACCCTCGCCGCCACGGCCGGCGCGGCCCGCGCCCAGGGCGGGCAGCCCCCCCTGCAGGGCCCCGGCATCGAGACGACGAGCGCGCAGGCCCTCTATTCCCTGCCGCGCGACCATGCCTGGCATGGCGGCGAGTTCTACCAGACCAACGACTTCAACGAGTGGCACTACATCACCATCCTCGGCCGCGACGTGGACACCGGCGAGCGCGTCTCGGTGTTCTGGGTGCCGCTGAGCCAGGGCTGGGTCGCGCGGGAAGGCCGGCCGCTGCACAACGTGCTGTTCGCCTTCCACAACCTCGACACCGGCGAGTTCCACACCGCGCTGCTCTACATCACGGGCCCGATGACCACGGAAGGCTCCGCGCCGGACGCGGAGGACTTCAACTTCCGCTACGAGATCGACGACGGCAAGAGCGGCTTCACGACCGCCTA